>Ga0210383_10002801_pt1 | contig 15706 bp, 13 predicted proteins | sample IncBWC14OmetaG_FD_160072 | JGI IMG/M metagenome (GOLD analysis project Ga0210383, IMG submission 160072) | Forest soil microbial communities from Barre Woods Harvard Forest LTER site, Petersham, Massachusetts, United States - Inc-BW-C-14-O ...
TCATCCGCCGGAAGCACCCGAGAAGAAGTACCGGTGCCACCCTTGAATTCAAAACAGATCATGCCAGTGCCGCCGCCCACATTGCCTTCCGCGATTGATCCCGAATTGGCGTCCTTCATCGCGGCGATGGCGTCATCGGGTTTTACGTGAAAACCGTTGATGTCGTTGAGATCGCCGTCCCACGTCTCAGCAACTACCGGCAGCGACCACCAATCTTCGAGCGGAATCGGCGTTCCGTGCTTGAGCTGCCAGTCGATAACGGCGTCCCTCACCACACCGACGCTGTGCGTATTTGTGATCATCACGGGACCGTAGAGAAATCCGGACTCTTCAACCCAAGTGGTACCGGTCATCTCGCCATTGCCGTTCTCCGTGAACCATCCGGCGAATACAGGATCGACGGCACTCTTTCCGCGCGGGAAAATCGCCGTCACACCCGTACGAACAGGACCAACGCCAACCTGGAGCTTTCCCTCTCCTGAAATCAGGGTGCGGTAGCCGACTTCGACTCCCTTAACATCGGTGATGGAGTTGAGCGGACCCGGGGCGCCTTCGAACGGAACGCCGAGATCTCGAGCGCGCTGGGAAGCCTGAGCGGAGACAGTTGATGCAACGCTCATCATAGAGAGAACGACGAACGCGAAGTAGGTTTTCACCTCTTCTCCTGGGCCGAAATGGAATCGAGTTCCCGCGTCACATGCTGTAAGAGGCCAGTGTTTTTTGCGAGGGCATCCTCCAATATCTTTGCCTGTTCCCCTGCGCGTTTCCAATCACCCTGTTCGGCGGCTTCCGTCAGGCCAGGCAATTCGAGATGGGCGTACGTGTAGCGAGCCCCGTAGAGTGAATGCTTCCACCAGGGACGGCCCGGAATTCCCTCGGGATTGCACCAGTTACGTTCCACCTGCATTAGTTCTTCGTTTACGCGATTGGCCGCGGCGGAATTCAGGCGGCCGCTCGCAATCGTTCGCGAGATACTGCTGCTTAGTTCACGCCCCGCTGTCTCGAATGCCGAAATGCGATCCTGCAACGAGATGAGATCGATTTTCCTGCTCACATGACTTGCAACATCAAGACTCAGTACGAATTTCCGAATGTTCGCGCCATAAGAATCGAAATCAAAAGGAAGAATGTCCGCATTAGCGAGGCGCAGCGCGACGACGCCCCAAAGTTGCGACATCAGTGTGTGATACCGATAGCCGGGATCGCCAAATTGGTTCATCCAAAAGAAATCGTCATACATCGAGTGATACACCCCGTAGGGGCCAACGAACGTAAGCCCAACGGTTGGAATGCCGAGGAAATTTAGAAACACAGTGTGGTCTGAGCCGCTGCCGATCCGGGTGTTCGCCAACTCTGAGTCCGGGATGGGAGTTGTTTCATGCAGTTCGAATTGACGCGAAATTTTCCATTCATCGTAAAGCGTCTTGCCGGAAGGCGCAGGAAGCGTACGGCTTACCTCGACGAGCAGGGGCGCGAGAGATCCGACGGCGTCACCCTGAAAATCCTTGCCCGAAGTCGCTTCATCAACGTTGAGGTAGGCGACGGCGTTCTTTTTCAGTTCGTCGGCATATTGTTCGCCCCATTCCGTGGAGCCTGTCAGTGCATATTCCTCGCCGTCCCAGCTGCAAATCACGAGCGTGCGCTTAGGGCGGATGCCTTGCTTTAACAATTCCCCGAGATCGCGTGTGAGCTCCATCATCGAAGCGGTCCCGCTCGAGGGGTCGACGCCACCGAACACCCATGCGTCGCGGTGATTGCCGAGGATCACCCATTCTTCCGGCGATTCCGAGCCGCGAATTCGAGCTTCGGAAACGTAATAAGGCTCGACGTTCGTATTCATGTCGACCTTCACATGAACGCGCACGCGTTTTCCGCCGAGGCGATATTTCAACGGCAGGCCGCCCTGCCACTCGTCTGGCGCAACCGGACCGTCCAAATTTTGCAGGAGTGGTTCTGCATCGTGCCAGGAGAGAGGCACGGCCATGATTTTCGGTAGCGAGACGGCTTGATCCGCCGGTATCCGCTTGGCTCCGGGAATCGAGGCCCAACCAGGGGTGAGCGGGTCGCCCGGCTCTAGAAAATCGTAAGTGATAGCTCCGCGCTGAATATGTGATTCCGGTCCCCACGGCCCATCGGGATACACTTTCCCGCGCTTGTATCCATCCTCCTCGGGATCGGAATAGATCAGGAGGGCAGCAACGCCCAGCCGTTCGGCGGTAAGCGCTTTGAAGCCGCGATAGCTATATGGATTGGAGTAGCGTACGAGCGCGATTTTCCCGCGCACATCGATGCCTCGCTTGCGCAAGTAGGCGTAGTCTTCGGGATTCCCGCTGTGCGCGTAGACCAGCTGCGCCGTGACTTCGCCCGACGCCGAATAGCCGAGATATGCTCCAGACACATTCGGATTTTTCGTATCCGGATCGATATCGTAGGAGTCTTCGCGGAGCGCGGCGCGATATCGTTTCGGCGCCACCATTTCGAGCGAAACGTCTCGAGGCGAAGAGTTCAGCACGTCATACTCGTGAACCGTGACGTCTTCGAGGCCCTGCTTTCGCCATTCGGCGGCAACCCATTGAGCGAGTTCATTATTTCGCACCGATCCGGCAGGATGAGGCTCCGCGGTAAGGTAGCGGTGATATTTCGAGATTTGATCGGACGAGGTGAGAGCCCGGAAACGCTGCTCTGTTGCATTCTCCGCGATTGCCCCACGAAGAGAAAATCCGACCATTGCGCCGAGATCATCCGATGCGGCGAGAGCGCCGATAGAGAGAAATATGATCGGGAGACCGAAACCGAGAATCAGAAGAGAGGAACGTCCGAGGAGCCAATCACGCGAGCGCAGAGGTTCCTCCCATTCCTGCGAGGTGAGTTCTCTCAAGGTCGGCGAGCCCGTGTTCAAGCGCCGCTACGATCATCTGAATCATTGCTGGCGTAATCGTAAAAGGCGGCGCGATTAAAATATGGTCGCCGCGAGTGCCGTCGGCACAGCCTTGCATTGGATAGGTCATCACGCCTGCTTCGAACGCGTCTTCTTGAATTCGAGAGGCCATCCGAGCGTCCGGTGGAAATGGTTCGCGCGTCTTCGCATTGCGAACGATTTCGACCGTCAGCAACAGCCCCCTGCCACGAACGTCACCGACAACGGAAAATCGCCGAAGCCCATCGAGCGCAGCACGCAGATCGCGGCCAACTGCCTCGACGCGTTCGAAAAGATTTTCACGTTCGATATAATCGAGGACAGCGTTCCCGGCCGCAGCGGCGACCGGATGCGCATTGTAAGTAAATCCGTGGAGAAATACGCCTGAGCCGCTGGAAATTGTTTCGGCAACGTGCCCTGCGACAATCACAGCCCCAAGCGGTGCATATCCGCTTGCGATTCCCTTTCCGACAAGAATCATGTCTGGCGTAACGCTCCAGTGTTCAACGGCAAATGGTTTGCCGGTACGGCCCATGCCGCTCATCACTTCATCGGCAATCAGAAGAATTCCATGGCGGCGGCAAATTTCCGCAATCCGCTCGACGTATCCTTCCGGCGGCGCAACCGCCCCCAGCGTGGCTCCCACTACTGGCTCAAATATAAATGCCGCAACATCGCGCGAGCCTTCGCGCTCGAGCAATCGATCCAATTCATCGGCGCAATCCACGTTGCAGGACGGATATTCCAAACTGAGCGGGCAGCGATAGCAGTAGCACGGGACGATGTGTCCCCACTCCTGCAGCATGGGAGAGAAAGGCTCTCGGCGCCGAGTGTTGCCGGATACGCAGAGCGCACCGAGAGATGCGCCATGGTAGCTTTGCCAGCGCGAAACGACGCGATAGCGTTTCGCTTCTCCGCGTTCGAGCCAGTATTGGCGCGCAAGTTTCAGAGCTGTCTCAGTGGCTTCCGAGCCGCCTGAAGTAAAATACACGCGGCCTTGATCGCGCATCCCCTGAGGCGCCAACTCAAGCACTCGGCGCGCCAGCACTTCGGCTGGAGCATTGTGAAATTGTGACGAGTGAACGTAGGGAAGTTGTGAGGATTGCTCTGCCATCGCGCGGCCAATTTCTGGAACGCCATGGCCGATCGTCACCACAGCGGCTCCGCCGGAGGCGTCGAGATAGCGCTGCCCGCCCGCGGTGAAGATGAAGCAGCCCTCGCCCCGAACGGCCTGCGGATATGTCTTCAGGAAACTTCGCGGAAAGACGGCTTCGCTCGTCATCGCTTATTCGGTCTCACGCTTCACGGGTGCGCCAGGAATTCTCGAGCCGGCAAGGGCCGCGCCGCTAAAGCGTGCTGAGCGTATTCATATTGACGATCATTTGCAAGCGCGCGCAGCTCATTTCCATTTCAGTTTCTTCACATCAACAGTCGGTGGCGGGAACTCCATTTTCATGGCTTCGAGCGTCTCGACGATGATGTGAGACACCGCGAGATTGCGAAACCACTTCCTATTCGATGGAATCACGAACCAGGGTGCATCGGCTGAACTGCATCGAACCAGCGCTTCCTCATAGGCCCGAGTGTATGCATCCCAGAATTTCCGTTCTTTGAAGTCATCTTCTGAAATTTTCCAGCGTTTATCGGGATCGTCGATTCGTTCTTGAAATCTTCTTTTTTGCTCATCTTTGCCGATGTGGAGGAAGAATTTCAAAATCTTGACGCCATTCTGACTGAGCATGCTCTCGAAATTGTTGATCTGATCGTAATGCTTAGACCATTCCGACCTGGGAACAAGATTGTGCACAGCTACGATGAGCACATCTTCGTACTGGGAGCGATTGAATATCCCGATATCTCCGACGGGCGGAACAGCCCGATGGATGCGCCATAGAAAATCGTGTGCCTCCTCTTCAGCCGACGGCTTCTTGAACGATGTGACGCGGCAACCTTGGGGGTTCACCCCGGACATCACGTGCCGAATCGTGCCGTCTTTTCCCGCCGCATCCAATCCCTGAAGGATTACGAGCAGCGAGCGCTTGTGTTCCGCGTACAAGAGATATTGCAACTCGTCTAGTCGTTCGAGGCACTTATCAAGGCAGGTCTTTGCCTTGTGGTCTTTTTCCCAGCCAAGTGTATCGTCCGGATCCCATTTCGAGAGATTCAGGTGCTTCTTTCCCGGTTGGACTATCAATTCTTTCGTGAAATTGGTCGCCATCAGCGGTCGCTTCTCCTTACTTCGCAGTGCATCAAAATGAGACGTAAGAACACCCGGTGTGCCAGGAACATCGCGATGGCCCGAGTGCCGCCGATCGATATCGAGCGGCGATGTAACACTTTTTTGACTTGAGATTCACAGTTCCGAAGTATCATAAGTCTTCCATCAGGTGCGTCAACTATGGCGAGTGTCTTGCCCGAAATCTCAATAACTACCCAATCGTCTCCAACCAAAGCTCCCGCACCCAAGCGGCAGTACCCCGGTGCACTCGTCGTCGTTGAGGGCATCGACGGCTCCGGGAAAAGCACTCAACTTTATCTTTTGAAGCGCTGGCTTGAGATTGGGGGGTACCGAATTCACTTTACCGAGTGGAATTCGTCGCCCCTGGTCAAGTCCGCAACTCGCCGCGGGAAGCAGCGGCGGCTCCTGACTCCAACCACGTTTTCGCTGCTGCACGCGGCGGATTTCGCCGACCGTTGCGAGAGACAGATTCTGCCGCTCTTGCACGGGGGTTATCTCGTTCTCGCTGACCGCTATATCTACACCGCTTTCGCGCGTGACGCTGCGCGGGGCTGCTCACCTCATTGGCTCCGAAATCTCTACAGTTTTGCGCCCGTGCCGGATATTACATTTTATTTCCGCGCGCCGCTCGATGTGGCCGTGAATCGAATCGTCGCAGGCAGACCCAAACTTAAGTATTACGAAGCAGGAATGGACTTGGGGATTTCGCTCGACCGCGCCGAAAGCTTCCGCATTTTTCAGGAGCGAATCCTCAACAATTACGACGCGATGGTCGACACGGATAATTTCGTTTTGATGGATGGCACCGTTCAAGTCAACAAGCTGCAAAAGCTGATGAGGCAGGTATTGAGCGACAAAGTGGAACTCTCGAAGTTTGCGCCCAAGAAATGACGAGCATCCCGAAAAACATGGCATCGCCCAACTCAAAAAACGGCAGCCCTGCGAAAAACTCGAAAAAGGACAAGAAGAAGAGCGGGCAAAGCGAAGTGCCATCGCGCTTCTACGGAGTGCCACTTCCAGGGGTCAAACTGGAAGAACTCAGCGGAACGTTATTCGTTCTCGAGGGCACTGACGGCTCGGGCCGCTCGACGCAAATCTCATTGCTGACCGAGTGGCTCGAGTCGGAAGGGTTCGCGGTGCAAACGATGGGCCTTCGACGGTCATTTCTCGTCGCCGAAGACATCGACACACTACTCGCGGAAAATTCTGTAACGCCAATGACCCTCGCGCTGATGTACGGCACCGATTTCTTCGATCAACTCGAGCGGCGCATTTTGCCGGCGCTCCGGTCCGGGTTGATCGTTCTCGCTGACCGCTACATTTACACTCTGATTGCGCGGTCGGCGGTGCGAGGTATCGGACGCGACTACCTGCATGGCATTTATGAAATGGCGCTTCGTCCCGATCTGACGTTCTGGCTCAATGTGAAGCCTGAAATCGCGTTCGACCGCGAATTCAAAAAATCGCAAACGATCAGCTACTGGGAATCGGGGCGCGATATGTCGCTATCGAACGATTTGTTCCAATCGTTCATTCGCTATCAGTCGCTGATCCGGCGAGAATTCGATTATCTTTCGCAACGGCACGGATTCATTGAAGTAGACGGCGAAGAGAGCGTCTCCGAAGTGAACCGGGTGCTGCGCAAGCAAATCGCGGCGGCGCTTGGAATTCGGAGCATGCACTACAAGCCTTCGCACGCACTTGCGCACCTCTGGCGCTGAGATTGGCTGCCCCTGTCCAGCTAGCGGCGATTGACGCAGGCTCAAACGCGATTCGGCTTGTAATCGCGCGAGCTACATCTCCCGAACAAATTCAAATTCTCGACAGCGAACGCGCTTCCGTCCGCCTGGGTCACAATGCATTTACTCGCCGATTGCTCGATCCCAAGACGATTGCTCGCGCCACCCGCGCGTTTGAAGAATTTCGCGAGCGAATGGACCGCCACCACGTAACAGCTTATCGCGCGGTTGCGACGGCCGCCGCGCGGGAAGCGCGGAACTACCGCACGCTGATGGAACGCATTCAGCGCAAGACGGGAATCGTGCTCGAAGTGATCAGCAGCGAGGAAGAAGCGCGGCTCGTGTGCGCAGCAGTGATGCGTGCGGTGGGAGATATCGTCCAGCCTCGATTGATCTTCGACCTTGGCGGCGGCAGCTTAGAGCTGAATTTCTTCCAGCGCGGAATACTCGAGCACCGGATCGCGTTGCCGCTCGGCACAATCCGGCTCATGGAAACCTATTCGATCGAAGGTGCGATCGACGAAGACAACGCCCATCGTCTGCGCCTTCATGTACTCGCCCTTTTGCGAAGCGCGATGCCGTCGCCACCAAAACTATCGCGCGCTGTCGCCGTCGCTTGCGGGGGCAACGCGGAAGCACTGGTTCGACTTGCTTCCGGGCCGTTCGTTGGCCGAACGCCCACAATCAACGTGCGCTTGCTGAAAGATCAGACGTGGCGGCTTCTGTCTCTCAACATTCCCGGCCGGATGAGAGTTTTTCGCGTGCGAGAGGATCGAGCGGAAGTGATGGGAATCGCAGCCATCATTATCACCACTCTCGCGAAATGGCTCGATCTGCGTTCGCTGCTTGTTCCCGGAGTTGGCGTGCGCGAGGGAATTTTGCTCGATCTCGTCGCCGAGCAATACACAGCCAGCCTCTCGTCTGGCGAAGAGAAGGACCGCGCCGAGGAGCTTCTTGCCGGAGCGCGGTGGTTCGCGCGACGATTTGATTATAACGAGCCGCACGCAGAGCAAGTGGTGCGCCTCGCTCTTTCGCTTTTCGATCAACTGCGTCCGATACACGAGATGGGCGCGGACCTGCGTCTGATTCTTGAAGTTGCCGCGCTGTTGCATGACGTGGGCGACGCCGTGAGCCATAAATCGCATCATCGCCACGGCGAATATTTAATTCGAAACGGCGAAATTCCGGGGCTGCGCGGTTGGCGATGCGACATGGTGGCAGCACTCGTGCGATATCACAATTCGAAGTCCGAACCCCAGGATGATCACGCTTCATATGCATCCCTCGACGGGCAAAAGCAGCGGCAGGTTCGCATTCTCACTTCGCTACTGCGCATCGCGGAAAAGCTCGAGTCCGAACACGCCCAGCGCATCACGGGCGTCGATGTCCAGATTGCAGGACGCAAGGCAATTTTCCAAGTGCGCGCGGCGGAAGGCACGCGCCTCGACGTTCTTGGGCTCGAACGCAAAGCCGATATGTTCGAAAAAGAGTTTCACCTCGAGCCCGAATTTCGGCGGGACGGGCGGAAGGAAAAGGTAGCGTAAGCCATGATCCTTTACATCGTACGGCATGGAATTGCGGTAGACCGCACCGATCCGAATAGTCCACCTGAGCCCGAACGCCCGTTAACGGCGAGAGGCGTGAAAAAAACCCGGCTGGGCGCCCTCGGCCTCGCGAAAATGGGGATCAAGCCCGATCTTTTCATTACGAGTCCATTAATCCGGGCGGTGCAAACAGCTGAAATCGTGGCCGAAGCTCTAGGCTTCGCTCCCAACAAAATCCGGGCCAGTGACGACCTGAAACCAGCCGCTAATCCCGCCGAATTTCTGAAGGAACTTGCACGCCTTAAGGCAAAAGAAGTGATGTGCGTGGGGCATGCTCCGCACCTTGATACTATGATTTCGCAATTGGCGGGAGCGCGCGGTGTTTTCACGTCACTGAAGAAAGCAGGCGTGGCGTGCTTCGAACACGGCGCTTCACAGGGACGGTGGGAATTGCTCTGGCTTGCGACTCCAAAAATGCTACGTCAACTGGCCGAGTAAGCGGCTCTGCTGTTTCCATCGAGAAGCACGGGCAAAAGTGTCTTGCCGCCCTGAAGTCCCGACCGCCAATCAAGCCAAAGCGACTCTTTGCCATTCGTTTTTGACAGAAACTTCTCAAGGCGTTCGGTGCGCGGGCCTTCGATTCTTCCAAGCCATTCGGCGACAGATTGCCGATCGAGTTCGCGCGTTAGGCGGCGAACATCGGCGCGCAGGACGTCCAGATCGTGCACTTCACCCAAGAGGTCCTGCATTTCCTTCAAGTCTGCAGCCCACGCTTCGTAGTGTTGCGGCAAGAAATTTTCGACGATGTAACGGAAATGCTTGATGGCGATTCGAACGCGGTGCCAGCCGATACTGCTCGGGCGCTTGTGCGCTTTCTCGTAGAGTGCTACCGCGTGGTTCAACTTGGCGAGAGCCAAACGCTGAAATACGACGCTTTCAAGTGGGAACATCTCGGCTTTCGCTGGAAGTTTCCGCGATAGCCTTCGCCACTCTTTCCGATCAAAGCCTTCGAGCGCCTCACCAGCAGCCCTAACGCGCTCTTTTTCTTTGCTGCGCAGCGCCTTCAGTAGGTGGGCGCGAATTGGCTCCGGCTGCGGGGCGAGCTTCTTTGTCCAATCCTGTTCTATCTGGATATCCCGAACTTCTCCCAGTGTGTGGAAGATTTTCTTACTCTGCTTCTTGAGCTTGTTCCAACCAGGGCTTGGATTGGCCTCGGAGAGTGCCTCCGCCATCGTGCGGCAGCGCCGGAGCGCGACGCGCAAATCGTGGATGTCATCGGCGTCCCAGGTCTTGCGTACCTTTTGCGCGCGCTTCAGCACGCGGTCCATCCACTTTTCCAGGCCGGGTTGATTATCGGAATTCGGAGAGGGTAGCGATAATGTTTGTGCCATCAAGAGCCATTTCTATGGGATGTAACAGAGCATTCATATTACATCTGGGTGGGCCGTTTGGCTAGCGCCGGCCGGCTGCTTCGCGGTCTCTCCAAAATTCATGCGTTGCCTGCCTCGCTTTCTAAGGCCGCTCGGTTATACGCACCGTGGCTCAAATCCCGTTCCACTTTTCATATCTCTTTTATCTGGGACTAACAACCGCCGAGTATCAATGAGGTGCCCGCGTTATACCCACACCCTGCAAGGCCCACTGGCCCCTCCCGATTCCTTCGGGACGGGCCAGCCCCGTTTTAAGCGACCCCACGAAACCATTCAGCGGTATTCTGGCAAACGCAGGCACCCCAGTCGGAGCGCTGATGGCTCAAAAACTTCGTAGCGTCGACCTTACCCAGGTTTCGGAATGGACGGACGGCAAGCTGGTTCGCAAGGATGACTACCTCGCTGCCGAAGAACCTCTCGAAATCCGTGTCGGCGAAAGCCCGCTGAGCGTGACGATGCGGACGCCGGGCCACGATCTTGAACTCGCTGCGGGATTTCTTTTCACCGAAGGGATCGTGCAGCTCCGCGAACAGATTATCGCACTCGAAAATTCCTCCAATGACGATGCCGGAAAGCGCGGCAACGTTGTTCGAGCCGCACTCGCCGCTGAATCGATGCCGGATTTCGACAAAATGAGGCGCCATTTCTTCGCTGCGTCAAGTTGCGGCATCTGCGGTAAGGCTTCCATCGATTCGGTGCGCTCCCGGCTTCTTTCCTCTCCCAATCCGGACTTTCGCATCGATCCTGGGCTTCTTGTGACGCTTCCAGAAGCGCTTCGCTCCGCACAGGACGTCTTCGAACGCACAGGGGGCCTGCACGCCGCCGCGCTATTCAACGCGCGGGGAGAATTATTGGTGTTGAGGGAAGATATTGGGCGCCACAACGCCGTCGACAAAGTGATCGGCTGGGCGTTGCTCAAAGATCGTGTGCCGCTGGGGGAATGCGTTCTTCTCGTTAGCGGACGTGGTGGGTTCGAAATTATTCAGAAAGCGATTGTGGCGGGCATCCCAGTAGTCGCGTCCGTGTCGGCGCCCTCGAGCCTTGCTGTTCAATTGGCACGCGAGCTTCGTCAAACTTTGATTGGCTTCCTTCGTGGGAAGCGATTCGTGATTTACGCAGGAGAGGAACGAGTGGCGAAGGCCTGAGCACCGACGGGTGAATTGATTCGGTGCGCTGGGGAATTGGAAGTCAGCGATGTGCACTACGAGGCGCGACCGCAGGATTGCTTTCCCGGATCATGTCCCTGAAAGTGTTAAACAGCTCCACATCCCACCATCCTCGAATTGCTTCTTCGTCCATCAGCGATAACGCAGCGTCCGAAGGAACCGCCGTTCGATAGGGCCGGTCCGTCGTGAGAGCGTCGTACACGTCTGCCAGCTGCAAGATTCGGGCCGTGAGCGGAATCGCCTCTCCACTCAAGCCGTCGGGATAGCCGGAGCCGTCGCGCTTCTCGTGATGGTGGCGGATAATCGGAAGCACTAATCGAAACGCTCGCAGCGGCGCGCAGATTTTCTCACCGACTTCGGCGTGCTTGCGCATCACAACAATTTCTTCGGGAGTCAACGGGCCCGGTTTCAAAAGTATCGAATCAGGGACAGCCACTTTCCCTACATCGTGAACGATCCCCGCCCAACGCAGTGCTTTAATATCTTCATCGGGCAATTCCAGTCGCATGCCAAGCCGCGAGGACATTTGTGCAAGCCGCTCGCAATGCCCGCGCGTGTACGGATCGCGCGCCTCAATGCTAAGCGCTAAGGAGAACAGAACCGTCTCGGCATTTTCGAGCTCGTCGGTATACTGCTTCAGCTTGAGCAAGGAACGAATGCGCGCGTGCAGCTCGCTGAAATCGATCGGCTTGCTGAGAAAATCATCCGCACCGGCATTGATCCCGTTAATCCTGTCTTCGGTATCTGAAAGTCCCGTGATAAGGACCACAGGGGTAAGCCTCGTTTCGGGTGTGTTCTTGATTCGGCGGCAGACTTCGAAACCATCCATTCCCGGCATCACGATATCGAGGAGTATCAGATCCGGCCGAAACGTGGCGCATTCTTCGAGTGCAGAACGTCCGTCGTGCACCTCGCGGACTTCAAATCCTTCCCGGCGGAGCAACACTTCCAGCGCCCCACGAGCGGATGATTCGTCGTCAACAATCAGGATTTTCGCATTCACTGGGAAGAACAAATGTATCCTGTCGGCTACTTGCGAACAACCCCGGAATCTCGGAGCAGAATTTCGAATCGATTCCTGGGTCTGGAGTAAAGCGGCGAGGCGCGCGAAATGAAACGAACCCTCCACACAGGTTCTCTTTTGGAAATAAACTCCCGGCTCGGGCAGGCGCACAAAGCATTCCAGAAACGCTATCCCGGCTCGACAGGCGAACGGCAGCCCGTCCATGTCTTCTATGGCGGCGCCCATCTTTTTCGCGCGGACACGGCGAAACGATTGGGTGAACTCGCGCAGCGCTCGCTCGATGACTTTGCCCCGGACTTTGTAACGTTCGCGAGGGCGCTTGGCTTGCCCGGAGCTGACCACTTGCCGGATTCTGCGGAATCTGCCGCCGCCATTACCAAATCCATCGAGGCGAATCCCGATTCAGCCCGAAAGGACAATCGTGCCGCGTGGTTTGCATTCACGATTTATAAGCGCGTACGAGAAAAGCTGAAGCGGGAGCCGGTGGAAGATTTCCGAATCGATTTCGAGGACGGATATGGAAACCGGCCCGACGCCGAGGAAGATGGCCACGCCGTCGAAGCTGCCGCTCAGGTGGCACTGGGAATGAATTCCGGCGACCTGCCGCCCTTCATCGGCATCCGGATCAAGCCATTTACCGAAGAACTTCGCGACCGCAGCATCCGGACGATGGACATATTTCTCACCGAACTCGCCGCCAAGGCCCGAGGCGAGCTGCCGAAGAATTTCTTCATCACTCTGCCCAAAGTCACTCTTCCGGACGAAGTTGCCGCACTCGCCGATTTGTGCGCACGCCTCGAGCCTCTGCTCGACCTCGAGCCCGGTGCGCTGCGGTTCGAGTTAATGATTGAGACGACGCAATCAATTTTCAACGAACGCGGCGAAGCAAACCTGCTTCCGCTGGTCACGGCCGGTCGCGGCCGCTGCATCGCGGCGCATTTCGGGACCTACGACTACACCGCCGGACGAAACATTACCGCAGCCCATCAGACTATGACGCATCCGGCTTGTGACTTCGCTCGCGAAGTAATGCAGGTGACTCTCGCCGGCACGGGGGTCTGGCTTTCGGATGGCGGTACCAATGTGCTGCCCGTCGCGCCACATCGCAGCGCGAACAATGGCGCTCCTCTCACGCCTCGACAGAACGCCGAAAATCGCACCGCCGTTCATTCTGCGTGGAAATTGCATTTTGACCACATTCAGCATTCGCTCATCAACGGCTTTTACGAGGGATGGGATCTTCATCCCGCCCAACTGCCTTCGCGGTACGCGGCCGTCTATTCGTTTTTTCTCGAGGGCCTCGATTCTGCTTCAGAACGCCTGCGCAATTTTATCAACAAGGCCGCGCAGGCTACGCTCGTGGGAGACGTATTCGACGACGCTGCAACCGGACAGGGCCTGCTGAATTATTTTTTGCGGGCGATCAATTGCGGCGCGATCACGGCGGACGAAGCTCAATCGCTGACTGGCCTCACAATGGAAGAACTTCGCAGCGCATCCTTCACAAAAATTCTAGACGGGCGGAAAAAGTAAAGACGCGGCGGCTATTCCTTGCGCAGCGTCGCTTCGATCAGCCCGTGAGGCTCGTCGGTAGGGAGAAACACTTCGGCGGGATTATCCATTCCGAATGGTTTCAGGTTCACGAGGTTGAAGTGCTTGTTTGGAAGCGAAAGATAAATCTCGTGGATCCGGTCGAAATTGTTGAGCACCGCTTCTCCCATCGCGTACAGGGTGTGCTGCAGCGAGTGGCTGTCGTGCTCGGCAAATGTTTCCAGCAACGTCTGGCGCACTCCGTGCCACATCGGCGTAAATTCAGTTTCGCTTCCTTCGTAGAGCCAGTCCGCGTGAATCACTGTCGATAAAATGCGGTCGCGGTCCTCCGTCAATGTGGTGTAAGGATCGCGCAAGAAGCCTTCGAACGCGGACTTGGTCGTCTTCAGCACCGAAAGATCGTCAATTCCGGCGCGAATTGTGGTTTTCTCGCGCGTCCCTTCCAGCATTGCGGTGCGTCTCTCGTCTCCTCCATGTTTAAACGCCGTCGCGTGTGGCTTGCCGCCTAGCGCCAGTCGCACCCAGAGAGTTTCGCTGGCTTCAATTCGCACCCGAGAAACCTGTGAGTTATACGTGAGAAAGTGCTCGATCAAATGCGAAGCGAAATCTTCAATCGCCTCTGCCGGATACTGTCGGGCGAGAACGTACACGGTGTTCTTCATCGTGTCGGTCGGTAGAATTTTCTGATTGTCGCCCTTCGTGTGCGCCGATTCGAAGTCGCCCTCAAATAGGACTTGAAGCGTGACTTCTTTGATGTCGTGCCGACTCTGTTGCTTCACCACGCGAAGAAGCCGAACGCCTGACTTGCCATAATTGTTTGCGCCGAGCTTGATGGCCATGCGTCAGCTCCCGCGATACGTGGAATATCCGAACGGACTCAGCAACAGCGGAATATGGTGGTGCTCCTTCGCGTTCCGCACCTGAAACACGATCGCGACCTGCGGATAGAAACCAGCCACCTTGCGCGACTTGAAATAAGCTTCGGTTTCGAAGCTCAACCGGTACGTTCCTTTCACGAGCGATCCCGGCGCGAGAAGGTGCCGCAGTCGCCCGTCTGAATCGGTCGCGCCGCGGCTGATTTCCTTCCAGCGGCCAGCTTTTTCAATCTCGAGAATCACTGGCACGCCGGCTGCTGGCTGGCCTTCGGAAACGTCGAGCACGTGCGTTGTGATGTCACTCATCGCTTGAGTAGCCTCTCCAATCGCAGCCGCGTGATTCTGCGTTGTTCTTCCGCCGCTACGCGCAATTCAGATTCGGGCGAGTTCGACAGGCGCTCGTGCAGACTTTTCAGAATTTCATCTGCGCTCTTGCCCGTCGCGCAGATGAGAAATACGTGACCAAATGTCGCCTGATATTTCTGATTTGCCATCGCGAGAGCAGCTCGCGATTCGGCTGGCGAACTCTGGGCAGCGGATTGCTCGCTGGTCGATGATTGACGCGCCGATGCCGATTGCTTTGACTTGGCGCGTTTGCTACCGATGGGGGGATGATGCCGGAAGGCGCGAAGCCACTCCCTTTGATCGAGCCCAGCCCAAATACGATCGCCGCTCTCCAGGATTTGCGCAAGGTCTCTGAACGGCCGCTCCGCCAGCATTCGATCCGCCCAAGCTTTCGAACCGCAGCAATCGAGCAGCAGCTTGCGCGCTTCCGCAACTCGGCGCTCATTGAGCCGATCGATTCCCTTCAGATCATCTGCTGACTCCGCGGGCTTTCCGAATATCCGAAGGCGGCTCACACCGCCGTCGGGGTAAATATTAAAACGCACGTGCGAGACGGCGCCTACGCCTCGCACTTTTCTGAACGTGTGTCGCTGGTTCGCTTTTAATGTAGTTCGCGGCAGGATTTCGTTCCAGGCTGTGGACTCTATGGCATGGGGATCGAGTACCGCGCTCCCCATCCCATTCTGTTCGATCGAACAGCCTTCGAGTGAGCAGCTTTCGGGAAAATTTCCCTTAAAGTGCGCAGTATCAACTTCGACGCGACCGATCGTTCCTGGCATTCCGAGCTTCAGAACTACCCAATCATGGCCCGGGCCGCGCCTGCGACGCGTCTCCCAGCCATCGCTCATGTCCTTGCCTCGGCCGGGCATCAAAAGA
>Ga0210383_10002802_pt1 | contig 15706 bp, 15 predicted proteins | sample IncBWC14OmetaG_FD_160072 | JGI IMG/M metagenome (GOLD analysis project Ga0210383, IMG submission 160072) | Forest soil microbial communities from Barre Woods Harvard Forest LTER site, Petersham, Massachusetts, United States - Inc-BW-C-14-O ...
CTGTCGTACGCCATCTACATCGCGATTCCGCTTTTGTACTTTGTGCCGGAAAAGAAGCTCACAGAAAAGACGGAATAGATTCTCGGATGATGCCCCTGAACAGAATGGGTAGGCGCGATGTGGGCGCGCAGTCGCGAGGACAAGAGCCCCAAATCGGCCGGGCAGCCGACCCGCTCCTCTTCAATCGTCTTACTTCTTGTAAAGCGTGGGCTCCGGCCCCTTCTCAAGCGTCTCGCGGTCCCAGATCATGCCTTCGCGCGTATAGTTCGCGAGTTCGAAATCCTGTGTGAGTTCGAGCGCATCCACCGGGCACGCATCCTCGCACAGCCCGCAAAACATACACCGGCTCAGATCGTAGGTGAAAGTTGTGAGTTCCTTGCGGCGCGTCTTCTCGTTACGTTCGCTGCCTACGACAATCAGATTCTCCGGACAAGCCAGCGCGCACAGATCGCACGCGATACACATGGTTTCATTCGTGTCCGGATTTACGTTCAGCCGCGGCGCCCCTCGATAGCGCTCGGCGACCTGTGGTCTCTCCAAAGGATATTGCTCGGTGTAGGTTTCTTTTGGGTGCTGGTAGCGAAATGTGACTCGCATGCCCTGGAATAAGTCCAGAAAAAGAGCCTTGCGAATGATGCTTGCAATCCCCATGATCTGTTCAGGATAGCACTTGCCTCGAACCGGCCCAAGTGACGCAGCTCACAGTAGTTGCAGGCTGGGAACCTTTTTCCGGCCATCCCCGTATCTACTTACTGAACATGAGCAGTGATCAACATGAAAGCATACCTGACATCACGTTCTGACTTGCGGTGGGCCCTTGCCGCCCTTCCAGCCATCCTTTTAGCCCACTGGATCGCGATCAGCCTAATTCCTATGCTCCTCCACACGCCCTGGGTGCAATCTATGCGGGCCGTTATGAGTCTGATCTAAGCGACAGCACTCCGACCCTGCCGCTTCAACTCGCCTGCTAGAATCTGGCGAGTCAGCAATTCCTGCGTCGAAGCTCATGCCGAAGCCTGATTCAGTTGACCACCTTGGAGCCGCGGCCGCGACCTCTGATGAACTCTGGATGGGAGAAGCTCTGGTCTGTGCCCAACGCGCACTCGAAATGGGCGAAGTACCTGTGGGAGCGGTTGTCGTGCTGAATGGGAAGCTGATCAGCCGAGGATGGAACCGGAACCTCGCCGATCATGACCCGACCGCACATGCCGAAGTGGTGGCCTTGCGCGCTGCGGGAAGCGTTCTGGGGAACCACCGCCTGGGAGGCTGCGAGCTGTTTGCTACAATTGAACCGTGCGCGATGTGCGCAGGAGCTCTGGTGCACGCCCGCATCCGCCGCCTGGTATACGGTGCAGATGATTCCAAAGCAGGCGCAGTTCGCTCGGTGTTCAGCCTGCTCGACCAGCGGCAGTTGAACCACAAGATCGAAGTCTGCGGGGGTGTGCTGGCGGGACGATGCGCGGAAATTGTGCAGGCGTTCTTCCGGGAGCGTCGCGCCGGAATTCAGGAAGGCGAAACGCCCCCAGCCCTATAGCTGCGAACAATTCGATGCATTGAGATCCAGCCACAGGTCTCAAGCAGCTTTTTTTCACGCGGAGAGGTGCGTGAGTGGTTGAAACGATCCGCCTCGAAAGCGGACATACCTTAACGGGTATCGTGGGTTCAAATCCCACCCTCTCCGCCATTACCCTCCAGTTTCTTTCCTCCAAAGAGTCAGCTTGGTTGAGTTGCGCGTCCGCGCAAGGCTCCGTACGGTACCGTACACATACATGCCAGATAGGGTATTTAACGTATTGAAAAAATGTCGTCGGCGTAGCCTAATGTGCATCTCTCACTAACCCGCGTGGGCCAGTCCAAGATTCGGGTTCTCTCCCAACGACCGGTTTCTTCAGCCTGCGCGGGTGCCTTACCCCCCAAGAAGGTGGCAGTCTCCCGGCAAAAGAACGATCAAGAGACGAAATTCGGCCAATCTGCAACGGTGGGTTCTGTGTAGCTCAGACCGGATGGATTAACCCGTTAACGAACTTTTCGCCTTCGCTCCGGCCTTCGGGCCACGGGGACGATCGAGTAGGGACAGTCTGGCTTGCTTTCGCAAGTTATCGATGTGCTTATGAAGTGCAACTTTCAACTGGCCTGCCAACGCGATGGCCTCTTCGTCCTTTGAGCAGTTCAGCAGTTGATTGCAGAGGCTTCTGATATTGTCGTCGACGCGCAAAAGAAAAGTCCGAAGGAGGATCAGCAAAGAATACAGAGATTCCGTGAGCCGGTGGATACGGCAGTTCTTGTAGTGAAGACCCGCAGAGTCGCGTAGGTCGACCAGAAGTTGCTTCAGTTTGGGCGCCCTAGCCACCCGTACTGCCATCCTAGGGAAACGTTTTGGTAGTCGCCACCCACCCGGATGTATGCGCCGCGGTTGTAGCTGAACTTCAATGACTGATGCCGGCCCAAGGGAACAGACGTGGTCACGCCGACGCGCGAATTGCTTTGTTGCGTGAGTGTTTGCTCAACGCCATTGATGCCGGTCTGGCCACCACGCCAATAGTTGCCATCGAGCGAAATCCAGAGTCTTGGCCGGAAGTCGCGACTTAAGTGGCCTTCGAACGCGGCAATCGGCGCCTCGGTTTTCGTGTTTGTGCCAGGCGAATAGGCATTGCGCGAGAAGAAGTCGTTGTTGGCAGTAAAGAACCAACCAGCCCCATACGCGTCTACTAGCCAGTTGCCCCATCGTCGGGAGAGCCCCAATTCGGGTTTGAAGGCCCATCGGTTCGCACCCTGATTAATCAGCCGCGTCGGGTCGTATTGGCCGGTTGGCGCAACCATCGTGAAGCTGGCCCCCAACAACGTTTTCTGTCGCCATTTTGAAAACTCGCGAACATCCATTGCAGGACCACCGAGCAGGTTCACAGAAAAGCGAAATGTGCTATCCAACAGGCCCGATCGATAGACTTGCTGTTCGGTTGGCGCTCCGGTCACCAATCCACGAAAGTTCCCTACACCATACGGCAAGGTACCGGTGAGGCTGGCCGAGCGCCCAAAGAAACTCAACGTGTGAAAAAGGCTGATGGCCGACACATTGAACCGAGCATGGGCGTTGGTGATGGGAATCGTCGGGTCGAAAAGAATACTGCCATCAAAAAACGAGTAGGTAAGAACGACTGCATTCGAATGAATGGGGGTGATCACATACGCACGAGGCGCCAAATCCTGGCCAAGACACCGCAATGCTCCAATGCCTAAAGCAAGGAGAATACCGGCAGTCCGGAGATTAACGGCGCTCGTCATCTCCGTTACTTGCCTCCGCATCAGGTGAGTCGACGAGCTCTCCGCGGTCCCACGGTTTCTGATCGAGGCGGCGGGACGCTGCCATGACAAACCCTTGCTCGCCACCGGCGTCGTAAGAGTCTGGCATTAGCTGGAGGACGCAGTACCCGCATCGCGAGGGCCGAAAAACAGTTTCCTAAGTCTATCTTCCCCAAGGACACCACGCAGTTCGGTAAATGCGAAGAATGGAATTAACAGAACACCCAAGAGCGCCATGAGGGTCAGAATTCCTTGCAGCGTGCCGCCGCCAATCGACTTGATGCTCTCGGTGAAAGACTTTCCATGGTACAGACCGATCCCTGCTTCTTCGAGAATCTTGAAGCAACCAAGGACGATTGCGAAAACCAGGGATTTGAAAAGTGTCGGGTAGACAAGCGGCTTGCCCTCGAAGTGTTCGGCGAGGTGAAGATCCTTGGCAATCAACATAACTTTGCCGAGGGCCAACGCATTGATCAGAGCCAATCCCTTTGTCACAAAAGAAATATGGTGCTCAGCCAAAATGACAGACTGATAAAGCACGAACAATCCGAAAACCAACCAGAGGTAGCCCGCGATTGCCAGGAATTCTTTCAGCTCATGATAGACTTTTTGCTTTACCGTCGTCTTGGCAGCTTCCATGTTGCTTCCTCCAACGAGTGCACGCGTGAGCATAAGGCCATTGAACCGGCACGTCCATGGAGAACTCGACTCTCGCCAACCTGCATGGCGGAGTTTTCAATAACAAAAGCAAGATGCCCCACCCGAACAACTGCACCTGAGCTAACGGCGCCGTCCGCCGCCCCACCCGCCCCCGCCCGATCGCTGGAACTGTTGGAATCTTTGGCTCTGCTGTGCTCCCCGCTGCCTGTTTTGCGCCTCCTGCTGCAAGCCCTGCGTCTCGCCGCTCCCTTGCGGGTGTTGGGACATCGACGTATTGTGCTGCTGCTGGTAGCTCTGTTGCTTCTCTTGGGCCGCGGCCTGATTCGTAGAACTCGCTCCTGAGCTCGCGCTCGGATGTTGTTGCTGATAGGTCTGTGCCTTCTGTTGAGCCTCGGCTTGGTTTGTCGAACTGGTTCCCGAGCTCGCGCTCGGATGTTGTTGCTGATAGGTCTGTGTTTGTTGTTGGACCGAAGCCGTCGTCGGAGTCTTTACCGAATTCCAGCTCCCATTGTTATAGGTCTGCCATCCTGAACCGGTATTCTTGTACACGTTCCCGTCATGACCCGCATACATATCACCGCTGGAATTCTTTCCTGCGTAAGAGCTGCCGTACGCACTCGAAGTGGCTACTCCTTTACCACCAGTGGAGGTTTGTACAGAACCAACGGATCCCTGCGCAGTTGAATAGTGCTGCGAATAGGCCGACTTACTTCCATTGGTAGCGACTGAGCTTCCCCATTGCGCCGTAGGACTCGAGCCTTGCTTCGTGGCTGCGTAGTTTCCCGTATAAGGGTTGTATGCTTCCCCCGCGCTGCGACTGCCGTAAGGTGTAGACGCCGATGCTGTGCGAGTAGACGTTCCGGTGTAGGGATTGTACGAAGCGGATCGGGTTGCCGACCCGTAGGGACCATAGGCAGTCTGCGAAACGCCATAGGCCCCGGTTGCCGTGTTGTAGTGTGCGGTCGTTCCGTAAACCCCGTAGGCTCCGTATGTGGGGGCGCACGGGTAATAAACAGGATATCCGTACGGCGGGCGGTAGATGTATGGCGGATAGTAATAGCCGCTTCCGCTCGCGACGATCGCTCCGACGCTGGCACCGATCACGAAGGCGCCGAGATATCCAGCAGTGTAGCTTGACTGGACGTTGCCGCTTGAAGTCGTCACTTGCGTAACGTAGGTCACGTTGTATACCGGCGAGCTCGGAGGAATCGTATAGATGACTTGCGGCACGGAGTTGGCAACAGTCCAGGGGCCTTGCGGTGTGGTTGACATGAACCACACGCCCTGCAGGCACAAATAATAAACATCGCCAACTTGGATGACCTTATCCTGCGTGTTCGTTGCGTAGGCAAGCGAAGTACCGCTGATCGGATCGAACTTAGGCGGTCCGCTGTACGTCACTTTCGCCTGTGTTGCAGCAGCCGAGCTTACCGTCATTGTGGTTGGAATCTGCGCCAACAGGACGGCGTCCTTCGCCTCTTCGGTGCCCGGAACCGACGCGAGCACCTCAGAAACCGGGCTGCTCGGTGGAATCTGTGCGAAGTCCGGAGGCAGATTCGGTGTGGCAAAAGTCCATGGCCCGGTCAAGGAATCGGCGCGAAACCATCTCCCCGCCGTCAGATAGTAATACTGGTTGGAAGGCGAGTGGACGAACAGAAAGCTCGACGTATTTGTGGCATAGACCAGTTGGGTTCCCGGCACCTTCGCATAAACAGGGCGGCCGTCGAACAGAATGATCTCCGCAGGACGATTGCTGTAGAACACCATCGGAATGACCCCATCGGCATTGGCAGGGGGAGGAATCACCTTTCGCAAAGCAGCCCAGGTTGCATCCTCGGGTACTTTCGACATGTCTTTGGGAAGCTTGGTGGTCGGCGACCACGGACCGTCCAGATCACCCGCAGTGATCCATTGCTGTCCTACCAGAAGGTAGTACGTTGACTCATCCACAAAGAGCGGCCAACTGGTGTTGACCACGAACTTAAGCTTGGTCTTCGGAATGTCTTGCAATACAGGATCGCCGTCTATGCTCAACAGGATTGCCGGTTTATAGCTCACTACGATAGCAGGGGGATCATTCTTGACGGGCACGCCCGGCACCGATTCGGCTTTCTTCACGACAGCGACTAGCCGATGCAGAGAAATCGTGACCGTCGGAGGCAAGAAGGTCTTCACGAGCTGCCCCATCTGCTCCGCGGTTGCTGGATCTAACGATGGAAAATGCGTGCGGACGACTTGAAGATTGCTGATAAGTACAGCTTTGTTATCGTTGTCAATATCCGTGTGGCCGTGCATTTCGACCACCCCAACCGTCTGCTTCCCTCCTGCGGGCGTCAGCGTAATGGCCATGCGCCAATCAAGTTCAGAGAAGTCTTTCCAGTCGTCAACCTGAGGCTGATAGTAGATAAGCGTGCTGCCCTGCTTCGTGACTTGTCTGGGCCATCCGGGGTCCTGCGCAAGCGCGGTGGCCACCAAAGTTGCGACGAATAAGCAACCGGCAATCCCTCGTCTCATGATGTCGCACCCCTGAAATCCCCAGTCACACATCCCTTACTTCAACTTAATGCCCAGGCCTGCGATCAGACCGCTCATGTGGACGTCATATACGAAGCCGCCGTTTGTGTAATCGACAAACAAATAGCGGTAGCCGAGCATCGCAGAAAATCTTCGTTTGAATTCCTTGCCAACAACTGCATAAATTTGCCACGAAAGCGAAGAGCCCGCCCCGAATCCGCCGACATCCCCTTTCACTGTGGCAAAAGAGGTTTTCGGAAGATTCAGACGAAAGCGAGCACCGAGAGTGGGATCCACCCAGCCCTGTGTTTGGCCGACGGTCACAGGTGTGGCCGAGCCTTGCATGAGGTCGAGGCTGTTATTCATGTGCCAGTAACGAAAACCCGCCTCAGCGTCGATCGTTCCCTTATCCCTCTCAAGCACGCGATAGTATAGTTCGGGCTGGAGGATGAGCTCTTTTACATTGGCGGTAAATCCCGAGAAAGCGCCGACCGGCGTCGCATTCTGGTCCGATGAAAGATTCATGAAAATGAGGTCCGTAGTGAGGCCGACACGCTTTCGGCGAACGTCCAGGCCGGTCATCAGTCCGATATTGAGATCTTTGAGTACGTCGGAAAAACTGACGTTGACCGGCGTGGTATATCCGCCCGCGCCCACATTTCCGGAAAGACCGCTAAACCACAAATAGAATGGGATCCAGTCCACGTGCCAATCACTCGGCTCGGTAGAGGACGACGGGGGAGCCTTCGGCTTCCGGGGTGGCGCTTCGCCCCAGGAGTATTCGAGGCCCGCAGTCGGTCCCTTCTCCGTGAATCGTATGCCGATCGCGTCGCCCGTGCCGTGGACACTGAGCCTGCTCCCGAGCTGATAGCCGCCCTTCAACGCGAGGTGCGGAGTTAGAAGGAACCCAACGTTGGCGCGCGACGAGATAAAGTCCCCGTAGCCGAAGAAATACATCCCTCGGAAGGAGCCTTCGAGCGAGAGCCGATTAGAGTTGGGTAGCGGATACCAGCGCCCGATCGGGCCGACCGCAGGGAGCGGAGCAAAAAAGGACTTCGACGCAGACCCCGAGGCGTTTTGATTGTTGGTGGTTCCTACAGCTTTTAGCGTGCCCTCTGTATCGAGCAGATTTAGGTCGGCCTCAATCCCTAGATAACCACGGTCGGTGCGAAGGATGTCGTACTGGTAACCAGGAGCAATGTTCAAGGCCTTCACGCTGGCGGTTACTTGAGCGCCAACGGCGAAGGTCTGCCCTTGAAACGTGATTTCGCGCCCCAATGTCACGGTTCTTGAGTTACTGACCGGTGTGATATTGAGGAGAAAATGGTGTTTGTGACGAAAATGATAATCGGCCTTTCCGGAAAACGTGGAGTAACTTTGGAAGTGGAAGTCTTTATTGATATCGAAATAGTTATTTGCGTTTGATCCGTTGAGCCCGAAGGAGCCGGTAGGGTGCGTAAACCACCAGTTGCCCTCGACACGCCACTTATAGGCGTCACGATCGCCATCCTGCCCATAGACGGGGAGAACCCCTGTGCAAAAAAGCAGCAATACCGTCAGCAAACTTATCGTAATTCTCCTGCCCATTTCGTTCTGCCCTCTCTGCAAACGGCGAAACAACTAAATCGCTCTGGCGCCTGCTCACACTCCAGGCCGCCAAGCCAAGAAACTTTAGATGGGTTACAGGTGCTGATAGCTGGAGTTCTGCGTCGCAATGTTTAATTGCTTGCTGACGCCATCGATTTCCATTGCTGCCACGTGGTTCGTCCCGTCCGGAAGCCGGTCGAACCGCACAGTCAGATTCATTGCGTCCTTGGGATCGTCCATGTACGAAGCTATCTGAATCCGCACAAGCTCCTTCTGCGTTTTGTCGAACACCATTGTCATCGAGTCATTCGGCTTCACGTAGCTGTGGATTACGAGTTGCAGGTCATTGGGATTTCCTGCGACGGTGCCCAAGGTGATGTTTCCCTGTTCATAGGCCTGCTGGATTTTGTCTTTATCCGGTGGAACGTACTGCTGCGCCAGCGCCTTCATCTGCTCTGCGTAGTCTTTGTATTCTTCCTTCTTTTTCTCAACGATGTGCCGCTTCACGCGCCCGCCCGATGGCTGGGCGTCGGTTGGCGGATCGAGCGACGTCTTCTGGGGCTTCCCGTCGGGTCCGGTGCGTACCTGAAAGTGTTCCACTTTTTTCTGGTCGCCTTTCAAGCTGATCGTTACCTGTTCGACATACGTGTACTGTGCAAGAGCCTGCTTGTTCTTGGCAGCGGTCTGCTTCATTTCGGTCACCCGCTCCTGCAACTCCGGATTTTGGGCGACGGCAAAGGTTCCGAATAGGACCGCAAGCATTGCGGAGACGATCAGAACAGCGGTCCATAAGATTTGCTGCGTTACTTTATTCATGAGAATCATCTCCTGACCTCTCACTTCCGTCCATTCGGGGATACTGGTGGCCTTACTTGGGTGGGAAGTTTTTCAGCAGCTTTTGCATTGCTTTATCCAGATTTTTTTGCTTCTTCTGCTGGTTGGCGCCTGGATCGAGCGTTTTCGTCACCCTGCCTTGCCAAACCAGTTGCTTCGTAGACGGATCGTACATATCCAGAACCAGAGTTCCGATTGCGATCGTCGACTGGGTTGCAGTGCCCATGCCACCGCCCCAGCGGACGCCACCCGTGCCGTAAGCATTCCACTGCTTCTCCTGATTAACCGCTGTCTGATAGCCGATGTCCAGATCTGCATTGTCGCTGTCGGTCTTGGTTAGACCTTTGGTCGCCAACTGGGTATCCACTGACTGCTTGATCTGGGCGTCTACGATCTGGTTAGGCGCGGCTGCGCCCTCGATGGGCACCCATTTGTAGGTGTGATACTTCGAAAAGCTGACGCCCGGCATTGAGTTGGTGGAGACGTCTTGCGCGAGCATCAGGCCGCACGCCAATAGCGTAAAAGTGACAACCATACCTGCATGGACAACTCCGTTGCGAAGGTTGCGATTCATGCCATTCTCCTTGTAGACGAAAACAACTGACTGTAAAGCCTTTACTCCTGTCAAATCTCGACCGCACGCTGTCGAAGAGGCGCGATCTTCGATTGAGTAGGGGCGCGTGCGCTGAGCGCACTCGTAAGGGACTTTAGCGATCGAAGCTACGGGCGAACACTGTCAAATGCGACAGGTATTCGTGGCTGCAGCAGCGGTGGACTAACCGGCGAGTGTAGTCGTGGCCGGCCAGACCGTCGAGCTAAAAAGACAGCCCTAAAATCACTCCTATCGCATTCACCTGCTGGTTTGGCTTTTTGCCGGTGTTGTTCTCGTGCTCGTAATACGGGTCAAGCTGCACACGACGCCCGAGCGGCAAGCGGCAGCCAGCGTATACCGCGGTGCTGCTCCATTTCTCATATTTGCTGTCATAGTAAAGCTCCACGCTTGCGTAAGGAATCGGATGATAGGAGTAAACGTCCAAAGTCCGTTGCAGGTTCACGCGGTTGCGGTACCGCCAGTCCAACCCTTTCGAGGAGAAATTCAGCTCTCCGCGGTTCCGGTCGGAGAGCAGAATGCCGGCCAGCAGAGGGAGATTCGGGGTCGCCTCGAGCAGCACTCGATTGACGTTGGGGCTATCCGGGGAAGCAACAAAACGGTAGCCAGCTGACAACGAAAGCAGCCTCTGCTTCCCCTCGTCCTGATCGTATCGAGCCGCCTTTTTGAGTCGGATGACTGGCTTCACCAGAAGATCGATGCTCGGCCCAAATTCAGCTTGGGTCGGATCGGCATCTTCCCTGGTCTGTTTGGCCTGAAAAGTGAACCGCATCGTCGAGTTCAACTTGTAGTAGGCGTCAATCTCGGGCAAGAACTCAAAGGTCTGTGCCGCAGCCAGTGGGGCAGAAAAGAGGGTGAGAAGGCACACACCTGCGAGTTGGGCGCGCGATTGCCTGATGCGAAGCCCAACTCTCAAGCTATCTTTGGCTCCCGTTGACGCGCCGCTTTTACTTCTCGACGTCCACAATGAGCGACTCCGTCAACACGGCATCCACTGTTTCCCCGACCGTCAACTGCGCCAAATCCACATTTTTGCTGACCTTGATGGTTTTCTTTTTGCCATCTGGAGCGGCGATCGTGACCTTATGCTTCGGAGCATCGATCTTCTCAATGGTTCCACTCTCGCCAACCGTATCGACCATGACAGCGCCGGGTTTTGAACCTTTGGGCGAGACCGAGACAGTACTCATGCTAGCCGCGCCATGACTGTCGCCCGATTTGCCGACCACCACGACCAGTTCTTCGGTATACGACATCTTGAGATGGTCGCCGACCTTCACCTGATCGAGGTTTCGGACCTGCTGATCCACCTTATAAGTCTTCTTCTTGCCGTTATCGAGGAGAAGCGTAACCTTTCGCTTGTCCAGATCGACAGCTTCAACGGTGGCAGTAACCCTGACCACTTCCACTTCGTCGATGCCCTTGTCGGCGGGCGCGGCTTGCGACACGCGCGAGGTTCCAACGCCCGCGAGAGCAAAGAGCAAGACCGGCATAAGTGCGTTCGGCTTTAGTTTCATTGCGTTCTCCCCTTTTCTTCGTGTATTCACACATTCCGTAAGCAACATGTTGTCAGGAAACAGGCGCCCCTCGATAGACGAGGCGCCCCAAGGCGAGTTCAGCTTTCGAGTGGGAACCGGATGAAAGCGCCAAACATGACGGCCTGACTAATTCACCCCAGCAGTCCCCTTCCAATCGATAATATCAATCAACTTCCACGGGTTCTCTCTCAAGTCCCACTGCAGCTCACCCTGCTTATCAACCACCAACTGCGCTGCCGGATACAAGACACCAGCGCTCTTACTCTTGTCCTGATCGTTGATCTCGAGAATGCCTGCGGTCAGGTTGAACGATTGGGAGTTTGTGTCAAAGTAGGCTTCTCCGAACCGAATCCAGCGATTGGTGACAAAGATGATCTTTCGGCCGGTTGCAGTAGGAATCAGCTTGATGTAGGAGCAATCAGTACCGAGTGTTCCCGTGACTTCGATATGACCTACGGCTTTCATCTTCTGCAGAGCATTCACTAATCCCTGATTCTGACCTTTTTCGAACGACTGGATGAGAATCTGTTTATCTGCCGGAGTCGAGAATTCATAGATATTGAGGGTCACTCCAGCGGTGCCGCCCATCTGGGTACCGGTTCCCTCAGCCGTGGCGTCGATGGTTTCGTACTTCTCCCTGGAGGTGCCCGCCGTGGTCGCCATCATGGCAAAGACAACAACCAGTAGAGTGGAAATTCCACGTTTCCGAAATGTTGCTCGTTTCATTGCAGTCTCCTTCACTTGTTAGCAGCCATGGCTTCGAGACGCACTCCTCACAGCGAGACGGCACGTGGCTTCCACACCGCGAGGGCGAAGCCAATCGCGAATAGCGTGTGGACAATCACCGCGGGCCACAAGAGCACTCCTGTAAGATCTCGACCTAGCCGGAGGTAACCCAGATAAGCTGCCGCCAGAAAGTTGTAAGTCAGCATTGCGCGAAGGCCCCTGATAGTGCCTCCGAGTCCGCGATCGGCGCGTACCGGCCAACACGCAAGCCCCAGAGAGAGCAGGCCGATGCCACACAACCGCCCAACAAAGACCCCGGCTCCAAACACCTCCAGGCCGACCAGCATGTGCACGAAATAGGAGGGGACAGCAATCAAAGCCAAGCCCGTCGTTATTTCGAGAATTGACGCCGAACTCAGCAGGAACTCTCCATCCGTCGTAAGCCTGGCATCGTTGAGTATCGTGGCAGTATTTGTCCGAACAGCGGTCATGCGATGGCACCCGACAAAATAAACGCAGGCGGCTCTGGCGAGCCGCCTGCATCCGAGTTATTCCAGTTAGTTGCTGGGGCCCTTGGACGCGGCTTCCGCCTCGGCCATCCTTTTCCCCATCTCCGCTTTCACTGCATCAAGGTTGAAGCTCGCACCTCGCTGCATGGGCGGGTACTCGAGGAACGTTTGGATTTCTTTCCCAATTACCTGCTGGACGAATACAAAGCGCCAAAATTGGAACTTGAACCAATCGAAGTATTGCTGCCCACCCTCCTTGGTCCCGCTATTGGGCCAGCCCGTGCGCTCGAAAGGATCGAGACGCAGGTTGGTAATGTAAGGCACATCAGGATGAGTTTTTTCACCCACCCACCCTTGGGGTTGGTCGATGAAGCGAAACTTGTAGTCGTCGATGCGGACCGCGCCAACCGTACTTTCGCCAAGGTAGAAGATCTCATGACGCACCGACGGACCTTTGCCGGTGATTGCTGCCATCTGGTTATAGCCATCGAGATGGTTCTTGTAGGTTCGGTCGCCGATTGTTTTACCCTTCAACAACTCTTCGGTGATGTTCGGATTGCCGGCAGCGGCAACAAACGTTGGCAGCCAGTCGAGCCCGGAGAAGATGCCATTCTGCACCGAATCCGCCGGCACATGTCCGGGCCAGCGAAGGATGGCCGGCACCCGGAAGCCACCTTCCAGAACTGTTCCTTTGGACTGGGCGAATGGCGTTTGGCCGCCATCGGGCCAGGTAAACACCTCGGTGCCGTTGTCTGTGGTGAACAGGACGATGGTATTGTCGTCCACGCCCAAATCCTTCAGCTTTTGCATTACAAGGCCGATGTCGTCGTCTAACTGTGCCATTCCTGCTTCTTCTTCGGACCAGCCATTCTCGGAGTTGCGCATCGCTTCATACTTTGGAGAAAGGTGAGTCACGATGTGCATGCGGGTCGGATTCAGCCAGACGAAAAAGGGCTTGTTGTCAGCCTTGGCCTTCTCGATAAACTTCAGGCTGAAGTCGCGTATTTCGTCATCCACGGTTTCCATGCGCTTCGGGTAGAGAGGGCCGGCGTCCTCGATCCTCTGCTTGCCAACTTTTCCCCAGCGCGGCATGTCGGTCGTGTCATCTTTGTCGGTAGCCCAAGAGTGGACCATGTTGCGCGGGCCGACGACATTCAAAAGATTCTGTGGATAGTTCGGATGCGCTGGGTCTTCCATTGCATCCAGGTGATACAGATAACCAAAGAATTCATCGAAGCCGTGGGCCGTGGGCAGAAACTCATTCTTGTCGCCCAGGTGGTTCTTCCCGAATTGGCCGGTTGCATAGCCCATCGACTTGAGCACCGTGGCGATGGTGACCGCCTCCGCGGGGAGCCCAACCGAAGCGCCCGCCTGGCCCACAGTGGTCATACCGGTCCGGATCGGCAGTTCGCCGGTGATGAAGTTCGCTCGGCCCGCCGTACAGCTTGCCTCGGCGTAGTAGTCGGTAAACAACATGCCTTCTTTGGCGAGTTTGTCGAGGTTCGGCGTCTTGCCGGCCATCAAGCCGCGATGGTAGGCCCCGATGTTCCACATGCCGATGTCGTCGCCCATGATGACGAGAATGTTGGGTTTCTGTTGTGAGGTCTGGGCGTGTCCGTCCGCGCTAGCGCCGAGAAGGAAACTCGAGACGGTCAACGCTCCCACGATCAGTGATCGAATACTTGCCGCGAAATCCATGGTGCTTTCTCCTCGTGCCGTCGGTATTCGGCAGTCGGATGAGCCAAGGCAACGAACCTCGAACTCAGCAGCCGCACCACCGACGATGGGTACTTTTCCCCGGGTTAGTGAAAATCGAAGGCACACATCCGTCTACTGTCATTTGCGACAGGGCTCACGCTTTCCCCGGAGCTCTTTTTCTGGAGAAACGCCTGGGTTTTACAAATCTCTTCCTACCCGTAATTCCAGACTTGGCATGTATATTTGTTCGCTACTCGACAAATTCGCGTTGCCCTTCTCCGCTTGAGTGCTAAACTACGGCAAACAACGTATTGACAGGCCATCCAATCGGCCTCAGATCCTGCGGCTTGTTCAGGCTTCACAGCGCAATACTTGGGGTTTGCGCTAACGGTACCATCGCAGTTCTTAAACAAACCCACTTATCCTGGAACGTCGGCTCCGTCGTGGTTGCACGAAAATAAGGAAAGAGGAAGGCGTGAGGCGAGGATCGACAGGTATTCGGATGCCCAGAGTGCGGCGCTCCACTGCTATGTTCGTCCTCGTTCTTTCGCTCCTTGGGTCGGCCACGGCCGCTCAGAAGGTCCCCCCAGCCAAGCACGTTCTGGTCCTTTATAGTTTTTCGGATCAGAGCCTCTTCGATCCCTTAGATAATCTCAAGGCCGCCGTTCGCGAGCGTGTCCAATTCCCGGTTAACTTCTTCGCGGAATACATGGACACGCAGCGCTTTGAAAATGTGAAGTACGAGACGAGCGTCGCTCAGGCCTTCCACCATGCGTACGGCGAACAAAGGCTGGACTTGGTCATGGTCGCGGCCTATCCGGCCCTTCGCTTCGCCCTGCAGCACCGGGATGAAATCTTCCCTGGCGTCCCGATCGTTTTCCATTATGTCGATCAAGGCCGGCTTGCGGACGTCGTGCTGCCTCCAGGAGTTACCGGGGTGACTGAAACCGTGGACGTTCACGGATCCATCGACCTCGCATTCCGGCTGCAGCCGGCTTTGAAAGATGTCGCACTGGTCACGGGTACCACTGAATTTGAAACCTACTGGCTGCGCATATTCCGCCGCGAGTTCCGAGCATACGATAGCCAGGCGCGGTTGACCGAGTTGGTGGGGCTTTCCGCGGAGCAGTTGCTGCAGAAGCTGTCCGAGATGCCGCCGGAGACCGCCGTTTTTGTGCAGCTCTCTCCGCAATCTTCAAAATTGCCCGTCCTCGGGACGTACGATGCGACCTACGGAACGCTCACGGCGATCGCTCACGAATTTCGTACCTATTGCATTTTTTCGAGTCTCTGCCTCGACCGCGGCGGCATCGGTGGTTCTTACCAGAGCGGCGATGACCAGGTTGAAAAAGCCGCCCAGGCCGCGAGTCGAATTCTCGACGGCGAGCCCCCGGAAAACATCCCGGTCGACCGTAGTTCGGGAGCGCGGGTTCGCGCGGACTGGCGACAACTGCGCCGATGGAATATCCCTGAATCCGCCCTACCATCGGGCGCCGTTGTGCTGTATCGAGATTCAACCGTTTGGCAGCGCTACCACACTTTCATCCTCAGCCTCATCGTGTTCGTCACCCTGCAGGCAATTCTGATCGCTGGTCTGCTATGGCAAAGAAGAAACAAACGGAAGATCGAAGCCACTTTGCTTGAAAGCGAGGAACGGTGTCAGAGCATGGCGGAAGCGGCCCCGGCACTGATCTGGATTTCCGACAAGCTCGGACGGATCACCTATCTCA
>Ga0210383_10002803_pt1 | contig 15696 bp, 13 predicted proteins | sample IncBWC14OmetaG_FD_160072 | JGI IMG/M metagenome (GOLD analysis project Ga0210383, IMG submission 160072) | Forest soil microbial communities from Barre Woods Harvard Forest LTER site, Petersham, Massachusetts, United States - Inc-BW-C-14-O ...
TGACCGTGTGGTCGCGCACCGTTTTGAAAAACGGCGTGGTCTGCATTGCCGTAAGAATCTGGATCTGCTGTGTTGAATTCAGCGCGGAGAATCCATTGGCACCGGGAAACATCTGCGCGGTCTGCGCCTGCAGCTCGTCGAACCCGTGCATGTAGATGGCGCGGCTCGAACTTAAGAAGGTTGCTACGCTGCGATCAATGAAGTAGACGATTCCTGCCTCGTGTGCTCCCGGCGTCTCGTCGGTCGGGATGATCTGCGAGACCACTGCGTCAAGTTCGGCGGCTTGCGCGTCGCTGAACGCCGCGAGTGCCAGCGGCCGCCCGGAGCGAGCGGTTTGTTGGGCCTGTTCGGCATACTCGCCGGCCGCCGCGACTGCGGGCCAGTCGGCCGCGATCCACGCCGCTGCCACTGCCGCCACAGAAGTCACGAGGAACGCGCGTCGCGACGGCAATGAGTCGTCCGCGCAGATTGGGCCAGTGGCATTTGCGGCTTCGTGTTTCTCCACCCTTCCTCCCTCCATTGGCAACAAGACTGCGCCAAACCAAATGCAAAAGTAAGACTCGCGACGATGGCGCGCGCTGTTTCATTCCTAAATACTATTTCGAGATAATTAACATATCATATTGTTTTTATTAACCAATAATTGCCACGCTACTCGACCACCTTGCCGCCGATTTCGGCTAAAGAGCGGCGCCGGCGTGCCGATAGCATGACGGACGGATCCTCGAATACCAAGGCCCCTGCGCATGACAAGCCAGACATCACGGACTCAAAAGGAGCCCATCCGTGCGCTCGCGCCGGCGGAATTCCTCAAGAGCCTGTCCGCGGAACTGGCACGCGGCGATATTCGCCTGCCGTCGTATCCGGATGTCGCACAGCGGGTGCAGCGGGCCCTCGAGGATTCCCGCGCCACACCGGCCAAGGTCGCGCGCGTAATCGGGATCGACGCGGCTCTCGCCGTGCGAATACTGCAACTCGCAAACTCCGCGTTCCTCAATCCGTCCTCCAAACCGATTACGGAGTTGCAGCAGGCCGTAAATCGTCTCGGTCATCAGCTGGTGCGCTGTACAGCGGTGTCGTTCGCCCTGCAGCAAATGACGAACTCTTGCGAGGCAGTGCTGCGCCCGCAACTGCATGAATTGTGGCGCCAGGGAACACTGGTCGCATCGATTGCCTACGTGCTCGCTCGGGAGACCGGGGCCGCGCATCCCGACGAGGCGCTCGTCGCAGGACTCATGCACAACATCGGCAGCCTTTACATCATCACGCGTGCCCACCAGCACGGTGCGACGTTTGGCGCGGACGACGCCGCCAGTCGGCTGCTCAACCAGGGCCATCCGCGAATTGCAGCCGCCATCCTCGGTCACTGGAAGTTCGCACCGGCCATCGTTTCCGCGGTTAGCAATCAAAACGCTCCCAATCCATCGGCGAACGAAGCTGCCCGGCTCACGGACATCCTGATCGCCGCGATTGCGCTCGTGCCGTGCGTCTTTTACCGCGAGTTGCTCGACGGGACGCTAACCGCTTCCGTACCGTTTCAGCGCCTCGCACTCGACGCTGCGGCATGCGAACGCTTGCTCAAAACCACTGCGCAGCAGATAAAATCGTTGCACAGCGCACTGGTCGGCTGAATTCATCGTAGTGATTGTTCGCTAGTTCATAAAAGGCTGCTTCTCGACCTCGCGCGCTTCCTGGTTGCGTTGCTGGGCGCGCAATGCGTCGGCCAGCAGCCGCCCTGCCTGTGATTGAGAGCGACGATCGCCGCTGGCGAGCGCCAACGCCTTGCGGCCGCAAATCTCGGCCTGATGTGCGTCGCTCTCAGCGAGCCGCAGCTTTCCCAGCTCGATCCAAAGCAAAGGGTTATTTGGTTCGATGCGCAGCGCCCGATCGAGTGTCGATGAGGCGGCCGGCAGATCTCCGCGCGCGACTTGGGCGCGTGCCTGCGTCACCAGCGAGCCGGTTGCGGGCGAGAGCCGGTTCTCGCGTACAGCCGGCGGCGCGCTCGGCGCCGGCGGCAACGGTAAGGGCTGGGGCGAGGCTTGGGGCACGGGCTGGGCTGATGGCGACGATGTGGGTGGCCCGGAGGCCACTCGCGAGGTCGCGCAGCCGGCAATTAGCAACGCCGCGCAGAGCGCGACGGCGAGCCTTCTCAGTGAATGGGCGTCTTGAACCATGCCTTGATCTTGTCAATCATTGTGCCGGATGGCGAGGGGCCGCAGGCGGCCTTGCGCGGTAGCACTGTGCCCAGCGGCACGGCGACGACAATGGCGTCCTCACTACAGCCCGGCGTGGTTTCGAGTCCGTCACCGAATCCGATCCAGCGATCCTCGAGGAGTTCCGGCCGCACCGGTTGAAACGACGCTGACTTCAGGCTGGCAATGGTATCGACCCAGACGGGTAACGCGCCGGCGGCACCAGTGAGACCGGTCACCCGATTATCATCGTAACCGACCCAGACGACTGCCAGATAGCTGCCCGTGACTCCCGCAAACCAACTGTCGCGCGTGTCGGAGGACGTGCCGGTCTTGCCGGCGGCAATCAATCCGGCCGGTAGGCGCGTGGCTGCGCCTCGTCCGGTTCCCCGCGTCATCACCAGCGTCAGCATCTCGTCAAGCGCATAAATGTCCGTCGACGCCGCAGCCGTCTCGACCTGCAACTTGAAACTTTTGAGCGGCTGGCCGCGTTCATCGAGCACCGCGCGCACGGCGCGAAGCCGTGCCCGGAAGCCGCCGTTGGCGAGCGAGGTGTAGACCTGCACGACCTCGAGCGGCGTCATCTCGACCGTGCCGAGTAGCAGCGACGGGTTGAGTGTCGGACGCGTCTCGAGCCCAAGCCGCTGCAGGGTATCGGCCACCCGGGGCAGGCCAATGTCGAGCCCCATCCGCACCGTCGCCAAGTTCATCGACTCCGCAAGCGCGCGCGCGGCCGGTACCCGACCATAGATCTCATGGGTGAAATTTTGCGGCGCCCAGATGCTGCCGTCGCGGAGCTTAAGCTCAATCGGTGCATCCTCGAGCATCGTCGCTGCGTTGTAGCGGCCGGTCTCGAGTGCAGCCAGGTACACGGCGGGCTTCACCAGTGAGCCGATCGGCCGGCGCGCGTCGAGCGCGCGGTTGAAACCGTCGGCTCCGACTTCACGTCCGCCGACCACCGCAACCACATCGCCGCTGTTGGGCTCGGCGACGATTACTGCACCCTCGAGATGTTCATCGGGTACCCGGCTTGCCGCGTCGAGGCGACTCAGGTGCCGCGTTAGCGAGCGCTCCGCGGCAGCCTGCGCACGCGGGTCGAGACTCGTATAGACGGCGAGCCCGGCGGCGGCCAGATCCGCCTCGGCATAGTCCCGCTTCAAGTGCCGGCGGACGAGGTCGAGATAGGCTGGCACATAGCTGCCGCCCGGCGGGCGCAGTCCGAGCGACGTCGCCGCGGCGCGTTTAGCTGCCGCGGCATCGATCAGGTGCGCGTCCGCCATCACTTGCAGCACGAGGTTGCGACGCGCGCGTGCGCGCTCGGGACGCTTGTGCGGATCGTAATAGGACGGTCCCTTGACCAGCCCTATCAACAACGCGAGTTTGCCGACATCGAGTTCATCAAGCGGCTGCGCAAAGTAATACTCGCTGGCGAGCCCGAAGCCGTGTATTGCGCGCTCGCCGTCCTGGCCGAGATACACCTCGTTCAAGTACGCGACTAGAATTTCCTCCTTGGAGAAATGCGCCTCCAGCCGCAGAGCCATCACCGCCTCGGTAGCTTTGCGGCGTGTGGTCCGCTCCTCCGTCAGAAAGTAATTCTTGACCAACTGTTGTGTGAGTGTACTGCCGCCCTGAACCACATGGCCGGCGCGCAGGTTGGCCCACGTTGCGCGCAGGATGCCGTAGGGATCGACCCCATGGTGCTGGTCAAATCGCCGATCCTCAATCAACTTGATGGCCGTGTGCAGCAGCGGCGGCACATCGGCTGGTGAGAGCACAATGCGGTCCTCGCCGTGGACGGGAAACACACTGCCGACCAATAGCGGGTCGAGCCTGAATACCGGCAGCTCCGTGTCATCGGCTTGGCGGATATCGGTGATGGAGTCGCTGCCCGCCCGGATTGACACGAGCTCGCTCTCGCGCAGTTCTTCGACAAAGCGCACGCGGCGCGCATGTACATCGAAATCCCCGCCCTGCCTGCGGTACACGCCGGGTCCCGCGGCAGGATCGCCTAGGCGGTAGTGCAGACGACGCAGTTCCTCTTCGAGATCATCGGCACCGACTGGAGCCCCGACATAAAGATCGAGCGGCACGGCATAGACACGTGCCGGCACCGACCAATGCCGACCCTGAAATTCCCGGGTCACGAGGCGGTCGAGGTACACGACCCACATGGCGGTGGCGGCAGCGAGTGTGACAAGTGCACTGCCGGCGATGATGAGCAGAACGCGCCGGCGAGTCGATTTGAAGCGGACCACGGTCAAATGGTACCCGTATATGCAAAAAAAACCCTCTCCCCGGTTGGGGAGAGGGTTCGTGCGGGCGAAGCGCGACTGTCGTCAGTCGCCGACTGCCGTCAGTCGCCGGCTTCGGGCTCCGGGTTCTCCATTCGATTTTTGAAGTCGCTGGGAGGGCGCACCCGGGTCTCGCCGGGATAGGGCCGCGTGAAGCCGGTCGCCTCGTACCAGTTCAGGTGATTGACCGTGTCCGGGTCTTCGGCGTCAGGCTTGGTCGACTTGCCTGCGAAGATCCGCGCCTTTGCCTTGATCCAGGCCTTTGCCAGGCGGCTGGGCGCGCCGGGAGCGACGGCCTTTGCCGTGGTCACGCCCTGATCCAGCGGCACTTGGTTCGGCAAGTGGTTGAACGGTTCGAAATTCGCTTCCTCCTTTCGTTTGACGAAGTCGGTTCTCATCGGCGAGGCCACGAGGTCGAACTGGTTCATCGGCGGCAGACCGAGGATCTGCTCGATGGTGCGGGTCATGTTGACTTGCGTGTAGTAGGTGTGATCGGTCTGCCCATACTGCTTGGCGTACGGGCTGATGACGTAGCCCGGGCTGCGATGGCCGTCGATGTGGTCAACTCCATTCTGTGCGTCGTCTTCTTCGATAAAGATCGCGGAAGATGACCAAACCGCGCTATGGCTGATGTAATCGATGATGCGGCCGACGGCGAGGTCGTTGTCGGCCTGTTCTGCATCCGACGTCGGCGGGCCGCCGGTGTGATCGTCCATGATCCATAGGATGCTCAAGCTGGGTACGCTGTTGGACATCAGATCGTTATTGAAGTCCTGCACCCATAGATCAACGCGGAACTGATCGGGAATGTTCAAATCGAACTGCGGGAAATTCTTGATGAGATGATTCGACACAACCGGGATTGAGGACTCCACGTTGATGGCGTTCTGATACTTCAGCGTTTTCTCCGCACCGGACTCGAAGTTTTGCGCGTCGGCGTACAGCTGCGACCAGCTCGGGTGTCCGAGCGGAGTTGGCCAAAACTCGTTCTCGACGTATTCGCCATAAATCTTCGTCTCAAGGCCGGCCGCCACCGTCTCCTGGAACAGGAAGCCCTTCTTCGTATAGGCCAGCGCATCACCCGCGTTGCCGCCCGGATAACTGCGCACCCAGTCCGGCGACTGGATGTCGTCTGCGTAGGGCGCCATCGCCTCGACGATCCACTGGTGGCCGTCCGCCGACTGCCGGCTGGGGTCGTAGAAATTGTCGAGCAATGGGAAACGCGTGATTATGTTGTGCATATTCGGCGAATCCGCGCCGCCAAATACAGCCAATGAGGGGTCGCCATTGCCGGCAGCCACATCGCCAAGCATCTGATCGTAGGTACGGTTTTCGCGAATGATCAGAAAGACATGCTTGATCAAGGAGGGGTCGCCGATTTTCTTCGGGATGGGAACCGGTTCGGCAGAACTGCTGCCGCCCGCTGCGGACTCGATGTTCTGGGTCAGATCCCAGTGGTTGTTCTGGAACACCTGGTTCGTCATCGACATTAGCTCGTCGCGTTTTGGCAGCGGAACGATGCTGACGGTGCCGTTGTCCTGGTGGGTGTTGTAACCGGTCACGCCATGGTCGGTCTCGAACGAGAGTCGTGTGCCGATACCCTTGTCGTTGGCGACGAGCAGCTCATGCCCGGCCTCATTGAGGACCACCGAGGCCGGTGCATAGGCAACCGGGATCATGCCGAGCACGGGCTGGTCGGTAGATCCGCTCAGGTCGACGACCGCTACCGCATTGGCATGATAAAGAGCGACGTAGGCGACGCCCTTGTCGGCGTCGACTGCAATCGAGTTCGGCGAGGCCCCGTAGGCCGGCTTGGAGTGTCCCGGCACCCTGATTGGCAGCCCGAGGTCGATCGTTCGCATGACCTTGTTGGTGGCCGTGTCGATCACCGAGATGGTGTCGCTGTAGGTATTGCAGACCAGCAACGCCCCCCCATACAGCGCCATGCCGGTCGGGTGAAGTCCGATGCCATCCGAGATCGTATCGACCACCTTCATGGTCGGCAGATCGACCACGGAAACGGTTCCGGTTATCGCCGAGCCGTTCACGGGGTTGGCTACGATCGGCGTGCCGGCTGACAACACTTGGAAATCATCGGCCGTGGCTGCCCGCCCGCCTTCATTGCTGATGTAGGCAGTTTTGCCGTTGATCACGATGGAGTGCGGCGCGTTGCCGACGCGAATCTGCGTGCCCTGCGTCAGCGGCGTTGCGGTCAAGTCGATTTTGGTAAGCGTGTCATTCTGGTTGAGCAGCGCATAGGCGCTCTTGCCGTCCGCCGAGAATGCGACGCCGCCGGGGTAAGATGTCCACGGCGAATAAAGCGTGCCGCACGGTGCCGCGTAGTCGCCGATCGGGCTATTCGGGAAGCAGCCGATGAAGCTGGTATTCGGCGGCACGGAGACATGGGCGTAGTCGGTGAGCGTGCCATCGGGCAAGACGTTGGCGATGGCGACGTAGCTGCTGTCCTGGCTGAACATCAGGTACTTGCCATCCGCCGAATAGGTGATACCGCCGTAGCTGCCGCTGGGGTCCTCGCCCAACGGCAGATAGATCTGCTTGATCTCACCGGTGCGGGTGTCGAATACCTCGACGGCCTGGGTCGCACCCATGGTGAGGACGGTGGCGGTGTGGCTTTTGCGATTAGGGTTGAGAGCAATCGCCTTGGCGCGGACTCGAATGCCAAGGTCGACTTGAATGCCGGCGGGGTTAATGATCGTGCCGTCGCTCACGACATAAGAACCGTTCTCCTGCGGGCCGGTCACGTAAGTCGGGAAGGGTACCGAATCAGCGAACGCCGGTGCGGTGATGCCCACCGCCAACAGGCCTGCCAATGGACGCAGCTGCTTCTTACGAGACAGATTTCGAGCCGTTTTTCGCGACATATTCGGATCTCCCAGTGACGTTGCAAATTAAGCTGCAAACCATCGAGCCGGACTGTGAGCAGCTACGACGAAGGTCGTAGAGCTGTATACGCCGCCTCTGTAACAGGCTGATTACGATTTGATTGACGTCGTATCGCACGTCATTTCTTGGCAGCATTCATTGAAGTAATTACATTCAAAAAGTTCTGCGCGCCTCTGGGTGCGCCGATCAACACGAGCCCGACGCGTGCCGCATTCCCTGATATCAAGAGACGGCGTACGATGCCGCGATGGCGTCGTTTCTTCTACCGGCAGATGAATTGGAATACGTCGTTCTCACCAAGCTCTGGGAACTCGGTACGGCTTCCGTTCGCGACGTGCATCGGCTGTTGGGTAAACCAGAGGGGTTGGTGTATACGACGATCGCGAAGGTCATCGATCGACTACGCGGCAAGGGACTGATCCAGCGCGAACGCAACGGCAAGGCGTTCGTCTATCGCGCACGGATCGCTCCAGAGGAAGTGGAGCGCGCTCGCGCGCAGGATGCCATAAGCCGACTCCTCGGTCCCACGCCACGCGCCGCCGTGGCAGCGTTGGTTGATGCGGTCGATGCCGTCGATCCAAAGCTTCTCGATGAGTTGGAACGCGCCGTGACTGCACATCGGAGATCGAAGCGTGGAGCGTGAATCTCTGCTGGCGACGTTGATCGTCCTCTTGGGTGGCTTGGCGCTACAACTGTTTGCTGCGTGGCCCGAGCGCATTGACAGCCGGTCCGCGGCGCGTCAGCTTGAACGGGTTCATTGGCTTGCCCTGTGGTGGCCGGCCGCGCCGGCATTGACCGTCGCAGCGTGGCTTTGCGGTTGGGCATTATCGCAGCCCGATCCGGTACCGGCTCACGTCGGCAGGTTGATCTTCATTGCGACCGTACCCTTCGTCATCGTTGGCGGCCGCGCGGTAGCGCGTGCGGCGTGGTCGCTGTGTCACTCGCCTCGCGTCTACGGAATCGTGACCGTCGGTCTCTTATGGCCGCGGATCCTGGTCGCGCCGCAGCTTGCAAAAACTCTGGATGATCATGCAATGCAGGCTGCCCTGGCGCACGAGCGCACCCACGTCCGGCATCGGGATCCGCTGCGCATTTGGCTGGCACAGTTCGTCACCGATCTGCAATGGCCCTGGGGATCGGCGCGGCGTCGCTTTACATGCTGGCTGGCAACCCTGGAGCACGCGCGGGACGACGAGGCACGCGCCGGCGGCGTCGAAGGTGCCGATCTGGCGGCGGCCGTGCTGAGTTCGCTGCGTTTCCAGCTTGGTATCGCCGTGGCGGCCGCCACCCTGATTGGTCAGCCCGAAGCACTACCAGCTCGAATTGCCCGGCTTCTGCGGCCGCTTCCGGAGAGTGCACCAGATGAGGAACCACCTTATCTCATCGTTGCGGGCGGCTTGGCCATGGTCTGGCTGGTGGCTATCGCGCTGGGCATCTTGTGCGGCGAACGCTTGATCGGCTCGCTACTCGCCATGAGTTCCTGACGCCCGCCGTCGTCCACCGGCCTCGTCAGTCGAGAAGCGCGCGCAGCGGACCCAGCCAGGGTTCGTAGCGTCGCCAGCGCTCGACGGAATGGCGATTGATCGGCTGCCGGGTCTGCCACTTGCTCGGCGTCTTCACTGAGCGCGGGTTGAGTTCGGGGCGGAGGCAGGCGTCGTCCCATGGCAAGCCGCAGCCCGCGATGATCCGCCGGATCACCGGTTCGGGTTCGCGTGTCAGGTCTTCGTACTCGACTTCGATGAACCGATCCGCCGGCAGCACCCGCCGCCAATGGTCGATCAGCCGCTGGTAGCTGCGAAAATACGCGACGAGTTTGGTGCCGCCGGTTGGAAATGCGAGGCCCGAGTGGAACAGGGTCTGGTGGATCGAGAGGGCCGTGTCGATCGCGGCGCGGCGGCAATGGACGATGGTCGCGCGCGGGAATGCGAGGTGGATGAGCCCGGCCCAGAGGAAATTGAACGGCATCTTGTCGGTCACCCGCGGCGCCTTCGGCCCAATCGCGCGCAGCATGCGAAGATAGTCGGCCGCGGCCGCGCGCAGGAACGGCACCTCCGGTTCCGCCCTGCCGGCCTGGTGCCATGCGGCTCCGCGCTCGTTCCAGAAATTCAGTTCGCCGCCGGCGCGAACCTGGCGATGGCTTGAAATAATCTGCTCGACGAGGGTTGTGCCGGAGCGTGGCATGCCGATGATCAGTAGCGGCGTAGCATCAGCGCTGCCGAGTTCAGGCGCGCGCACGATCACGCCGGCACTGCATCGCTCGATCAAACGGTTGATTTCAGCATCGAACGCGGTGGAATTGAATGAAGCCGAGTTCGGGCGAAGGATATCGGCCGCGTCAAAGTGCTGCATCGCCCGGTCGTATTCGCCAAGATCGTCAGCGGCTTTGCCAAGGGCGAGGTGGACTCGCATGCGCGGCTCGAGTTCCAGCCCAGGCGTAGAGAGGGCCGCTTCCATGCGCGCCACCAAATCGGCATCGGCCGGCGTGACGGAGCGACACCGCACGAGATCGTAGTAGCTTCCCGCCATCAGCGGCGCGAGCGTGGTTGCGTGCGTGAAGCACTCGCGGGCCGCATCGAAACGACCGGATTCAGCCAGCAGATTGCCCAGCAGATCGTGCGCCATGGCATCGGTCGGATCCAGCGCCAGCGTCCGCCGCAACACGCGCTCAGCTTCGACGTCGCGAGCTTCGGTCAGCAGCGCGCGTGCCTCACCGAGTTGTCCGAATCGCGTCTTCGGTCCCGACGCTGCCGCACGGCGGAAGCAGCCGATCGCCTCCTCAGGATGGCCCATTGTGTAGACCAAGGCGCCCGCGCGAAACCATGCCTCGGTCAACGACGGCTGTAATTCGGTCGCACGGTCGTACGCCACGATGGCCGAGCCGCGATCGCCGAGCATTTCCAGCGCAATGCCCATGCGGAAGTAGGCATCCGCATAGCGCGGGTTGTTCGAGACAGCGCGCTGAAACGCAGCGATTGCCTCCGGCAGGCGGCCGATCTCGAGATACGCCAAGCCCAGGTCGTGCTCGATTATGGGATCGGACGGCCGGAGGAGCGCTGCTTCACGCAACGGCGCGATCGCATCGACCGGTCGCGCTGCCCTGAGCAATTCGGCGGCCGCGGCCAGCAACAGCGTGACTTGCGGCGGGTGAGGCCGGTTTGAAGACAGGGACATGATTCCATTTTTATCATAGCCGCGCGCCGCCGCGTAGGGAGTCGGGCGCTAGGTTCACGAGGGCATTTCGACCGGCTTGCGTACGACCGCCGTCGTAGCGTTAATGACAGTGTCATAAGCACCCTCGAAGCTGCCTGTCCTTTGAATAATGGGAAATGGGATGCGTCATCGACACATGCAAGCGCACTGTGCGAGGCCTTTGTTGTTGCTCGCCCTGGCCGCCTCGCCGAGCATCGGTACTGCGGATGATGAGTCTTCAGCGGCGGTCGTCGCTGAAAACGACCTCCCGCCCACGAGCTTGGTGCAGATAACTGTCGTCGGCAGCACGCCGCTGATGGGGTCGGATCTGAAGCGAGACCAAGTCCCCGAAACCACCCGAGTCTTGGATGCGGCCGATATCAACCGCACCGGTATCCCCAGCTTGACCCGGGCCATTCTCGACAATGTGGCCGCGGCGACGATCAATGACACGGAGGGCAACGTCTTCCAGCCGGATATCCTGTTCCGCGGATTCACCGCCTCGCCGGTGGCCGGCACACCCCAGGGCCTCGCGATCTACGTCAATGGCGCGCGCTTCAACGATGCGTTCGGCGACACAGTGAACTGGGACCTGATCCCGCCGACGGCGATTCAGTCGGTCAACCTGGAGGCGGCAAATCCGATCTTCGGCCTGAACGCGCTGGGCGGCTCTCTCAGCATTCGGCTCAAGAATGGATTTACCACTCAGACGGAAAATGTAACCGCCTACGGCGGCTCCTATGGGCGTGCGTCCGGTATCCTCGAATTCGGGCAACAGTACGGTGATTTCGCGATCTATGCGGCCGGCGACGCCACCCACGACAACGGCTTCCGCCAGACCAGCAACTCGGATCTGTACCGGTTCTATACCGATCTCGGCTGGCGCAGCGGCGGCGGCGAGCTGCATCTGGGCATTACGGCCGCGCATGACACGCTAGGCAACCCTGGCGCCACGCCAGAGCAAGCACTTATCGCGAATATCTCCAGCATCTTCACGGCGCCGAACACCGTCAGCAATACCTATCTGGGCTTCAATCTGAACGGCAGTTACAAGCTCAGCAAGGACACGGCGCTTCAAGGCCTTGCGTACTTTCAAACGCTCAATCAAGTCATTCCCAACGGGACCACCCTCGAGGTGGCTGCCTGCGGCAACGGCACCAATCTCTTGTGCAATGATGATGGCACGGTTGTGACTACCCTCAATGGGCAGCCGGTGAATGATTTTCTGAATGGTGGCCCGTACTCGGGCCTGAGCGTGCAGCAACTGAACAGTCACGCCTACGGACTCGCGGCACAGGTCACCGATGCGGCAGCTCTGGGAAGCCTCGTCAATTATCTCGTGGGAGGATTGAGCTTCGATGGCTCCGACAGTACCTTCGCGGGCGTTGCGGAAATCGGCGGCTTCAATCCGTATACCCGCGAGTTCGTGGGGCCGGGTGTCGTTCAGGATCAGCCGAGTGAAGGGGTAAACCCGGTTCGCGTGAAGAGCGATACGCGCTTCTTCGGAATATTCGCGACCGACGTGCTGACAGTGGCTCCCAACCTCGACCTGACTCTCGCCGGCCGCTTCAACGACGCGCAGATCGATCTCGAAGATGAACTCGGCGGACCGGTGAATGGGGACCACACTTACAACCGGTTCAATCCCAGTGCGGGATTGACCTACCGCTTGAGGCCCTGGCTGCAATTTTACGGTAACTATGCCCAGACCAACCGCGCGCCCACCCCGCAAGAACTCTCCTGCGCCAGCCCCGCCTTCCCCTGCAGTCTCCTGAATTTCTTCGTCGGTGACCCGAACTTGAACCAGGTCGTGGCGCACACCTATGAGGTCGGTGTGCGCGGCCACAAGGGCGAGCCGGCTCAAGGCCAGTGGAGCTGGAATTTGGACGGCTACCACACCGAAAATAGCAACGACATCATCTACGAGGTGACCATCGACAATCCCAACCTCGCGTTCTACACCAATGCCGGCCGTACGAGGCGCGAGGGTCTGGAAGCTAGCCTGCGCTATGACAGGGATCGATGGCACGTCAAGCTGAGCTATGCGTACACCGACGCCACGTTCCAGACTCCGCTGCTGCTGAACAGCGGCAATAATCCAGCCGCCGACGCCAATGGCCAGGAACAGGTGCTGCCGGGCGACCGCATTCCCGGCATTCCGCGCCATCGGGGCAATTTCGTGGTGGACTACGATGTGACGGCGCGCTTCAGTGTGGGCGCCTCAGCCGTCGTACAAAGCAATGTCTATCGCTTCGGCGACGAAGCCAATCTAACGCAGCCCCTCGGCGGTTATGGGGTGGTGGATTTGAATGCCGCCTTCCGGCCCACTGATCGCGTCACGCTGTTCGCGATCGTGAACAATGTGTTCGACAAGCGCTTCTACACCTATGGGTCGTTTGGACCCGTAAGCGACGTGCCATGGCCGAATATCCCCGGCGGCGTGACCGACACGCGTACCGCCAGCCCAGGAACGCCGATCACAGGCTATGGCGGCGTGCGCGTGACATTCTAGAAATCACAGCGCCGCCGTCGCGTGAACGCTTGCCATCAGCATCGGGCGGCTGCGTCCGTGCCACAGGCCAGATCGGCGGTGGCAGGCATCGCGAGATGCGAGGTTTGCCGCGATTCGGTTTGGCGGGCCTGTGCCAACTCGGCACGCACGCCGAAGTAGCAGACGAGTACCGTGACGAGGACGACCCCCGCCGCGACCCATCGTGAACTTGGATTCATGGATTCCGCTCCTGAATGTGGAAAGTGAATGCCCAGGCCATGCAGCCCTCGACTGATAGATCGAAAAGTGGAATGCAAAAGCGACAACTGGCGCTGGTAACCCGCCAGTAGATCGATTCGGCAGCTCCGCACCCCAAATTGGCCGAGAATCCGGCATTCTTCGGCTGGCTTGATATGCTGAGCCTTATGATTCCCACGCAGCCAGGGCTCTCACAGACGCGCAGCGAGCGCCGCCTGATTGACAACAATCGCAGCTTTTATGACTTGCTGTGGTCCGGTGCCAGCATCATTGAACCTCAGCGCTTCAACACCTGGCCGCTCGTGCAATCGCTGCTGCCGGGCTCGGGTAGGCAGCTCGAGGTGGCACCCGGCCTGAGGCCTCGACTGCCGATCGAGAACACGCAATTCGTGGATATCAGTGCGCCGGCGCTGGCGAAGCTTCGCGGGCGCGGCGCGCGAGTCGTGCGAGGCCAGGTGAACTCGTTGCCTTTCGCGGACGGCACATTCGATCTGGTGTGTGCCTTCGACATCGTCGAGCACGTTGATGACGATGACGGTGCGCTGGCGGAGCTCGCACGCGTGGCGAAAGCAGGTGCAGCTCTACTTATCTCGGCGCCGCTACACGCCTCACTTTGGACTTTGTTCGACGAATTCGTGGGCCACAAGCGGCGCTACGATCCGCCGGATCTTCTGTCCAAGCTGGCGCGTCACCACCTCTCGGTGGAGCGCAGCGCGGTATTCGGAATGCAGCCACGGTCGTCGCGCTTGGTCGAGATCGGCATGTGGTGGCTGTTGCACCATCGTGAGATGGCGATGTGGTGGTACAACCGGGCCTTCATGCAGCTTGGCTTGCGGTTTCAGAAGGAGCTGCGGCTGACGCCGGGAATGATTGCAACCGACCATGTCGACGAAATCTTATTGGTGTGCCGCCGGGACACGAGCGTTACTTCGTCGTGAAATCCGCACGCGGCCGGACTTCGCTGCGTCAGGCAACGGGCTACAATTCGAGACCCGAGGAGGTTGCCCGGCAGGTAGTATCCGGGTCTAGGCACTTATTTTCACGATGAAGAAAACTCAAATCAAATGGCTAAAAGCTCCGCAGAAACACGACTATCCTGCGGCACGGGCATACTTGCACTTGATTTTGCAGCCGCGCGAAGCCAAGAAAGTGGTGGCTAAATTGAAGCGCTCAAAGATCGAGAAATTTGCCGCGAAGGACATTCTTCGTGCCGCCAATGCACCTTTGTTGCCCATGACCGACAGCGACGTCAAGAGAGACCGGCAGCTAATCAACGACAAGAAAGCACTTTCCCCGGTTCTACTCTACCGGGATCCCGCCCTGCGCAAGCTCATCATTGTCGACGGCTATCACCGTCTATGTGCGGTCTATTCGTTTGATGAGCAAGCGATGATCCCCTGCCAGATAGTCTGATCGGCGACGGCAGAGAGCCCATTGCAAGAAAGGGCTGGTGATTTACACCAGCCCTCCGTAATACCGGCTGATTCAGCCGGGGTTATTGTTCTTGTTTGGCTGCTGAGTGCCGCGGCCGGTGCCCCGTTCCTGATCATCGTCCATTGTGCCCTGCCGCGCCTGTCCGCCTTTCGGGTCTTTCCCGCCCTGCTGACCGCCCGGGCGACTTTGGCCGCCTTGCTGTCCGCCACTCGATTTTCCTGGACTGCCGCCTTGCTGTTCCTGCCCTTTGGATCCTTTCTCGGCCTGGTCCTGTTGGCTAGGACGTCGATCGTCGTTGCTGTTCGACATGAGAGACTCTCCTTCAGTGTAATGACGCGATTACAGCTTAGGCGCGCCGCCTGGGTGCACCAGTCGGAAGTGCTGGCGAGCGCTGGTAGGCCCAAACCGACACGGTATGCGGGATCGCCGCAGTGGCTCGTTCAGGAGCCTGGCTGGAGCGATTCGGCGCACAGCAACAAGGGTGTGTAATCAGCTGGATTGAGCCGGCTCGGGACCCCGCGGCGGGCACAATTCATTGAGCAGTTGGTCAATCTGCTCCTGCTCGAACGGCTTGGTGATGACCCTGGTCCGTTCCCCCAACGCGGTACTTTCGCTTGTTAGCTTGTAACCGGTGGCGATGATGATCGGCACGGCGGGGGCACGCTGCAAGAGCCGCCGCGCCAGATCCAACCCTGACATCGCAGGTAAACTGATATCGGTCACGACGACGTCGAAGACATCCGACTCGAACAATTTGAGTGCCTCTTCGGCGCTCGCGACTGCCACCACAGTGCGACTCGGCTGGGCAAGAAGTTCGTGGGTGATGCTGCGTACCAGATCGTTATCTTCGACGTACAGGATCCGCAGCGGTACTGCCGGTGCGCTCATGCGCTCACTCCGCGATCAACGGATGGTAAATCCGCAGCACGTTGTGCGC
>Ga0210383_10002804_pt1 | contig 15692 bp, 12 predicted proteins | sample IncBWC14OmetaG_FD_160072 | JGI IMG/M metagenome (GOLD analysis project Ga0210383, IMG submission 160072) | Forest soil microbial communities from Barre Woods Harvard Forest LTER site, Petersham, Massachusetts, United States - Inc-BW-C-14-O ...
CGACCCCTACCTTCTCAGCGATCTTGCTCCACCGTCCCACCGTCCAGACGATAGCGTCAGCCGGGTGCCCGGACCACGGATTATCCCTCCGGCTGGCCACCGGCGTCCGGCATTAGGCGGCGGACCGCGTTGGCACCTGGCTGGCGCGGACGGGAACGCTCTCGAAGCCGCGCAGGACGAGCAGCGAGCGCCGGGTCGGCGGGGCGGCCAGCTCGAGCGCCGGGTAACGCCGGGTCAGTTCCTCGATGGCGATGCGGCCCTCCAACCGGGCCAGCGAGGCGCCGAGGCAGTGATGCAGGCCGAGCGAGAAGGACAGGTGCCGGCCGGGATCCGGCCGGTCAATCCGGAACTCGTCGGGCTGCTCGAAGACCCCCGGGTCGCGGTTGGCGCCGCCGATGGACACGATGACGGGCCGGCCCGCCGCGATCACGCTGCCGCCGACCTCGACATCCTCGGTGGCTATCCGGGAGGTCAGCTGGACCGGGCTGTCGTAGCGCAGCATCTCCTCGATCGCCGCAGGTACCAGGGCCGGATCCTGGCGGAGCCGGTCCCAGCTGTCCGGGTCGCCCAGCAGGGCGACCGTGCCGTTGCCGATCAGGTTCACGGTGGTCTCGAACCCGGCGATCAGCAGCAGCAAGGCCGTGCTCACCACCTCCCCGGGACTCAGCCGGTCGCCCTCCTCCTCGGCCGCGATGAGCGCGGACAGGACGCTGTCGTCCGGATTGGCCCGGCGCTCGCGCACCAGGTCCTGGAGGTAGCCGGTCAGCGCCAGCTCCGCGGCGCGGGTCTGCGCCTGCGCGGTCGCCTTCGTCTGGGGGTCCAGGGTGGCGGCCACGTCATGACCCCAGGCCCGGAACCGGGCCTGATCCTCAGCTGGCACGCCGAGCAGATGGCAGATGACCGCGATCGGGAGCGGGAAGGCCAGCGCGTCGATCAGGTCGAAGCCGGCTGCGCTGTCCGCGGCCGTCAGCAGCCGGACCGTGACCTCGCGGATCCACGGCTCGAGTCCGGCGATGGCCCTTGGGGTGAACGCGCCCGCCACCAGCCGGCGCAGCCGGGTGTGGTCGGGCGGGTCCATCGTGAGCAGGTCCGCGGCGGGCAGCTCGGCCCGCGGGTCGCCCGGCGGGTAGGACGGCGGCCGGTAGCCACGCTGGTGCACCGGCGAGCTGCTGAACCGCCGGTCCCGCAGGATGCTCGCCACCGTCGCGTGGTCGGCCGCGGCGAACACGCCAAGCGGGCTGCGCACCAGGCCGCGCCGCTGCACCTGCGCGTACAGCGGGTACGGGTCAGCCTTCGTCGCCGGGAGCATCAGCCGGGCGACCGGATCGCCGCGCCACTGGCACAGCCGCAGCACGGCCGGCTCGACGACGCGGCTCTTGACTCGCTCTCCGAGGCCCATCCCGCCCTCCTTCGCCACGCAGCCGGGCCAGCCGCTTCTGGCCAGGCCATCGTAAGTTCATGTACCAGAGGTATCTGTATTCTGACGGTACTCTGTGTACTGTTGGTATGTCAATGTGAAAGCATGGGGACATGGCCAGGGTGACCAGAGCGGAGTCCAAGGAGCGTACGCGGCAGCGGCTGCTGGCCGAAGCGCAGCGGCTGTTCCGCGAGCGCGGCTACGCCGCGACGTCGCTGGAGCAGATCGCGGAGGCGGCGGAGGTAACCAAGGGCGCCATCTACGGGCACTTCGCCAGCAAGGAGGACCTCATGCTCAGCGCGCTCGAAGCCGCCCCGACCCCCGATTACTCGACCACGCTGAACGACCCGTCGCAGCCGCTGCGGGAGCGCCTGACCGAGTTCGGCCGCGCCGTCGCCGAGGAAGACCCCGGGGACACCGAGGAGCTGGCCATGTACCTGGAGTTCTTTGCTGCGCTGCTGCGCGCCCCGGACGCGCTGCAGCGTTACAGCGACGGACTCGAGCGTCGGCTCCAGGAGCTAGCCGACGCCGATGACGCCGAAAGTGATGATCTCGCCGCGGGAGCCACGCCCGTCCAGGCCTGGGCCATCGGGCAGGCGATGCTGGCCGGCCTGCAGATCTACAAGCGCCTGGCGCCCGGCCTCGTCACACCGGAGCTGTTCGAGCGCGCGTTCGGCCTGCTGGCCGGCCTCTACCAGGAGCAGTAAGGACGACGCGCAGCCGGGCTGCGGCGGCGGCATCCCGTTGGCTCACGGGGAAGGCGGAATCGGTCAGCCGAGCAGGGCGCGGATGTCTTCCGCGTCGAGGCCGGTGCCGAAGACATTGCCGTCGTCCAGCACGCTGGAGAACAGCCTCGCCTTCCTGGCCTTCAGCGCCATGACCTTTTCCTCGATGGTGTCCTTGGCGACCAGGCGGTAGACCATGACGCTCCGGGTCTGCCCGATGCGGTGGGTGCGGTCCACGGCCTGCGCTTCGGTCGCCGGGTTCCACCACGGGTCGAGCAGAAAGCAGTAGTCGGCCTCGGTGAGGTTCAGCCCGAATCCGCCGGCCTTGAGGCTGATCAGGAAGACCGGGTCGGTGCCGTCCTTGAAACGCCGCACCACGGCGGCCCGGTCGCGAGTGCTGCCGTCCAGGTAACAGTACGGGATGCCCTCGGCCTCCAGCCGCTCGCGTACCTTGCCCAGGAAGCCGGTGAACTGGCTGAACACCAGGGCCCGGTGCCCGCCGTCGGTCACCTCCTGGAGCTGGCCGAGCAGGGCGTCGATCTTGGCCGAGGCCAGGCTGGCGTGAGCCTCGTCGACGAGCCCGGCGTGCAGGCTCAGCTGGCGCAGCAGGGTCAGCGAGCGGAAGATCGTGAAGCGGTTGGCGTTCATGTCGTCGATCAGGCCAAGGACCTTCTGCCGCTCCCGCTGCAGCCGCGTCTGGTAGACCTTGCGGTGCTGCGGGTGCAGCTCCACCTCCAGGATCTGTTCCTGCTTGGCCGGCAGCTCGGCGGCCACCTGGTCCTTGGTGCGGCGCCGGACCAGCGGCCTGATCCGCCGCTGGAGCTGAGCCAGGCGCTGGCCGTCGCCCTCGCGTTCGACCGGCCGGGCGTAGTAGTCGCGGAACCGGTCCGGGCTGGGGAACAGGCCGGGGGCCGTGATCGACAGCAGCGACCACAGCTCCATCAGGTTGTTCTCCAGCGGCGTGCCGGTGATCGCGATCTTGACCGGGGCCGCCAGCCGGCGGACGCACTGGTAGACCTTCGACTGGCGGTTCTTGGCCTGCTGGGCTTCGTCCAGCAGGAGTCCCGACCAGCCCACCTCGGCGTAGGCGGCGAAGTCGATGCGCAGCAGGGCGTAGGACGTGACGACCGCGTCAGCGCCCGCGGCGAGCTCACGCAGACCCTGGCCGAGCCGGGCCATTGTGCCTGATACCGGGACCACCCGCAGGTCCGGCGCGAAGCGTGCCGCCTCGGCGGCCCAGTTCCCCACCACGCTGGTCGGCGCGACGATCAGGAACGGCCCGGCCGCCGGGTCTGGTGGGGATTGACACTGCCTGACGTGGCTGATCAGGGCGAGGCACTGCAGCGTCTTGCCGAGTCCCATGTCGTCGGCGAGGATCCCGCCCAGCCGGTGCTCCCACAAGAACGCCAGCCAGCCGAATCCGTCCTGCTGGTACGGCCGCAGCCGGGCCCGCAGTCCGGGCGGCGGCGCGGGCGAGCTCGCGACCTGGGCTGACAGCAGGCCCTGGACCTGCTCGCGCCACGTCGCCGCCTGATGCCCGATCACTCCCAGCGCGGCCAGCTCGTCCCAGAACCCGGCCTGGTACCGGCTGATCCGCAGCTGACCGGCGGGCGAGTCCTGCAGCGCCCGGGCCTCCTCGATCAGCCGGGCGAGCGCCCGCAGCTCGGGCTTATCCAGGGAGAAATAGGCCCCGTCGGGCAGCAGGAGATGCGGCTCGCCGCGGCTGAGGGCCAGGAACACCTCGAGGAACGGAACCGGGTGCCCCTCCACGGTGATGGTCACGCCCAGGTCGAACCAGTCGGTCTCGCCGGCCAGCTCATCGGCGGACACCGTGATCTGCAGTGAATCCCCGGCCTCCCGGTAGTCCGCGGGCTCGCCGCTGACCTCGAGGATCAGCCCGGGCTGATCAGCCAGCAGCGGCAGCAGCTCGGTAGTAAACCGCATCGTGTCGATGCCGGTCAGGCGGGTGCGCGGGGCCAGCGCGCGCGGTGTCGCGCCGGGCAGGCCGTCGCCCGTCCCGAGCAGGCCGTAGCGGTCCAGCGGCAGGTCGAGACCGTTCAGCAGCGTTCGCTCGGCGGCCAGGTCCCGGTACCCGTCGTCCGGCCCCTCCGCCACCAGTGGCGCGCGCAGCGGCGAGTCCCCGACCCGGTACGCCCATTCCCAGCTCACCTCGAGCTCGTGCTCGCCGCGGTAGCTGGCCCGCAGCACCAGGTCGGGCCCGGAGATCGCGGGCGGGGTGAACGACCCGTCCGAGGAGATCACGGCTGCGGCGCGCCGCAGCCGCGGGTAATACCGATCCCGGAACCTGAGCTCCTCGGCCGCGGGGACCTGCAGCGACTCGCCGCCCAAAGCCATCCGCTGCAGCGTCGGCGGCACCGGCCGGACGAGCCGGGCCAGCCGGAACCGCCAGCTGCCGGGCGCGCCGCCGGCTGCCTCGGCGGGGTCGACGCACACCGCGCCGTGCCCCTCGGCCCCGATGAACGCGACCGGCGCGGCAGGTTCCCCGCCGGCGGCGCGGATCACCGGGACGATCCGCAACCCGCCGGCCGCGCCGCGGGTGACGTCCAGGCAGAACTCGGCGTCGCCGTATCCGGCCAGCACGCCGCGCTTGCCCGGGTACACCAGCCGCAGGCCGGCCGCCGCGGCCTCGTCGAGCAGCGGCCAGAGCTGCCGTGAGCCGACCGCGGAGAGCTCGATCGACCGGTCGTCACCATAGGAGTAGCCGTAGTAGCCGCCGCGGCCCGCCCGCGCCTGGTACAGCACGTACAGTTCGCGCAGCAGCCGCACCTGCTCCTCGCGGTAATCGCCGTAATAGCGCAGCGCGTCCAGCCTGCCCCAGCTCAGGTCGCTGCCGGCCCAGCCGCCGTTCTTGCCGGGCCTCACCAGCCGCGCGATCAGCCTCAGCGGCGCGTGCCCCGCCGGCTTTCCCAAGCGAGGCTGGCCCGGGCCGCCGGCCAGCGCGACCTCGATCGCCAGCGGCGTCGTGCCCGAGATTACGGATCCGCCCGGGCCCAGCACCGAGTCCAGCGACTTCTCCCACGCGGCGGGCTGCGGGGCCGGCTGCCTGGCCGACCCCGGAGTGTCGGGAACCAGGGCCGACAGGACCAGCGCGACCACGTGCTTGCAGTTGAACTCGACCGGGCAGCTGCACTCGCCCAGTTCGAACTCGGCGTGCAGCCTCTCGGTCAGCGAGAAGAACGCGGCCGTGTTGTAGACCTTGTTCTCCTGGCCGCGCACCACCCCGCGAAGCGCGTCACCGTCCGGATCCCACGCGGCGTACAGGACATCCCGCTGGCGGGCGTATTCGGCTCCCCTCGCGTACGTGCCCGCGTCGACGGCTCCCCGCAGGCTGGCCAGATTGAGGTCGAGGATCGTGACATGCGCCATGACGGGGACGATATCGGCGAGCGCCGTCATTTCCGGTCCGACATGCCCGTCCCCGCGGCCAAGGTGGTGCAAGAGCTGGCTGGTCCGCTCCGGCGACGTCCCGGATTCTGCCGAACGGTCCGTGGTGCGAGCCCCGGTCCCGCTGCTCGCGCCGGTCAGGCGACGCGGCCCGCGTAGCGGCGGCGGAAGCCGTCGGAGGTGCCGGCGGTTATCGCCACGTCGTAGTAGCCGTACTGATCGGTCGGCCAGCTAATGGTCGTGGAGCTGCGGGCCTTCACGGTGACCGTCTGGGTGCGGCCCTGGTAGTCGTTCGGGGTCAGGGTGTAGATGATCGCCTCCTGGCCCTCGTTGGCTAGCGTGAGCTCGACGACGGTCCCGCCTGGCCCGGACTGCGGGGTGGCGGTGACGACCGGGACCGGTCCGTTGTTCTGGCCGGCCGGCACAACCTGGCCGGCGAAGCTGGTCAGGAACCCGTCAGGACCGTAGACCGAGAAGGCATACTTTCCGGCGCTCAGCGTCGCGTCCCAGACGTAGGAGCGCGGCGCGGACGGGAGCACCGTGACCGGCGTGCCGCGGAAGGCCAGGTGGTTATCGGGGTAGACGGCGAAGCAGGCGCCGACCGTGCCGGTGTTGGTCAGCGCGGCGGTGACCTGACTCGTGGTCCGGTTCACGGTCACGTCGGCGTGCAGCTGGTAGTTGGTCGGGCGGTGCGGCCGGGTGCCGGGCTCCTGGGCCGGCATCTTCTGGGCGCCCTCGGCCGGAGGTTCGGTCGACCCGCCGGCCAGCTGGGTCAGCGCCCAGGTCTGGTCGAGGGTGGGGATGTTCCCCGGGATCGAGAAGTCCGGGTGTCCGAAGTCGAACGCGGTGGTCAGGTCGCCGGTCACGGACGCCCGCCACGGGGTGACGTTGACTGGCTTCACCCCGGTCCAGGCGGCCAGGAACTGGAGCACCGAGGTGTGGTCGTACACGTTGGAGTCGACGTAGCCGCCGCGGGTCCACGGCGAGCAGATGAGCATCGGGACCCGGGTCCCGGGGCCGATCGGCAGCCCGCCGATGTACTCGTCGGTGACGCTCACCTCCGGGACGGGCGGGAGCTGGTGGTCGAAGAACCCGTCGTGCTCGTCGTAGGTGATGAACAGCGCCGTGGTCTTCCACAGGGCGGGGTTGGCGAACAGCGTCTGCAGCACGGTATTCACGTAGTGCGCCCCGTAGTCAGGGGTGTAGGACGGGTGCTCGCAGTAGCCGGCCGGGGCGACGATCCACGACACCTGGGGGAGCTTGCTGCTCTTGACGTCCTTGATGAACGACGACAGCACGTACGCGGCGTGCGTCTTGCTCATCGGCGGCGCCCCCGCGCCGGTCTGCCACGGGGTGACCGCCCCGCGGACCGCGAGCGCGCCGGTCCCGCCGTCGCGGCTGTTGGTGGTGTTGTACTGCGAGTAGAACCAGAGCGGGTTGTCGCCGTAGTCGCCCAGGAAGTAACCGGGGTAGCTGCCGCTGTCCCCAACCTGGTCGTTGGTGTACACCTGCCAGCTGATCCCGGCCTTCTGCAATAGCTCGGGATAGGTCGTGACCTCGGCCGTGCCGGCGCCCGGCCCGAAGTCGACCGTGTAGTCGCCCGGGTTGGTGGTCCAGCCGCTCGACGTCCCCGTCCAGAAGTACATCCGGTTGGGGCTGGTAGGGGCCATGATCGCCTGGTGGTAACCGTCGCAGATGGTGAAGGCGTCGGCCACCGCGTACTGGAACGGGATCTCGTCCCGGGTGAAGTAGCCCATCGTCTGCTCGGTCTTGGCCGGAACCCAGTTGTTCCACAGCCCGCCGTTCCGGGCCTCGTGGTCGCCGGCCCAGCTGTGGTCGAGGTCACCGTCGACCTGGTCGGTCAGATTGTAGGGAAGCAGGTACCCGAGGTCGCCGCGGGCCTGGTCGGGCTGCTGGAAGATGGTGGTCCCGTCCGGGTAGGTCAGGATCTGCTTGTCGCCGAACCCCCGGACTCCCCGGAGCGTCCCGAAGTAGTGGTCAAAGGACCGGTTCTCCTGCATGAGGATCACCACGTGCTTGACATCGGCGATGGTCCCGCTCCAGCCCTCCGGCAGCGCCTCGGACGCCGCCGAACCGCCGCCCGCAGCGGCGGCCGCTTTTCCGTGGCTGCACCCGGCGGTCACGGCCGCGGCGGCGCCGAGCCCCGTGTATTGCAGGAACCGGCGTCGGCTCAGACCCGGCACGGACAGGGGGCCGGGCGGCCGCGGTGATCCGGCTGCGCCGTGCGCACGCTCACGTGGCTCGTCCGAGTTGGCCATTCTGGTTTACCCCTCGGTTCATGTTCGGCCTGCTGGCCGACCTCTACCAGGAGCAGTAAACACGACGCGCAGCCGCCGGGTCGCGGGCTCCGGCGGCTGCCATCGCGCCCGCCACATGCGAGGATCGCAGACGCGGCCGACGCTGAGGGCAGCCCCGCCGATGGTGTCTTCGCGCGTTTGCCCGACTGGTTAGGAGACCGTCGACGTCGCCCGAGCGGCCAGACCCGGGATCCCGTCGTAGGCGGTGAGGTCGTGGGCGGGTACGACCTGCATCAGACCCGCGAACGAAGCAACCCGGAGCAGGTCCTCGCGTACCTGGCCGGGGTCGACGTCGGCCAGCATACGCATCAAGAGCGGCCGTTCCGCCGGCCGGCAGACGCCCTCGAGCTGCCAGGCCACGTCGCCGATAAAGGCATAGCGCTTGCCGCCCGGCAACGTGACGAAGACGATCACGGAACCCGCTGTGTGGCCCCCGGCCAAGGCGACGACTACCGAGCCGTCGCCGTGCACGTCGTAGCTCGACGGGAAGCCGAGATACGGCGTGCTGCCGAATTCGTACTCGTGGACCTCGTGACCCTCGGAAACCGTCCGGAACACTTTCCCGTCGCGGGCTTCTGCCGCGTACCGCAGCTCGCCCGCATTGGTCCAGATCGGCACCTGGAGCTGGTCGAGACCGCTCACGTGATCCCAGTGGGAGTGCGTGATCAGCACGCCGCGCAGCCTGCGGCGGTCGTACCCGCTGGCGTCGAGTTGCTCGCTGGCGGTGCCGGTCGCCTGGTAGGGAGAGCGCGCAAACCAAGGCTGCGCGTGGACGTGGGCCGCAATGCCGGCGCCGAAGCCCGCGTCGACCAGGAAATCGCCCCCTGGGTGGGTAACCAGGATCGCGGTCGCGGCGAAGGAGCGCTTATCGCGGAACGAGCCGCCCTTAAACGCGAAGCTGGCCCTGGTTTCATAGCTGCCGGTCGGCAGCTGGTAGACGGCCATGTCCGACGGTGGCGTGGCCGCCGGCAAAGGCCCCTGCCAAGCGGGCGGCATGGACAGTGACTTCATAGCGTCGCCTCACCATCGTGACTGTGGCGGACATCGGCATTGCCGGTGCCTTCCACTCCACCTCGGCGCTGACTGCGAGTCCAATACTTGCTGAGCGCCCCCGGTACCTGACGGGTATCGCAGCCGGTGACGGTCCTAGGCCGAGATCGAGCAGGCCGTCGCCGACTTCCAGGGCGGCAAGCTCGGCGACATCCCGCACCTGACCCGCCTCCGATGCCGCTGGGACTTACCTCGCGCTGGCCACCCGATGGTAGTTCGCGGCCGCGATGCGCGTGAACGACCGGATCAGGGGGTCCATGCTGGCGCTGTTCCACGCGAGGACCAGGCGGCTGGCCGGCATGCCTCCCAGCCGCACGCAGGCCAGCCCCTCCGGTAGCGCGTGCCCCATCGGCATCATCCCGACGGTGCCGTTCCAGAGCGTGCCCTGCAGGCATTCGGCGATGGTCCGGGCGACCGGTCCGTCCCGGAGCTGGCCGCCGGGCTTGGCGCCGTTCCAGTAGGCCCGCCAGCGGGGGTCGGTTCCTTCCGGCAGCTGGAACCACTGACGGTCAGCGAGATCGCGTACGTGCACCATTTCCCGGCCGGCGAGCGGGTCGTCGGCGCGCAGCACCACCCCGACGGGGTCTGAGCGCAGCGCGAGCGTGCTAATTCCGGTGCGGTCGAACGGCATCCGGGTAACTGCCACATCGGCAAGCCCGGCCCGCACGCCCGCGGTCGGGTCGGTAAAGTCCGCTTCGCGGATCCGGACGTCTACCCCCGGATTCTGCTGACGGAACGCCGTCGCAAGCCGGGTGCCCGCCTCCTCGGCGCTGTCGGCAATCGTCCCGATGGTGAGAGTGGAGGCGCCCGCCGCCGCGACCCGGGCACGTGCCTGGTCAGCCTGCTCCAGCAGCACGCGTGCCTCGTCATACAGCAGCCCCCCGGCGGCAGTCAGCGTCACACCGGTCGCTGAACGATGCAGCAGCACAGTACCGAGATCGGCCTCCAGCTGCTTGATTGCCCTGCTCAGCGGGGGCTGACTCATGTGCAGCCGAGCCGCCGCGCGACCGAAGTGACGCTCCTCAGCGACGGCCACGAAGTAGCGCAGGAGGCGCAAGTCCATACGCGGCAACGATACCCGCCAGGTATCAGCCATCGGCAATGAGTGCTGGACCCCTGGCACCCGGGCCGACGGTGTGCCTGTGGTCCCTGTCGCAGGCCTCGACGATCACGTGCCGCCCTCACGCGGAGCCGCCAGCCCGCCCTCGCCTCGCGGTGCAGCACGTGAGGGGTCAGGACCCGGGCGGATACCCGCCGGGCGCGGTTCTAGAGCGCAGGCTTGATGAGCGGCGCGTCCCGCGTGAACTTCCGGAACCCGACTCCGTAGTACAGCCCGCGCGCCTGCGGGTGCCCCGGTGCACCCAGGCAGACGACCGTCATGTGAGTGGCCCCGGCCGCCCGCGCAAGATGCATCCCGTGCCGGAGCATCGCAGTGCCGAGCCTCAGACGCCGGTAGCCCGGATGCGTCCCGACGGGCTCGAACTGGGCGGTCTTGTTGGCCTCATCCAGCCACATGATCGTGGACGCGGCCATGGTTCCGTCCGGTGCCTCCACCAGGATGTGGAGGTCGCCACGGTACGTGGCCGTCTGCCGGACACCCTCGTAACCCTTGGCTGTGTAGGTCGACGGGGCCCAGGCGTCCACGTGCGCCTGGACCGTGGCCTGCGGCCCGGCCTCATCGGCGGTGCGGAAACTGAACCCGTCCGGCAGCACCGGTTGCTCCACATCGGTAAGGTCCCGCTCGTTGAGCTGAGTCCAGGAGCCGGTCTCGCCGAGCGAGGCCGGGTCGGTCTGGTATCCGTGCGCTGCCCACCTTTTCAGCGCGAACTCGTCGGCTGCCGACGGAGCTACCGTGCGCTTCAGGCCCGCCGCCGCGGCGTCATACCAGCCGATCACTTCGTCGACCAGCGCAGCGTGGCCAGGGTGGACCTGATACCCCAGATACGCGCCGGTGACTTCGGTCACCGACCCGTCGCTCCGCCTGACCTGGTGCGGGAGATAGGCCCAGCCCCACGCCACCAGCGCGTCGCCGGAGAACCACAGCCGGCGCGGCCAGGTCCCGCCGTCGCAGGCGTGCCCTTTGCCCCAGATCCAGGCCAGCTCCCCGTACGACGCGTCGCTGTTCACCAAGTCCGGGCGGATCGCGGTGACGCGCTGCGCCAGGCCCTGCATGAGCCGTATGTCCGTGGCAGTCACCAGATCGAAGTCACCCATGATGGGGCACTGTGCCAGGATCCGGCAGAGCCGTCGAACTGTTTTCGCGGCCTGGCCACCCGGCACGGCGTGGTATGCCCGGTGCGGCGCCATCGCCCGTGAGCCGCATGGCGGCCGCGCTTACGGACGCTTCAGGAACCACAAGTAGAACGCCGCGAACACCAGGACAATCCCGACGTTTACGAACAGCCGCTTCCAGAAATAGTGCCTCAAGAAGAGGACGTCCACACCGACCACGACGACTACCAGGGCAAGCACGTAAAGCACGACGGCTGCCTGTCTTCCCATGCTTTCGTTCTACTATGCGCGCGGGAGTGGGGCAACGGCGGTGCGCGCCGCGGCTGCTTTGGTTCTGGGCGGCCGGCGTAGGTTATCCGGTTGACCTAAGTACTGCGTACGCCGAGAGTCGCCGACGTGCCAGTGGTGACGGCGGGGTGCGGCTGCGCCGGCCCCCGGCGCCGCCGGAGTCCCCGGCCATGACCTGATCCGGGCGCCCAACGCGGGCGATGCTATCTGGCTAGCTCACCCGATCGCGGTCCTGGCAAGATTGCGCCATGGAACGTGTGCTTGGAATCGGCGGGTACTTCATGCGGGCCGCCGACCCGGCGGCCCTGAGCGCGTGGTATCGCGATTGCCTGGGCCTGGACGCCGATGAGAACGGCCTGTGGCGTCAGGGAGCCGGGCTGACGGTGTTCGCGACGTTCGAGTCCGAGACCGGCTACTTCGGGTCCCGCGCCCAGCAAACCATGCTCAACTTCCGGGTCCGCGACCTGGATGCGATGCTCGCGCAATTGCGTGCCAAGGGAGCGGACGTGGCCAAAGAAACGCAGGACATGGAGGGCGTCGGTCGATTCGGCTGGGTCGCCGATCCTGAGGGTAATCGGGTCGAGCTGTGGCAGCCCGCCTGACCGAGTCTTCACGCAGGCGATGACGTGCTGACCGCCCGCGAGATTGCCGGCGTGTGAACCTTGGTCAGGCCCGCGCGGCCATGTCCCATTATTAAGGGCGCTCTGAGGGGAACTTCAGCCGCCTTCGAAACGCACCCAGTGCGGGCCTGAACGTCCAGCGATCATTCAGAAACGGACGCTAGCTTCCCTGGCATGGACGAATTCCGGGCCCGCCGAGTGGTCGATGCCCTTCGTGACCGTGGCGTTAACGCTCACCTTCTCCGGGGTGGCGTGGGCCAGTTCGGCGTGCGCGTATCGCTGCCCGGCGGCCGCGAAGCCGAGTGGGATACCGACGGTACCGCGGGCCTCGAAGCCCAGGTCATGTGCGACGGCATGCTCGTTGGCTACGTCCCTCAGATCGACGGCTCCGAGGGCTTCGATGAGTCCCAGACCGTTGACGCTATTGCCCGGACAGACTACGACCAGCCGATCGCTCGGCAGCGGACCGTGGCTCCGCCACCCGGCCCCGCCCTCGCCCGGGAAGGCGGCGTCTTCCGCCGGTTCCTCGACGGTTTCCGCTACAGCTAACGAGGGCCGTCGGCCAGGTCTGGCGTAGAGCGGGTAGATGCGGATTCCGCACCATGAGCACCGAGCTGCGACGCGCTATCACTGCCGCCGTGAGGGTGTTTATACATGGGCAGGCGGTCCTGGCTGCGATCGCTGCGGTACGACTGCCTCCGTGGCCAGGGGCAGGTCTAGGACGAGGCCGCCATTGTGCTGGTGAAGCCGTACATGTCCTCGCGAGTCCGTAGCATGACAGGCCGGTGCGTAACGTGCGGCCCGCTACAGCACCGGCTAGAACACCGACCAGCCGGTCAGGGTCGTGAACGCGTCGAGAGCCGCAATCCCCGCGATCGAGTTGCCCTTGTCGTCCAGACCCGGGCTCCAAACGCACAAGCTGCAGCGGCCCGGGATAATCGCGAGGATGCCTCCGGCAACGCCGCTTTTGGCCGGCAGGCCGACCCGGTAAGCGAACTCGCCCGCCGCGTCGTAAGTGCCGCAGGTCAGCATGACCGCGTTGATGCGTTTGGCGTCGCTTCGCGACACCAGCCGCGAGCCGTCGCGGCGCACGCCGTGACGGGCGAGGAAGCCTCCGGCCAGGGCGAGCTCGGCGCAGCTCATCGCGATGGCGCAGTGGCGGACGTAGTGATCAAGCACGCGACCGACCGGGTTTTGGAGGTTGCCGTAGCTCGCCAGGAAATGAGCGAGCGCCGCATTGCGGTGACCGTGCTCAGCTTCGGAGGACGCAACCACCTGATCGCTGGCGATCTGCGGGCAGGCGCACTCCGTCCGCAGGAATCGCTCGACCGCCCCGCACGCGTCTCCAGTGAGCGTCAGCAGACGGTCGGTGACGACCAGGGCGCCGGCATTGATGAATGGATTGCGCGGGATCCCGTGCTCGTGCTCGAGCTGGACAAGTGAATTGAACGAGGTACCCGATGGCTCGCGTCCGACCCCGGTCCACAGCGCCTCGCCGTCTTTCTCGATCACCAGAGCGAGCGTGAACACCTTCGAGATGCTCTGGATCGAGAACCGCCGACGCCATTCCCCGACCCCGTGCACTTCGCCCTCGACAGTCGCAACGGCCAGGCCGAACATGCGCGGATCGGCGCTGGCGAGCACGGGTATCTGATCCGGTACACGTCCGCTACCGAGCACGCCCCGCACAGCGCCGGCCACGCGGTCCAGGACGCGTTCGTACTCCAGCCCGCCGACCGCTGAGGCGTTGCGCGAGGCCATAGTGACTCCAACCCTTATGATGCCAGGCCGACGCCGGCAATGACGAGACGCTGGAGCTGGCTGGTGCCCTTCGCCCGTGTGATCGACGCGCATGGGCAGGATCGACGAAGCCGAGCGTCTTTACCGGCAAGTCCCCTCGAAGGCCGCCAGCGCGTGCTGGCCGACCAGGTACATGCTCGCACGGGTGCCCGTTTGCGGTGGAATCACGCCATCGTCACGACGGTTGCTACTGCTATGAATATCGAGATCTGGTCTGACGTCGTGTGCCCATGGTGTTACATCGGCAAGCGCCGGTTCGAACGCGCAGTTGCCTCTTTCGGCCATCCCGGCGAGGTCACGGTCACCTACCGGTCCTTCGAACTGGACCCGAGCGCGTCCGCGGAGCGTACCGGGACCCATGCCGAGCATCTGGCCGGAAAGTACGGCATGACGATCGCCCAGGCCGAACAGGCCGGCCAGCAGATGACCCAGCGTGCCGCCGATGACGGTCTGGAGTTCCGGTTCGACCTGATGCGTGGCGGCAACACCTTCGACGCTCACCGGCTGCTCCACCTGGCCAAAGATCACGGGCTGCAGCCGGAGATGAAGGAGCGCCTGATGCGCGCGACCTTCACCGAAGGTCTCCCGATCGCCGACAAGCCCACCCTCACGCGGTTGGCGGTCGAAGCCGGCCTGCCAGCAGCGCGGGTACAGGCCGTCCTGGATGGGGAGACCTACGCCGACGCGGTGCGAGCCGACGAGCAGCAGGCCGCGCGGTACGGCATCAGCGGCGTGCCGTTCTTCGTCGCCGACGGCAAGTACGCGGTCAGCGGCGCACAGCCGCCCGAGGTGCTCCGGCAGCTCCTACAGCGCGCTTACGACGAAACAAGCCAGCTCACGCCCGTTGCCGTCCCGACCGGCAGCAACTCCGACGCGAGCTGCGACGGCGACTCCTGCGCGGTCAGCTAACGCGTCCACGTGACCCCGACAAGATCCAGTCCTCTGCCCGGCAGATGATCCGCAGAGGGCGGAGCTTCTGCCACTCACTCGGTGATCAGGTCGCTCACGCCAGGTCAGTCGGCACACTCCGTTACCACCTTCTGGCGGCGACCCTGTGCGCGCGTAACGTGGGACCTGCCCAGGCTTGAAGCCAGGCTGGTCGCCAGCGAACGGCGGCGGATCGCCGCTGAACGTGACCGGCATACCGAGATAGCCAAGCGCTACCTGCAGCGCATCGACCAGATCAACGCGCAGTATGCGCCAGACCCGGACCGCGAACCCCGAGCTTACTGACCGGACCGGCTCGGCCGAAGGTCAGCCCGAAACGCCCGACGACTTCAGGCCGTCAGGCAAAAGCGCCAGGTCAGAGGTTATCCCTCAAGTGTGGCAGGCGAGGGAGTCATCACTACACCTGGCGGAGCGGACGGAGCCGGTGTGGCACACGTTGGAGGCGCCGGCGTGAAACCGCCGCTTGGTTCAGGAGGCGCGGATCTGGTCTGGTCTGTCATTGTTAGTTGAGGATTAGCAAGTACCCGGGTCTCAGGTGGGGAGCATGTCGGCCCATGACGGTTAATTCTGACGCGGCGGGCACGCCAGTGCAGGCAGGCCTTGCGCTCGGACCGCATTACAAGTGGATCGCGTTGTCCAACACGACGCTTGGCATGCTAATGGCGACGATCAACCAGTCGATCGTGCTGATCGCGCTGCCCGACGTCTTCCGTGGCATCGGGCTGAACCCGCTGAGTCCGGGGAACACCAGCTACCTGCTGTGGATGTTCATGGGGTTCCTGGTGGTGTCGGCGGTGCTGGTGGTGTCGTTCGGCCGGCTTGGCGACATGTTCGGCCGGGTGCGGATGTACACGCTGGGCTTCGCGATCTTCAGCGTGGCCTCGATCTT
>Ga0210383_10002808_pt1 | contig 15678 bp, 10 predicted proteins | sample IncBWC14OmetaG_FD_160072 | JGI IMG/M metagenome (GOLD analysis project Ga0210383, IMG submission 160072) | Forest soil microbial communities from Barre Woods Harvard Forest LTER site, Petersham, Massachusetts, United States - Inc-BW-C-14-O ...
TGTCGATCCACAAACGAAAGACCAGAAGACGATCTACTTCAACTTGGATATTCCGGCCAAGCATGGCTATAGAGGAGTCGAGGCAGTGATATGATTCCGGCCATGACGAAACGATTTTCTGTGTTCTGCCTGCCGTTTATCGCACTGTTGCTTGTTCCCGTTTTCATCCACGCACAGACACCTCCCGGTCAAAGTTCTTCTATCGTCCTGCATGCCGCTCGGTTGCTCGACATCGAGACGGGGAAGATCGTTGCGCCCGGCGAGGTGCTGGTGCAAGGGGAGCGCATCATTGAAGTTGGAGCGACAGTGAAGCATCCGGCCGGGGCGCAAGTGATCGATCTTGGCGATATGACGATTTTGCCGGGGCTGATTGATGCGCACGTCCATCTGTTTCTGCACCCGGGCGCCGAAGATTTGCAAACCGTTGAGGAGTCCGTGCCGCAGCGCACGATCACCGCTACGCTGGCGGCGCGCGAAGATCTCATGGCCGGGTTCACGGCTGAGAGAGACATGGGTACGGAAGGCGCGGGCTCTGCCGACACGGCGGTGCGTAATGCCATTAACGATGGGTCCATTCCCGGACCGCGCCTGCGCATCAGCGGAAATGCGATCGATATTCTTGGCGGGCACGAAGACGCGATGCACTTTAATCCGGAGCAGCGCGTGCTCTCGAACGCGACCTATGCCAATTCACCCGAACAATTGATTAGCGCTATTCGCGAAGAGGCGAAAGAAGGCGCGGACTTCATCAAGATTTACGAAACGGGTCTGGATTCGGTTCGCGACGGGCGGCTCGTAACGCCGTATCAATACACGGAAGCCGAGCTTGGTGTGGCTATTTCGGAGACTGCGCGCACCGGAAAGCGCGTGGCGGTTCATGCTACCGGCGAGCCTGGCACGCTTTATGCCGCGCAGGCAGGCGTGGCTTCGATCGACCATGCCTATCAGCTGAGCGATGAGACCATGCAGCTGATGAAGCAAAAACAAATTTTTGCCGTGCCCACGTTTGCCATCGCCGAATATTTCGCGGAGCATGCCGCCACGCCGGAGATGGCGAAGCGCGAGCATGAGATGCTCGCGCTTCACGTTCAGGAATTTCACAAGCAGCTTGCTGCCGGTGTGCCCATGGCGGTTGGGTCGGATGTAGGGCCCTTTCCGCATGGCACACAGGCGCGCGAGTATGTGTTGATGGTGCAATACGGGATGAAGCCGTTAGAGGTGTTACAGGCCGGACTGCTGAATGGAGCAAGGCTTCTCGGCTGGCAGAATGAGATTGGCGCGCTAAAGCCAGGATGTTTTGCGGATATCATTGCGGTGCCTGGGAATCCGGTGGACGATATCGGCGCGCTGACGCATGTGGCTTTCGTGATGAAGGGCGGCACGATTTACCGCAGGCCGAAGGGAGAGTGAGAGTGTCTCGCGGTTCGTTGACTGTTCTTTGCGTGCTTGCGGTGTGTCTCGCGTCTTGCTCGAAGACGGGGACTACCGGCACAACCCCGGCGAGCGCGGATTCCGGTGCGGCTGGCCAAAATGCTGCTGGCGATTCCAAAACTTCCTTCGCACCGCTGCTCAATCGCATATGGCGCGTTTCCAATTCGTCTTATGGCCCAGCTTCTGGAGCCATTTATATTTTTCTTTCGAATGGTACCTTGCTGGAAACTTCCTGTGTTGAGACGTATCGAATCGCGGTTTGGTCGGTAGATAAGGCGCAGCCGGATACGTTACGTGCTGTCGAGGATCAGCAACAGGTGTTCACTGCAACGGTTGGCGAGGCTAGCGGTGGCACTTTGCATTTGCATCAGAGGATGATTCGAAGCGCGGAGACTCGCGATATTACGCTTACGGCCGTGGACGGTGAGTTTGTTTGCCCTGACCTGCCCCAATAGTTGTGGACCCCTTGCAGAACTTTTTCTGGCGATCTGAAGTTCGGCCACTACATTGGAACGGAACTAATGGTGGCGGCGACGCGTATCATGCTTGGATTGTGAACGGGCGACTTGTGGCTTCGCCTGTGGCGACGTAAGGCTGAAATGACTCGACAATCCCGATCGGCAATTGTGATTTTTGGCGGAATGGTGTTGCTGGGCGGATGCGGTTGGTTCGTACACCACGCGGGACGCGGGATTCGCGTGGGGACCGCGGTGGTTAGCAAAACGCTGTGCTCCGGCGCGTTCGTGTCTGGAGTTGATCCGGATGTTCTGTATGCAGAGGCGGTGAAGCCGATTCCGGGGCAAACGCGGCTCGCGAGACACCTTAAATACAATGTGTACAGACAGGCGAGGCAGGTTACCGCGACTTGGTGGGGCGGCTTCCAGAGCCGCGCTGTGTATCGCGAGGGATTCGGCTGCGTGCTCGTGCATGGTGACGAACCGAAGAACGCGCCGGGCGGCGGACATGGTAGCGAGACTCACACGATTTCGTCTGCCGCGGTGGCTGTGGCGCCTTTGGACGTGCAACCGCAATCGCCAAAGCTGGAAGCGGCGTTGGATCGTGTTTTTGGTGAACCGACCCAGCCGCCTTCTCGACGCGTCAAAGCGATTGTGATTTTGCGTGAGGGCAAGCTTGTCGCGGAACGTTACGCACTCGGCTACAACGCGAACACGCCGATATTGGGCTATTCGTTGGCCAAATCCGTGACGAACGCATTGATTGGAATTTTGGTGCGGCAGAAGAAATTGTCGGTCGAGCAGCTTGCGCCGGTGCCTGAATGGCAAAACCCTTCCGACCCGCGGCATGCCATCACGATCGATCAACTTATGCGCATGAGTTCGGGCTTGGCTATAGAGGAATCGGATTCTGGCTTCGATCCCGTTTCGAGGATGCTGTTTCTGGAACCGGACATGGCGGGATTTGCTGCGCGGGCGAGGTTGAAGGCCAGTCCCGGCACGCATTGGGAATACACCAGCGGTAACACGCTGATTTTATCGCGAATTATTCGCGATGCTGTCGGTGGGCGCGCGGAGGATGTGAGGGAGTTTGCGCGCAAAGAATTGTTTGAACCGCTGGGCATCACCACGGCGACCATTGAGTTTGATTCCTCTGGCACGCCCGTGGGTTCGATCTATGTGTTCGCCTGCGCACGCGATTGGGCACGCTTCGGTGAACTTTATTTGAACGACGGCGTGGTGAATGGACGCCGCGTTTTGCCGGAAGGTTGGGTGAAATATTCCGCCGCGCCGACACTGAATCAGGACTACGGCGCGGGGTTCTGGACCAATCGCGGCGCGCATGGCGACGCCGCGGACCGCGTCGAGGCGGGCATGCCGGAGGATGCGTTCTATGGCTCCGGCAATCTTGGGCAACGGGTGGTGATTATTCCTTCGCAAGGCTTGGTGATCGTGCGGATGGGATTGACGCATAGCCGGGGGTTCGATATGCGCGGCTTGCTTCGGCTCATTTCGGATACGTCTGCGGCGATGAAGAATCCGTAGGAGCGGTTGTTACTCCGCGGCTTTTCCGGGAGCGCTTGCAAGATGTGACGAACCTACGGCGCTCGGCCTATGTGATTCTGTCCCAGCGCTTGCGCGCTGGGCTAATTTCTGGCGCACCGCCGGTGCTGGCCCTTGCCGTGGATGCGAAAGTGGCTAAGCCTTTGACTCGGAGCATGCCTCTTTCCCGCGACGTGATCATGTTTCGGTAGATGGAACGCGCTGTGGATCCCGCGTGGCATTTTGGAATCGTGTTACAGTTTTGCTCGTATCCTTCGTTCCTTCCTTGGGAGACCGCATGCGCAGACTCTGGATCGCAATTATGACAATTAGTTTAGCTACGGCGGTATTTGCCGCAAAGGCGAACGCGCCGAAATTTGACCCTGAAAAAATTCGCGCGCACGTGAAATATTTGAGCAGCGACGAGCTCGAAGGCCGTGGAATGAACCAGAAAGGCGGCGATCTGGCGGCGGAATATATTGCCGCGCAGTTCAAAAGTTATGGGCTGAAGCCTGCCGGGGAAAATGGAACCTATTTCCAGCAGGTGCCGATGGTGGGGATGAAGACGCTGGCGGACACTACGTTTGCGCTTGTCCCCAGTTCCGGCGCGGCGGTGGAATTGAAAGCTCTGGACGATTACGTCACCACGAATGAGAGGCAAACGGAATCGGCAGAGATCGATGCGCCGATTGTTTTTGTTGGCTATGGCATTTCCGCCCCGGAATATCAGTGGGACGATTACAAGGGGTACGATCTGAAGGGAAAAGTGGCGCTGCTGTTCGTGAACCAGCCCGTTTCCGACGACCCGAAGTTTTTCAAGGGCAAAACGCTCACGTACTACGGGCGCTGGACTTACAAGTTCGAGGAGACCGCGCGGCGTGGAGCGATTGCGACGCTGATTATTCATCGTGAAGATCTGGCCAGCTATCCGTGGACGGTGGTGCGCAATTCGTGGGGCGGGGAGAAATCGTTTCTGAAGCTGGATGGCACGCCGAAACTGGCGGCGGCTTCGTGGATCCAGCAAGACGTGGCGAAGAAGCTTGTCGGCATGGCCGGACTGGACCTGGACAAGTTGTTCCAGCAAGCGCAGTCGCGCGATTTCAAACCGATCCCGTTGCCGGTGAACTTAAAAGCGCAAATTGTCAGCTCGGTGCACCCGTACACTTCGCGCAATGTGTTGGCCATGGTGCGAGGCTCTGATCCGGCGAAAAGAAGGGAAGCGATTCTTTACACCGCGCACTACGATCATTTCGGAATCGATAAGACCAAGCCCGCGGGCGCAAATATTTTTCATGGCGCGGCGGATAATGCGACGGGCTGCGGAATTTTGCTTGAGCTTGGCCGCGTTTGGGCTGGCACCAAGCCCGCGCCTGCGCGTTCGATTTTGCTCGCAGCGGTTACCGCCGAGGAGCAGGGATTGCTTGGCTCCGAATATCTTGGCAAACACACGGCACAGTTGCCCGCGCTGCCGATTCTCGATTTGAATTACGACGACCTGCCGCCGATTGGCATTCCGGAGGATGTGGAAGTTGTGGGCGCGGAACGCACGACTTTCTATCCCGCTGTGGAGGAAACCGCGAAGAAGTTCAACCTGACGATCCGTCCGGACTCGCGTCCTGAGGCTGGACATTATTACCGCTCCGACCATTTCAGTCTCGGACGGGTTGGCATTCCAGCGTTCTCGGTTAGCGAAGGCATGAAATACCAGGGGCACGACACCGCGTGGGGGCTGGCGGAAGCGAAAGAGTATGTCGAACACCGTTATCACCAGCCAACCGATATTTACACGCCGGACATGGATTTTCGCGGCGACGCGCTCATGGCGGAGTTTGGATATGCGCTGGGGCAAAAAGCGGCCAATGCAGCAGCCGCGCCCGCGTGGCTTCCCGGCGATGAATTTGCTCCTGGCGCGCAGAGAAATGAGGCCGCCAGCCCTATGGGGAGCAGCTTGCTGGATGGAACGGGGCTCGAAATCGCTTACTATGAGCCCCTTGATTTTCCTCCTTTGGCGCGAGCAACGAGAATCTCAGGGGATACAGCCATGAAGTTGTCAGTCTCAGGCCAAGGCGAAGTGGACAGTGTGACTAAGGACAGTGGACATCCTCTTTTCACGAACTATCTCGCGGACACTGTGTCGAAATGGAAGTTTGTGAATTCCACAACAGCTGAGAAGACGATAGACCTCAACTGTGAGTTTATTCTGGTGGACTCGCTTGAAGCCGAGGGGGCTCCGCCAGAAAGGATTACTGTCGATTCGCCCGGCCACGTCAAGATTGCATCAGTACCTTTGATATTCAGCGACCCACCAGGAGTTGTCGGCAAGAAGCACTGGTGGCAAAGAATTCTCTAACTGCAAGATCGTGCGTAATTAGGCCATGAAACAGCTGACAAAAGAACAAAAGTGCGACATCGCGGCCATCGCTGCAATGAAAGACAGCGATATCGATTTTTCGGACATGCCCGAGGTACTGGATTGGAGCGGCGCGGAGATTGGGCCGGTTCTATAGGCCAAAAAAGAAAGCGTTGAAGAAAGAGACACGCACTCAGAATCGAAAGAAAGGCCCGTCTCGGAAGTCGGCCGTCGCCACGCAAGAAGGAAAACCCAAGAGGCCGGTCTAAAGTTCGGCCACTACACAGGCAAACCCAAAACCGCGGCGTAAGAAGCGGTAAACGCCTAGCGCGGCCAGACGCCGGCGGTGAAGGATTTGATGGTGGTGAAACCGAGGCGTTCGTAGAGTTGGACTGCGGTGCGGTTTTCTGCGGTTACTGTGAGTGACAATTCCTTGAAGTGCATGCTGCGCAGGGCATCAGTTGCGGTGTGCATGAGCATGCGGCCCAGGCCGTGGCCCTGGAAGCCGGGCTGGACGCAGATTTGCGTGGTGTGGCCGACGCCATCGGCAACTTCGCTTGTCAACACCGCGCCGACAAGTTCATCGCTGCCCGGATGACGCAACACAAACGAGGCGCTGGGCTGAAACTGGCCGCAGCCGGGTAACAGGATAATGTTCTTCAAGAATTTCAACGCGCCATTCCGCGAGCGGTATTGGTCGTTGATGTCGCCATCGATGTGGTTGGCGTATGCCAGATAAATCAGCTTGGCGCAGGGCTCAAAGTACCGATCGTTCCAGCGATCTACGCGCAAACCGGAATTGATGCTGGGCGCGCGATCGGACTGCGTCTCCAAATCCAGCAGCATGAATTGGCGGGTGTAGAGGCGGAATCCCTGCGCGCGCAGAGCCTCGTCCACCGGTCCGCCAAAGGGCATCAGCTGCGCTTCAATGCGCTGCATCTGCGGCAGGGCGCGCATGCTGTAGAGCATTTCCTCAAGCAGCCGGCGGCCAATCGGCCCCTGGTTCTGCTTGGGTGAGACGTACATTCCGCCGATCAGCCCCTTGTGATCCTCCAGGACATAGAAGGAGTAGCCGACGGCGGAGCCGCCATCCAGAGCCACGCAGCCAGACAAGGCGTGAGCGTCTAAGAAACGCTTAATCAATTCCAAGGCGCTGCGGTAGTCCCAATGGAGCTCGTCGCGCCAATGGTTAGCCTCCTCATGGAGGAGTGGCTCGATCTGCCGAACAGTCGCTTGGCGAAGGTCGATGATGTTCATAGATCGGGTGTTACGGGTTTTGATGCCAATGCCATGATAGCCGATTCCCCCCAGCGACTGCCAAATTCCCAAAAAGGCAGATATAAATCGGGCACATGACGCGGAGAAGCCTGTAAGCCATGGTAAACCCGCATGCTAGCCTTAGAAGGAGTTCCGGCCAGGTAAAAGTTCAGGGACCGTCGCGGAAAGCGCGGCCAGATTGGCTGGAATCAGAGCCCAAACTCATGTCGATAGTGGATGAGCTGCGTTATCCGAGGCGTTGGTACACCAAGCTGCTGGTGATTGTGCTGACGCTTATCATTTTTATCGCGCTGGCGACGGCAGCGGTCGCGGGCGTTCTGACCTATTGGATCATCAAGCCCCAGCGCACCAGTTCTGAGATCAATATGGCCAGCTTCCCGGGGCGACCGGACGAGGTGGATTTCACGGTCAGCGGGCTGACGCCTTCGGATCGCAAGGGGTGGTTCTTTCCTGGGCTGCGCGGCGCTCCCACGATTATTCTGTGCCATGGCTACCAGTCCAGCCGGGGCGAATTGCTGACGCTGGTTTCCGCATTGCAAGATCATCAGTACAACGTGTTTGTGTTTGACTTTGCGGCGCACGGAGCGAACGCCGGAGTGACCACTTTCGGTTACCGGGAAGCGGATGAGGTGCGTGCGGCCATCGACGTGATTGCCAGGCGCAACGACGTCGATCCCACGCGATTCGGCTTGTGGGGTTACAACCTTGGAGCTTATGCGGCTTTGCGGGAAGCGGAGAAAGATCCGCGTGTGCGCGCGCTGGTGCTGGATTCGGTTTACGACCGCCCGAAGCAGATGGTGAAGATTGGCGTGGAAAAGACAGGTGTGGGCGGATTCCCGTTGATGGTGAATTCGGCGCAGACCACGTTTGAGTGGCTGAATTACGGATATAAGGATGATCCGGCGCTTTCTTCGAAGCTAAAAACGCTCACGGATGTGCCGACCCTGTTTATCCAGGCTACGGATGATCCGGAGCTGGGCTCGATCACGCGGGATATGTTCTTGAAGGCGCCGGAGCCGCGGGAACAGGCCATCATCGCGCACGGAAATTTTGTGAATCTGCCTGACGAAGAGAAGCGCACGTACGAGAATCGTATAGTGACATTTTTCTTAACGCGGCTGCCGGTTAGCGCTGCGGCCGCCGCTGTTGCTCCCACTAAGGCCGCTAAGGCTGCCAAGACCGCCGAGTGAGTCGGGCTTCGTGACGCGATAAACAAACCAGCCACTGTTCCTAAGTTCTACCGGATCACCTGCACAAACCGCTGGCGGCTTCACTAGAGCATTGCAGCTTCGCACTGGGAGCACCAAATATCCTTCTTTCGGTTGATCGGGATCCCAAGCCTGAACTTCATGATGCAAATAAAAACTTAGGCTGTACTGCTGCCCCCTTTTCATCGAAGCGGTGTAAGTTTCACTTGGCGGGATCTGTGCTGCAGTGAGCTCTGCCGCCAGTGTTTTTCCCGATGGATCCCAACGCAACCAAGGATGGGACAGAACGTGGAACATCAGAACAAGCGGCAATACCGGGAGAATTGCGGCTGTGGCAGTCGCAATGCCGCGAGTCCGGCTCTTAATGGTGAGCAGCATGTTAGCCAGAGCAAAAATGAGCAGAACACACCCTGCAACGAGCATCGGTTCCGCGCCCGTGCGAGAAGAACGATAGTGCCGGCCGAGACCGATCAACAGCAAAGCGGCGGGAATTGTGAGAATGGCCCACGCTGAGAGCAACCATCGTAGTGATCGTTCGTTTTGATCCGACAGGATCACGTACGATCTCGCCAGCAGCAAACCGATCGCAGGAATTGCGGGAAGGATATAGCCCGGCAACTTGGACCTAGAGATGGAAAAGAAGACGAGGCAGAAGATCGCCCATGACAGCAAGAAAGTCGTCAGGGGAGAAAATTCGAACTTGCGTTCTCGATGAAACAATCGGATGGCAATTGCCCAGAGCAGGACTAGAGTCCACGGGACGAGTGCGATGAGCACGACCGGAATGTAAAACCAGAACGGCTGGATGTGCTGGAATTCGGGTGTCAGATAGCGTTTGAAATTGTGTTCGATGATGAAGATGCGGAAGAAATCGGGATTGCGGTGGGCGCAGAGAATGTACCAAGGAAGAGCGGTCAGGCAGAAGCTGGCGATGGCGAGGGGATGAAGGCAGCGGAAGGCGTCGTTCCAGCGCTTCGTGAACGCGGCCCATAGAAGGACGGAACCGGTGGACAGAACGATTGCCGCGGGGCCTTTTGCGAGAACAGCGAGCCCAAGAAAGAAACCAAAGAGGCAGGAGTCGAAGGACGTTGAGGAAGTGAATGAGGTAAAGGATTTTTGGACAAGGCCAAGGAGGCGCGCCGCGACCACCATGGCGATGGCTAGCATGCCAGCGAAGGGCATATCTGTGGCGGCGGCGTGGGAAAAACCGATCATGCCGACGGTCGTGGGAACGAGAAGCAGGAGCCAGCGCGCGGTTTCTGCGCCGTAGACGCGCCAGGCAAGCCAGGCCATTGCAAGAGTGGCGAGAAGTGCGGCTATCGCGCTGGGAAGGCGCGCGGTAGCTTCGCTGACGCCGAAAAGTTTGAAGTTGAGCGCGGCGGCCCAATAATAGAGGACGGGCTTTTCGAACCACGGTTGGCCGTAAAGGCGCGGCGTGACCCAGTCGCCGGTCTCCGCCATGCTGCGCGCGATCCAGGCGTAACGCGGCTCGTCGGGGCCGACGAGACCGATGGCGCCGAGATTATGGAAATAGCAGATGTAGAGTGTGGCCAGGATGAGGAGGACCGAGGCGAGGCGCGCCAGGGGAGAATTCGCGAGCGTATCGGTTGTGGCGTTGTCGGTTTGCGTCACGGAAGCAAGAGTCTAGCATTGTCAGTGTATCTTGGAATGGTGGATGTAGGCGGTTCGGGCGGAGGGGAGGGGAAAAGCAGATCCCTCGCTTTGCTCGGGATGACATTCCAGGAGGGATTGCTGATCGTACTGAATGGATATGAGCTGCAATTGTAAACGCGGCAGCTGGGCTGCCGCACTCCAAAATGATTGAACGGCTGCAATATGCGGTGGCGTGGGCATTCGTGAAAACGCTGGGCATTTTGCCGCGACCGCTGGCACGAGGGGTTGCTGCGATGGCGGCCCGGCTCCTGCTGACTTTGTTCCCGAAATTGCGGAGGACGGCAGAGTTCAATCTGCAGTTGGCATTTCCCGAGTGGACGGACGCGCAGCGAGATGCGGTGATGAAGAAAATGAAGCGGAATCTGGGATGGATGGCGGCGGAATTCGCGCGGTTGCCCCAATATTCCGCGAAAAATATTGAGAATGTGGTGGTCCTAGACGGGCACGAAAACTTCCTGGCAGGGAAAAGCCGCGGAAAAGGCGTGGTGTACCTAACCGGGCATATCGGCGCGTGGGAACTTTCTTCGTATGCGCATGCGTTGTATGGATTCCCGCTGCATTACATGGCGCGCCCGCTCGACAACGAGCCGCTGGATTCGCTGGTGAACCTCTACCGGGGACTATCCGGCAACAAACGTATCTATAAGAATGAAGCGGCGCGAACGATGTTGCGGGTGCTGAAAGATGGCGGGACCGTGGGAATTCTGGCAGACCAGAATACGATGCCGGGTGAGGGCGTGTTCGTGGATTTCTTTGGAGTCCCAGCGTGCACGACGACCGGAATTGCGCGAGTGGCGCTGCACACGGACGCGGCGGTGGTGCCGGGTTATGCGTTCTGGGATGAAAATTTGCGGAAATATAGGCTGCGGTTTGAGCCGCCGGTGGAATTGATCCGCACCGGCGACACGGAGCGCGACATTCTGGAGAACACGCAGCGCTTTACCAAAGTGATCGAGGACATCGTTCGCAAATACCCGGAACAGTGGGTGTGGATTCACGCACGGTGGAAGGCCCGTCCAAAGGGCGACGTGCCGCTGTACAAATTCCTTTCGTAGCGAGCGGATTTTGGTCGTGGTGGCCACAGAGAACGCGGTGGGAAGAGGAGTTTGGCGATGAAGCTGACGGCGAAGCAAGTGGCTGACAAAGTCGGAGCAACTATTGAGGGTGACGGCAATCTGGAATTGGTAGGCGTCGCGGCGCCGGAACGTGCGGGGTTGGAGCATCTCATTTATGCGGAAGTGGCGAAACATGCGGAACGCGCGGCGGCTTCGGCGGCGTTGTGCGTCGTGGCTAGCGAAGGAATTTCCTTGCCGGGTAAAACAATTTTGAAGAGCACGAAGCCGAAGGTAGCGTTCGCGAAGGCCGCTGCGCTTTTACTCGAACCGCTACCGATCGCGAGCGGAGTGCATACCACGGCCATCGTGCCGTCGCAAATGCGCATCGGCGAATGCATAGGCATCGGGCCTTATGCGGTGATTGGGGACGATGTGCATATCGGCGATGGCACGCAGATCGGCGCGCATTGCGTCATCGGCGCAGGTTGCTGGATTGGAGGGAATTGCCGCATTCATCCGCGTGTGACGCTTTATCCTGGGACGCGCATCGGAAACTTGGTGGAGATTCAGTCCGGGACGGTGATCGGGGCGGACGGATTTGGCTACGCGTTCGATGGCGAGGCGTATTGGAAATTTCCGCAGGCCGGGATTGTGGAGATCGGGGATAACGTGGAGGTCGGGGCCAATGCGACTATTGATCGGGGTTCGCTGGACGATACGCGGATTGCCACCGGCGTGAAGATCGATAACCTGGTTCACGTCGGACATAACGTGCAAATCGGCGCGCACACGGTGATCGCGGCGCAGACCGGCATTTCCGGATCGAGCAAGCTGGGACATCATGTGGTGTGCGGCGGCCAAGTGGGCATCGCCGATCATTGCACCCTGGAAGATCGATCCATTGCCGGGGCTCAGGCCGGAATTCCTACTGGCAAGACGATTCGTAGCGGGCAAACGGTTTGGGGCACGCCGGCGCGGCCGCTGGACAAGTTCAAGAAAGCGTACGTGTGGTTCGCGCGATTACCGGAGTTGGGCGAGCGAATCAAAAAGCTGGAAGAGGCGGGGGAGAAATGACAGCCGGGATCGCAAAAGAAAAAGCGCTGTGGAGGCTGATCGTGGTGGGCGGCCACACGCGGAGTATCGGGAAAACGCAACTTGTATGCGACGTGATCCGCGCATTTCCGCGAACGGAATGGATTGCGGGGAAAATCACGCAATACGGTCATGGAGTGTGCGCGCAAAATGGCGACAATTGCGATTGCGCGCCCACCGATCATGTTTGCGCGCTGGATTGGGAGACGCGGGCGGATACCGGAACGGACAGCTCGCGGTTTCTGGAGGCGGGAGCGAAACGGTCTTTTTGGTTGCGGACCAGGCAGGGCTATTTGGCGGAAGGTTTGCCACTGCTGCGGAAGGCGCTTGCGGAAGTGGCGAGTGGCGAGTGGCGAGTGGGGAACGGTTTGGAAAGTGATGCCGAGCGGATTTTGAGTCCTGATTTGACGAACGCGGCGGTGATTGTGGAGAGCAACTCCTTGATGCAAATCGTGAAGCCATCACTTTATTTTGCGGTCATCGATCCTTTGAAACAGGACTTTAAGGCGTCCGCGCAGCTGGCACTCGATCGAGCCCACGCGCTCGTGCTGCGAGGAGAAGTGGGCGGAGATGCGCCACCCGCTCCCTTGTGGATGAAATTGCCGGAGCAGTTGCTGCGGGAAAAGCCGTCAGTGATGCAACGGGAAGGCGAGGAATTACCCAAACCATTGTGGGAGTTGGTGCATCGAACTCTAGACGGCCCACCGGGTTCCGCGCTGTAGGCGTGCCCGACAACGCCTGGTTATAGATTCCGCATCTTAACGGTTGACCCTCTTTGGGGGTGCGGCGATAATGAATAAGTACTGGGGGTACCCCAGCTCGCATGGTTCGCACTTCATACGGAAGTGTAACGCAATACGCAAGTTAGCCGGATTTTTCACGTGATGGGCTGGGGTGTGGGTAAGTCGGACCGTATTTTTTGCTTTTCTTAAGGGAGCAGGAATGGCGTCGTTTGTCCGAGTCGGAGAGCAACTGCCGGTAGCGCCCGCGCCAGCTCCGTTGCGCCAGGAAGATTGGGCGGAGCGCGTTGAAACCGCGGTAAAAAATGGCGCGGAATATCTGCTGTCGGTGCAGTCGGAAGAAGGATTTTGGCTTGGCGAACTGGAAGCCGATACCACCCTCGAATCGGATTATATTTATTACCTGCATGTTCTCGGGCAAGCCGAGCCCGAACGCATCGCCAAACTCGCAAATTATGTTCGCCGCAAACAACTTGATAGCGGGGGCTGGCCCATCTACCCCGGTGGCCCTTCCGAACTGAACGCAACCACAAAAGCATATTTTGCATTGAAGCTGGCGGGCGATTCGCCGGATGCGCCGCACATGGTGACGGCGCGGGAAACGATTCATCGTCTGGGCGGATTAGAGCACACGAATTCTTACGTGCGCTTTTACCTGGCACTCGTGGGAGCTGTGGGCTGGGAGTTGGTGCCCGCGATTCCGCCGGAGCTGATGCTCCTGCCAAACTGGTTCTACTTCAATATTTATGAAATGTCGTCCTGGACGCGCGGAATTGTGATTCCCATGGCGATTTTGTCTTCGTTGCGGCCGGAATTTCGCTTGCCGGAACATGCGCGCGTGGACGAGTTGTTCAAGGACCCGTCGCAGAAGACCGCGGCGTTCAACTGGAGCAAGCAGATTTTGTCCTGGAAGAATTTGTTCCTGGCGCTGGACCGAGGATTCAAGCTGTATGAGAAATTGCCGTGGAAACCTCTGCGGCAGAAAGCTATCCGCGAAGCGAAGCAGTGGATGGTCGAGCATCTGGAACGCACCGAAGGACTGGCGGCGATTTATCCGTCGATGATGAATTCGATTTTTGCGCTGATCGCGCTGGGGCACGGCCCCGAGGATCCGCTGACGTTCCGCGAGATCAAGGAATTTGCGCGATTTGAAATTGAAGACGGCGACACGATTCGCTTGCAGCCGTGTGTTTCGCCCGTGTGGGACACGTGCATCGCGATGGTCTCGCTGGAAGAAGCGGGATTGCCGGCGGATCATCCGGCGCTGGTGAAGGCGGCGGATTGGCTGTTGTCCAAGCAGATTCTGGGCGGCGGCGACTGGCAGATTAAGAACAAGGACGCCGAGCCGGGTGGCTGGGCTTTCGAGTTTCGCAACGATTTTTATCCCGATGTGGATGACACCGCGTTTGTGCTGATGGCGTTGCAGCGCGTGAAGTTTCCGGACGAGAAGCGCATGGAAGGCGCGATGCGGCGGGGAATTCAGTGGCTGTTGAGCATGCAGAACCGCGACGGCGGCTGGGGCGCATTCGACCGCGATAACGATCGGCAGCTGCTGTGCAACATTCCGTTCGCGGATCATAACGCGATGATCGATCCTTCGACGGCGGACGTGACCGCGCGCGTGCTGGAGTGCCTGGGTCGATTTGGATGGCCCGCGGAGCATCCGGTGGTGCGCAAGGCCGTGGAATTTCTGACGCTGGATCAGAACAAGGATGGATCGTGGTTCGGGCGCTGGGGCGTGAATTATGTGTATGGTACGAGCGGGGTGTTGCGGGCGCTGGAAACGGTTTCGATGACGGCGCAGGATTACTGCGTCCGCGCGGTGAACTGGCTACGCGAGGTGCAGAAGGCCGATGGCAGCTTTGGCGAATCGCTGAACAGCTATGAAGTGGTGTCCAGCAAGGGGCAGGGCGCCAGCACGCCGTCGCAAACGGCTTGGGGATTGATTGGCTTGCTGGCCGGCGCGGATCCGAACGATCCGGCGATCACGCGCGCCGCGGCTTACCTGATCGGACAGCAGCATGCGAACGGATCGTGGAGCGAAGAAGATTTCACCGGAACTGGATTCCCTGGCGTGTTCTATCTGAAATATCACCTGTATAAAAATTCCTTCCCGGTGTATGCGCTGGCGCGTTATCGCAATCAGGAGCGCCGGGCTGCCGAATACTGCGCGGCGAAGTTCAATCCGGGCGATTTCCGGTTGCGCAGTGGCTTGTATTCCGAGCGCGAACGGCGCGCTTCCTAAGCACCAGATGCGGTACCCCATCGGACTGGTTTTCGATTCCCTAAAACACGTGGCGGGTAGAAGACTGCGCGGCGACCGGAAGTTTCCGCTGATGCTTACGATTGATCCGCTGGGCGGCGCTGATTCCGCCTATGACGGAGGGATTGGCAATTGTGGATTTGCTGGCAAATCGCAGATGCTTACGGTTGAGCAATGCCTGGCCGCCGTGGAAGAGTGCCGTGCCCCGATTGTTTCGATTTGTGGAGGCGAACCGCTCGAGTATCCGGAAATCGCGTCGTTGACACGGTCGATTCTGGAGCACGGGCGTCACCTGTTTCTGTGTACCGACGGGATGCTGATCCGGCGGCGGCTGCACATGATCCCGCCATACACCCATTTTTTCTGGAATGTGAAGCTGGACGGAACGCAAGCGGTGCATGACACTCGCGCTAACCGCACGGGGCTGTTTGTGGAAGCGCTGGATGGCGTGAAGGCCGCCAAGAATGCAGGATTTTTTGTGGTGGTGACCACCACGATTTTCCCGGACACAGAGATGGGCGATGTGGCGGAATTGTATGAGCGCCTGTACGCTATGCACGTGGATGGATATTTGTTGACGCCACATTATC
>Ga0210383_10002809_pt1 | contig 15677 bp, 12 predicted proteins | sample IncBWC14OmetaG_FD_160072 | JGI IMG/M metagenome (GOLD analysis project Ga0210383, IMG submission 160072) | Forest soil microbial communities from Barre Woods Harvard Forest LTER site, Petersham, Massachusetts, United States - Inc-BW-C-14-O ...
GGACAGCTCGGCCATGTCGCGGCCGCGGATGCCGTATTTTTCCTTGGCCAGCACCACGATCGAGCGGCCTTCCGGGGTTTCGTCCGCGAGCGAAGCCAGTTGCGCCGCGTCCGCCAATTCCTGTTCGGAAACGCCGCGAATGGGGCGAAACGCCGTCGCCTGCCGATTGCCGAGCGTGATGGTGCCGGTCTTGTCGAGCAGGAGCGTATCGACGTCGCCGGCGGCTTCCACCGCACGGCCCGACATGGCCAGCACGTTGAAGCGCACCAGCCGGTCCATGCCGGCAATACCGATCGCCGACAACAAGGCGCCGATGGTGGTCGGAATCAGCGTGACGAACAACGCCACCAGAATGATCACCGAAATCTGCCCGCCGGCATAGGCAGCGTAGCTCGGGATCGTCACGGTCGCGAACACGAAGATGATGGTGAGCCCCGCGAGCAGAATATTCAGCGCGATTTCGTTCGGCGTCTTCTGCCGCTCGGCGCCCTCAACCAGCTTGATCATGCGATCGATGAAGGTCGAGCCCTGCGCCGCCGTGATGCGCACGCGAATCCAGTCCGACAGCACCTGTGTGCCGCCGGTTACCGCCGAGCGGTCGCCGCCGGATTCCCGGATCACGGGCGCGGATTCACCTGTGATCGCGGCCTCATTTACCGAGGCCACGCCCTCGATGATCTCACCGTCGGAGGGAATATTGTCGCCGGCCTCGACCAGCACGACATCGCCGACCTTCAGGCTGGTGCCCGGCACCAGGCGATAGTCCCTCCCCGATCCGGCCAGAAGCTTGGCCTGGCTTTCGGTGCGGGTCTTGCGCAGCGATTCGGCCTGCGCCTTGCCGCGGCCTTCGGCGACGGCTTCCGCGAAATTGGCGAACAGCACCGTGAACCACAGCCAAAGGATGATCTGAAAGGCGAAACCGAGGTCGGGAGCACCGGTGACGAGATCACGCAGGAAGATCACGGTCGTGAGCGTGGCGACGACCTCGACCACGAACATCACGGGATTCCTGGCCATTGCCCTCGGATCGAGCTTGACGAAGGCCGAGCCGATCGCCGGCAACACGATCTTCGGATCGAGCATCGTGGCGACCGGCATCCGCTTGTTGGTTTTTTGTACGACTTCCATGGAAGTAACTCCGAAAGTGACCGGTCAGAACAGGGTGTTGGCGTTCATCGCCAGATGCTCGACGATCGGGCCGAGCGCGAGCGCCGGGAAGAAAGTAAGACCGCCGATGATGAGGATGACGCCGACGACAAGGCCGACGAACAGCCCGCCGGTCGTCGGCAAGGTGCCGGCCGACGGCGGGACCGACTTCTTGCTGGCAAGCGAGCCCGCCATCGCCATCGCCGGGATGATCATGAAGAAGCGGCCGACGAACATCGCGCTTGCGAGCGTGAGATTATAGAAGAAGGTATTGCCGGAGAGGCCGCCAAAGGCCGAGCCATTATTGCCGGTCGCCGACGTGTAGGCGTAGAGCACTTCGGTAAATCCGTGCGGGCCGGCATTGTTCATCGCCGCAACGGTCGATGGCAGCACCACGGCAACCGCGGTCCAGCCGAGATACATCAACGGCAGCACAAGAATGGCGAGCATCGCCATCTTGACCTCGCGCGCCTCGATCTTCTTGCCGACATATTCCGGGGTGCGGCCGACCATGAGCCCAGCGACAAAGATCGCCAGCACGACGAACAGCAGCATGCCGTAGAGACCCGCGCCGACGCCGCCGACGATGATTTCGCCGAGCTGCATGTTGATCAGGGGGATCATGCCGCCGAGTGCGGTAAAGCTGTCATGCATCGCATTGACCGCGCCACAGGACGCAGCCGTCGTGACGACCGCAAACAGGCTCGAGGCTATGATCCCGAAGCGGACTTCCTTGCCTTCCATGTTGCCGCCGGTGAGCCCCAGAGCGTCGAGCGCCGTGGTGCCGTTGGCTTCCGCCCAATAGGTGACGGCGACGCCCGCGACGAACAGCACGCCCATGACGGAGAGGATCGCCCAACCCTGCCGCTGGTTGCCGACCATGCGGCCGAATACATTGGTCATCGCCGCGCCGATCAGGAAGATCGACAGCATCTGCACGAAATTGGAGAGCGCGGTCGGGTTCTCGAACGGATGCGCCGCGTTGGCATTGAAGAAGCCGCCGCCGTTGGTGCCGAGCATCTTGATCGCGACCTGCGAGGCGACAGGACCAACCGCAATCGTCTGCTTGGCCCCTTCGAGCGTCGTGGCATCGACATAGGCCCCAAGCGTCTGCGGCATGCCCTGCCAGACCAGAAACAGCGTGTAGACGATACAGATCGGCAGCAACACGTAGAGCGTGGTGCGGGTGACATCGACCCAGAAATTGCCGACGGTGCGCACCGAGGCGCGGGAGAAGCCGCGGATCAAGGCAACCGCGAGCGCAATGCCGGTCGCGGCCGACAGGAAATTCTGGTGCGTCAGCCCGAGCATCTGCACGAGATAGGACATCGTGCTTTCGCCGCCGTAGTTCTGCCAGTTGGTGTTGGTGATGAAGCTGATCGCGGTGTTGAAGGAGAGGTCTTCAGAGACCGCCGATTGGCCCGCCGGGTTGAACGGAAGCACGGCCTGCAGCCGCATCAGCGCATAAAGGATGAGGAAGCCGCCCACATGAAAGAACAGCATGGCCAGCGTATAGGTGACCCAATGCTGTTCGCGTTTTTCGTCGACCCCGCCGATCCAGTAGATCGCGACCTCGATGGGCCGAAGCACCGGCGACAATAATGTCCATTCGCCGTTGAATACGCGCGTCATGTACCAGCCAAGCGGCTTGACCAGCGCGACGATGATCGCGCAGAAGAGAAAAATTTGAATCCATCCGATGGCGGTCATGGCAGGGATGCCTTTGAACTGAAGTTTGGGAATTTGGAGGCGTTGACGCGAAGGCCGGATGCGCGATCAGAAGCGCTCGGGGCGCAGCAGCGCGTAGGTCAGGTAAAACAGCAGGCCTGCGGAGACGAGGCCTGCCAGGGCATAATCGAACATCATGGTCATCTTCCTTCGAAGCGCTTCGGATCAACCATTTGAGCAAGGCCCTTCAAAGCCGTTCGCAGGCGTAGGTGTAGCCGATCGCGGCAGCGAAGAAGCCAAAGCCAAGGGCCAACATGATCAGGTCTGACAGCATGGAGATCTCCGGGGTCGCACGCGCATCACGGCGGCGCGTGAGGCTGAGACGCGCTCATAAAGCTGCTTCCCGAACCCGGTCCTGAAGTGCCATCCGCCGCATAGGTTTTCGAGGCGAGCGGCATCGCGACGTTATAAGAATCTCATAAAGGCGCGGCGCCGGTGGCGGCACTATCCCACAACATCCCTATAACGAAGCGCCGAGCTTCATCCCGATATCCTATTCCCGCATCGCTATGTTGGTTGCGGACGCTGACGTTCGTTGCCGCGCGCACGATCAACAGCGTCACGAGCGGTATGAATCTTGCTCGTCAATGGAAGCTAACCTGCTGAGAGAAAAGCTATTATTTTTTAATCCAGGAAACGACAGACTGATATGCCGAGCAATCTCTGCAGCGTTTTCTCCGGTCGTCACGTCGTGACAAAAGCGCGCCGCGCCCTGATGGTTTCGGTTGTTGGCGTGGCGGCGCTCGCCGGAGCGGGTTGCCTTCCGGCGCATGCGGAAAATCCCGACATCGCGAGCCGCCGCGCCGCCGAACGGACCGATTTTTCCAACGACGAAATCAGGGAAGGCTTTTTCAAGATCGCATTCGGCGCCGAACTGCAACTCGACAAGCCGGCCGGCCGCGTCCGCAAATTCGACGAGCCGGTGAGGATCTTCGTGGAAACGGCAAGCGCGGACCGGCGTGATGAACTGGCCAAGGTGGTCGCCGATATCCGCGCGCGGGTGAACCATCTCGATATCGACATCACCAACGATCGCAGCGCCGCCAATTTCGTGGTGCGGTTGGTTCCCGAGCGCAAGTTGAAAACCACGATTCGCGCGCTCTACGGCAACGACAAGGCCAAGCGAATCCAGAAAGCCCTCAACCCGGAATGCCTGTCGGGTATCGGCAAGGACGAACGTTTTCGGATTCGCCGCGCGGAAGCGATCCTGCCGATCGATGCCGGAGATTTCACGTTCTACGATTGCGCCTATGAAGAGATGTTGCAGGCGCTCGGCGCCATCAACGACGACGCCTCGGTGCCGTGGACGATGTTCAATGACGACGTCCAGATGGGTTTCTTCGACGTCTACGATCAGTATCTTCTCAATATTCTCTACGACCCGCGCATCAGGCCCGGCATGACCAAGGACGAGGTCGATGCCGTTTTGCCCGATATTCTGTCGAGCGCGCGGACATGGGTGCACGACATCAACCCGCCGCGGCGCGCCGAGTCAGAAGATCACGCAGCGATTCGCAACTAGCGACCTGTCAATCAGCGCGAGTGACCGCGCGCCGACGACGAAGAGTATTCGGTGATCCCGATATCGTTCTTCGCGGACTTGTGGTTGGTCTGTTGCGCGCTCACGCGGGTATTTTTTGACGGCGCGCTGGCCGAAGCGCCAGCTTCGGCGCGGCCCGTCAAGCAGACAGCGGCAAACAGCAGGGTAAGCGTGATGACTGCGAGGCGTCTGGTCATGGTTTCCTCCAATGAATCCCAAGTCCAACGATCCAAAGACAACGGAGTCTGGTTGAGCGCTTTTCCGCCCGATGATTGGGCTCGACGCTTGAACAGCGCCTTGTTGTCTCTGAGGAGGATGATGATACCGAGCGCGGCCAAGCGCAACAAACATTCGGCAGATGCATAAAAGATCAGCACGCCAAAGTGGCCGCTGAAAGACTCATCACCTTCAGGTTAACGCGAGTCGCAGGGCCCGTTTACGCCAAGACTCTTCCACGCCAGGTCGCGGGTACGGTCCCGCTCGCGTAACCCGCCGCTGCTTTTAAGCAATCCGGAGACAGCCGCGATCCCAAATGGAGCGAAGTCATTACGCGGTGATTCGATTCGGCTTAAGGCCCAAATCCTAGTTCGACTTGCCTGAGGGTTTCGCCGCCGGCTCGGAATCGTGCACCTGACCCCAGGGGTCATAGGGCTTTTTCGGCGTGGGAATGCGATCGAGCGCAGCCTTGTAGGCTTTCTCATCCACCTTTGGCTTGGTGTCGGTGGATGGCGCCGCATGGCTGCCCTTCTTGCCCATCTGGGCGTGGGCTGCAGGAATGGCGACCAGCAGCGTCACCGCCGCTGTCAGCGCTATTCCAGCGGTTTTCAACGTGCGTGCCATGCGTTGCTCCCTCCCTTGCACCAACAGCATTGAACTCCAGATTTATCAACGAAGACACTTCAATTTGGCCTGACGGACGGCGAAAGGCTGCACTCTGACGCCCTGGAAGGGGCTGCGAGGTGATACACCAAAAAAGCGTCAGGATTACTGTCGTTTGTTGCTGTTTATATACGAGAAATAGCTACTTGCCGCTGCAACGCGATAAGAGATATCGTTTTAGGCGGTTTGATGCAGGATTGTGCCATGCGCACTGAGACGGAACTGCCAGTAAACCAGGCGCGTAGGGCGGAAATGACGAAACTGCCTTCCCACATCTGGGCTGGCGGCGTCGCGGTTCGGACGATTTTCCTGATCGTGCTCATCGTTCTCACCGCGCGCGTCGCAAGCCCGCAGATCGAACGCCTCTCCTCTATTTACGAAACGCCCGGCGATCTCATTCGCGTACTGATGGGCGTGGGCGTTTGCGCGTGGTTTGTCGTCAACGTTTTCAAGCTGCCCAAGGATGCAGGCGCCTACCGCACCTGGATGTATATGGGCCTTGCACTGTTGCCGCTGGGGGCGCTCTGCGCCTACGTGGTCTGGTAAAACTCTTCATAGTCTGCTTCTGACAGCCCGATCGGAGCGGTCGGTATTTGGTTGTGCCGCGTCAGCGCGTCCTTGGCGTTGTCTCGATTCGCTTATTCCCAGAACGTAACGACGAGTCCGCCAGCGACGATCAGCGCGCCGCCCACCAAGACCGGCACGCCGGGCGGACTGCGAAACACGATCAGGTTCACCAGCTGCCACGTGACGAAAAGGATCGCAATATAGAGACCGACCACACGGTTGAATTCGATCGGCGCGAGGTTGAGTGAAACGCCGTAACCAAACAAAAGAAGCGCACCGGCAAGAAATAATCCGCTACGCGGCAGCCACGCGGTCTGGCCAATTCCAATGCGCACAATCGCGTCACCGAACGTTTCCAACGCCGTTGCTGCGATTAAAAACAAGAAGATTTTGACGTCCATCTCTCACGCTCGATTCGGTAAACCGCGCGATAACCTAGCATACCGATAACCCAGCATAGAGAGTGTCGCTGGCGAGATCACTGAAGTGCCAGGGCTTCCAGTGCGTTTGCAAACTTTGCCGGCGCTCGCGTTTCGCGCAAAAAAACACGTCGCAACACAAGTGCTGCGACGTGATTGCCCGCTTGGAAGGGGTGCGAATGTTAGAATCGGACCACTAGTATTTCGCGACCACCGGACCGCCGAACTTGTAGTCGATCCCCAGCGTCACGACCGAGTAAGTCGTCTCGGTGGTGTAGGGAATCGCCCCGTTCGGCGGATTGGGCCGATTGTAGCCGTTGAAGTTGTAGTAGCGGTACTCGAACTTGGCGCTGAGGTTGTTGGTGATCGCGTAGGCGAAGCCGGCACCGGCGGTGAGGCCGTTGGCCTGGACGTTGAACCTGTCTACGACGCCAGTCGTCCCATCCGTATTGGTGTGCTGGATGCTGCCGAAGGCGTAACCGCCGGTGAAGAACATCAGCCAGCGGTCAACCGTGAAGCCGCCGCGCACACGCAAGGTACCTCCCCAGCGCAGATTGTCGGCGTCGACCCCGGTGACGCCGGAAAAAGCGCCTGCGTTGAATTGCGAGGAGTCGTTGCCCTTGATGCCCGACCAGAACAGATCGCCCTCGACGCCGACGAGGTAGTTGCCGCTTTGCCAGTTGTAGCCGGCTTCACCGCCGGCGAGACCGCCGGTGGAAGAATAATTGGCAGTGAAATCCGCAAACGGCACCGCCTGGCCATTGGTGTTGTTGACGTTGTGGTTGCCGAAGCCGCCACCGCCGAACACGCCGACATAGGCGCCGGTCCAGTCATAGACCGATGGCGGTGGCGCCTTGGCGTAAGGCAGGTCTGCAGCTTGCGCCTGTGACAGCACCCCCAACATCCCCAGTGAGACGGCTGTGAAAAGAATTCGCTTCATTGTTAGCCCCTGTCGAATTGTTCCTGGTGAAACGCGTGACGGCCTCGGCCGTCACGTCCTTTCCACGCCTCAGAAATGAACGATGATGTCTGCCGAACCGATCAGAGCGGTGTTCTTGTTCGGCGCGATGCCCAGGTTGGAGTTACCGTTGAAGGCAAACCCGTTCAGCGATTTATAGAACGACACCTCCGGCCGGATTTCGATCTGCGGCGAGAACCAGTGCTGCCAGCCGATGCCGGTCTCCAGGTAAGCGGTTTTGACGCCGGTGCGCTGGCCTTCCATGTCGTCGAAATATTCGAGACGATAGGAAATGTTATCGAGCGGAGTTACCCTGTAGTTCACGTAAGTCACCGCCGCACGGACTTCGGCGGTACAGGAAATAATCGCCGCGTTGGCGCACTGCGCCAGGAACGGCGCGTTGAACGGCATGTATTGCGGCGAGAATGGTGTGCCGCCGAGCGTAAAGAAGCCGTTCGGACCGGTGACCGCCGGATTGAGCGCGTTGGCGACATTGTTCTGATGCTCGTCGTACATCTCGAACGAGATGTGCCACTGGTCGTTGAACTTGTGGTAATAGGTCATGCCGTACCACTGGAGGTTATTGTAACCCCAGACGCCGCTGTTGATGCCGTTGGCGACGATGTTGATGTCGTCCTTGCCGGAATCGCTGGTCCAGCGCACGCCGGCCGTGACACTCGGGAATTGCGCGCCCGGATCCTTCAGCATGGTCGAGTTGGGATAGAGCGGGTTCGGGTCCGGATTGGCGATGCTTTGACCAACATGCCAGGGCAGCGCTTCGGTGCCGACCGTCAGACCGAGCTGGAACATCCAGTTCTTGTTGGCTGCGAGCGTGAAGTCGATGCCGGTGTTGGTGTAGTTGTCGAACGTATACGTCATCGAGTGCGTATACATATAGTTGTTCGGCGCCAGCTGGGCCTCGATGTCCGGGATCGAGATGTAGCGGCCGAACCGGATCATCAAGCCTTCCAGCACCTGCGGAATGAAGATCTCGCCGTAGGCCATCGGAATGTCGAAGCCGTTGTTGGCGTTCTGGTTCAACAACTGGCTCGAGAACAATCCGTAGGCCGTGGTGTAGCGATAGTTTTCACCGAAGATCGGCGCGACGCGGAAACCCCAATCGATGTGGTCTTTCTGCACCGTGTCGGGCAGCCGCTCGATATAGACGACCGCCTGGTCGAGCTGCACCGTATTGGGATTGTAGTCATAGGCCGCCGGCGCATTGCCGCCCTTGACGGTGTTGTTCGAGAGGTTGCCGCCGGCATTGACCCACCCGTAAACTTGGAGGTGGTTGTCGTTCATCCAGCTTCCGACGCTGGTATTGCCGAGCGCCGACATCAGCGGACTGTCGACCGAACTCGGCCGCGTCACGCCCAGGCTGGTCGCACCGCCATAGGGCCATTCGGTGAACGGATAGGGAGGAATGCTCTCAGGCGTCGCCGGCCAATAAGCACGCCGCGACGGCGGCGCCTTCGGATCGGCGGGCGCCGCATCATGGCCCCATTCGAGCCGGTAGTAGTTGAAGAAGCGCTCCAAAAAGGTCGTGCCGAGATAGGCGTCGAGGCACGCATAGTTCTTGTAGGGATCGATCGCGCCCCGGCACGCCGGCACTTTCGTCGGCAGGTTCGCGTCGGCCGCTTGCGCGCCATTAAACAGGCCCATCGCCGTGAATGCGACACCTGCCAATAAAGCTCTCTTCATAGAAATCGCCCCAACTGTTGCGAGAAGCAGCACTCCCCCGAGCGCTTGTTCCGCGTTTGTTAACGAATGATTTCTGTCACAGGCGAGAGAGTAAGATCGATGGGAGGAACCGCATCAATAAATAGGAATAAAATAAAGATCCGGGCGATTTATCCCCGAGATGCACACACTCGCGCCACTTGCTCGTGGCCATGCCCAAACTACCGGCGCGGAACGCCATATTTCGGCTAAGGTCAGTGATTCGCTGCGTTAGTTTTTCTGGCAGTGAGACTTTTTTGCCATACTTGCCGCGGCGCATGCGGCACATTCAGGCGCATCGTAAGTCGCCGGTAAGTTTCAGCCTATTTTTTTGCTATTAAAAAACGCTCCGCCATCCATCGAAGATATATGCGCGGGCTCGCTATGCTGCGTCGTTGAGCAAAGTTCATTGCCGGACGCGGGACAAATCGATGGAAGAGGCAGCACAGGCAGGCCGTGGAAGCGGCGATATGCTTTCGGACAGCAATGACAGTCCCGACTTCGACTTTCTTCCTCAAAAACTGCGCAATCAGTGCCGAAGCCTGATTGAAAGTTATCACGATCTGCACGGCTATAGTTGCCTGCCGGATATCTTGTGGAAGGCGGGACTTGGCCCTTTCATCGAAACCCATCGTGAGTTTCGCCAGCTTCTCAAAAAAGCTTCGACGACCCGAAGCGCCAAGAAATCCAACGAAGGCTTCACGCAAATTGCGACCACGCTGCTCTCGCTCGAGATACTGGCGAGCAATTTTGCCGGCTGGAGTACGATCTATCCACGCGCCGCCTTCACGACGAAGTCGATTTTGAAGCGGCATGCCCGCCCCACCTCCACGCCGCTGATGGAATCCTATCTGTATCCGCCGAAGTATCTCAGTTCGGCGGCGATCGCGACGCTGGCCCTTCCCACCGAGCACGACGTCGCCGAAGCCGAGGCTTTACAGCCACTGCCGTCCTCGGACGACCTTCGCGCGGCGAGCTAGCCAGTCGGCGGGATTTCGGCGGGCCCCTCGGCCGCTTCGTTCCGGCCAACCTCGCGACCCATGGCTTGAGACTGCGCGCTATTTGGTTTCCGCAGCCACAACAACCGCGGGCGCAGACTCGGGTGGATCGCCCAGCGCGCATGCGCGCCAGTCGGGCACGGTGCAGTTCGAGGGCCAGTTGCCGCCGAGCGCCATGAACAAGGCCGCCGTATCGGCCATGCGATTGGCCTCCGTCTGCACCCGTATCACCGCCGCCGTCAGATAGGTCTGCTGCGCATTGAGCACGGCCAGCTGATTGACCTGGCCTTCGTTGAGCTGCTTCTCGACGATGTCGAGACTGGCCTTGGCGGTGTCTTCCGCGCGCCGCGCCGCGCGCATCGCCTTGGCGTCGGCCTGCAACGCCCGCAGGGCATCGGCGACGTTCTGGAAGGCGGTGATCACCGTGGCGCGATATTGCGCCTCGGCCTGCTCGAGCGCCGCCTCAGCCGCCTTCTGCTTGTGGTAAAGCGTCAGGCCATCGAAGATCGGCGCGGTGGCAGCCGCACCCAAGGTGAAAAAGCCGGTGCCCGGCGCGAAAGTCTGCGGCCAGTTGAATGCGGCCGAGCCGCCATTTGCGGACAGCGTGATATTGGGCAGGCGGGCCGCGATCGCGACGCCGATTTGGGCTGCCGCCGAATGCATATTGGCCTCGGCCGCGCGCACGTCCGGCCGCTGATCGACCAGCTTGCCCGGCAGGCTGATCGGCAGATTGGCCGGCAGTTTCAGGTGCGCCAGATCGAATTTCTGGCGGATCTCGTCCGCCGCGTATTGCCCGGCGAGCGAGGTCAGGAGGTCGCGCTGCTGGGCCAACTGCTTCTCAAGCGGCGGCAGCAATTGTTCGGCCTGCGCCAGCGCCGCATCCTGCGCCAGCACGTCAGCCTGTGCGGCCTGACCGAAGCTTTGCTGCCGTTTCAGGATATCCAGAAGATGTCGCTCGATCGCGATGATGCGCTGGGTCGCCTCGATCTGTCCGCGCAGCGAGGCCTCCTGAATAGCCGCGGTCACCACATTGCTGGTCAGCGTCAGATAGGCGGCCTCGAGCTGGAACAATTGCTGCTCGGTGGTGGCGTCCAGGCTCTCGACGGCGCGGAAGTTGCCGCCCCAGATGTCAGGCACAAACGACACCGTGAGCTGGTTGGTGACCAGAGAGAATTGGTCTTGCGGCCCCTGGGTCGGAATCGTCGGTATCTGCTGCGGATTGGCCACCAGGATCTGCTGGGTCGACGAGTTGCCGGTGACTTGCGGAAAGAACAGGCCGCGCTGGGCGAGCGCGTTGTAACGGGCGATCTTGATCGCGGCTTCCGCGGCCTGCAGGTTCGGATTGTGATCGACCGATTCCCTGACCAGCTGGTTCAGCGGTTCCGATTTGAATGCCGCCCACCAGCGCGTCGAAACGTCGGCACCGCTGAGGAAACGCTGACCGGGCACGGACGGCGGTCCCTTTCCGGGATCGGCCGACGTCAGACTTCCTTTGACGTAGCCGGTCACGTCGGGCTTGTCCGCCGGACTGAAGTTCGGCCCCACCGCACAGCCGGAAATAGCGAGCGATATCGCAGCGATCGCGAGCGCGCTTGCCGCGGAGCGGAGCTTGAGTTTCGCTGTGCGATTGCCGCTAGCCATCGGGATTGCCTTCGGTGACTACGGCCGGATCGCCGGCGATCGCAACATCTTCGGCGTCTCTCGAGAGGAAAATCTTTCGCAGCGCCGGCGCCACGACCAACAGAAGCAGCGGCCCGACGAACATACCACCCACGACGACGGTTGCCAGCGGCCGTTGCACCTGGCTACCGATACCGTGGGATATCGCGGCCGGGAACAGGCCGACGCCGGCCGACAGCGCGGTCATCAGCATCGGCCGCATGCGCTGCTCGGCGCCGTGGAACACCGCTTCGGCGATCCCCATGCCCTGCGCACGGAGCTCACGGAAATAGGTGATGTTGAGAATACCGTCCATCACCGCAACGCCGAACAGCGAGATGAAGCCGATCGCCGCCGAGACGGAAAAATCGAGCCCGACGAAATAGAGCGCAATCAGGCCACCGCCGATCGCAAAGGGAATGCCGGCGACCGCCAACAGGCTGTCGCGCAGCGAATTGAACAGCCCGTACAACAGCACGAGAATCAGGAGCAGCGTGATCGGAACCACGATCATCAACCGTTGTTTGGCGGCCTGAAGGCTGTCGAATTCGCCGGCCCAGACGAGCTGGTATCCGTTCGGAAGCTTGATGGCCTTGCCGACCCGCTCCTGAGCTTCCGCAACCGTGCTGCCGAGGTCACGGCCGCGGACGCTGAACTTGATCGGAATGTAGCGCTGGCTGCGCTCGCGGTAGATAAAGGAAGCCCCGGTATCGAGCGTGATGTCGGCAAGCTCGCTGAGCGGAACGTAGCCGTTGGTGCCCGACGGCGTCGAATAGGCGACCTTGAGGTTGCGAACCGCATCGATGCTGCTGCGATATTTTGGATCGAGCCTCACGGCGAGATTGAACTGCCGGTCACCTTCCAGAATCGTGGTCGCGGTGGTGCCTCCGAGCGCGGCCTGAACCACGGTGTTGACGTCGCCGGTGTTGAGCCCATAGCGGGCGGCCTTTTCGCGGTCGATCTTGATGTTGAGATTGGGCTGCCCGAGCAGATGGAAGATTCCGAGATCGGCGACGCCGCGGATCTTCGCCATCTCGTCCATCACCTGGGTCGCGAACTTCTCGAGCACTTCGAGATTGGGGCCGATCACCTTCACGGAATTGGCGCCCTTGACGCCCGAGAGCGCCTCCTCGACGTTGTCCTGGATATATTGCGAGAAGTTGAAGCCGATACCCGGCAATTCGTCGGCGAATTCCTGCTGCAGCTCTTCCGTCAGCTTTTCCTTGGTCAGGTTGGGCGGCCACTCGTCGAACGGCTTGAGCGGCGCGAACAGTTCGACGTTGGAGAATGGCGAAGCGTCGCTGCCGTTGTCGGGGCGGCCGTGCTGCGAGACCACGGTGACCACTTCAGGGTGGCGCAACAATATCTCGCGCATCTTGCCGGTGACGGCGGTGCCGGCATCGAGCGACATCGTCGATGGCATCGCGGCGCGGATCCAGAAATTGCCTTCCTCCAGCGCCGGCAAGAACTCGCTGCCGAGGCGCGAGGCCGCGAGCACGCTCAAGCCCAGAAAGACAATGCCGACCGTCACCGAAACCTTGAGATTGTTGAGCGACCAGCGCAGCACCGGCGTATAGCTCTTGCGGAGCATCCGCACGATAACGGTCTCGGTCTCCTCGATGTGCTTGGGCAGCAACAGCGAGGCGAGGACCGGCGTCACCGTGAAGGTGGCGAGCAGCGCGCCGGCGAGCGCATAGCCGTAGGTTCGCGCCATCGGTCCGAAGATCTGGCCCTCGACCCCTTGCATCGTAAACAGCGGCACGAAGGCGGTGACGGTGATCGCAGCGGTGAAGAACACGGCCTTGTCGACCTGGAGCGCGCTAACGAAGATCATGCGCAGCCGCTCGGTCCACTTCGGAGCGCCGGAGGTCTGATTATGTGAGGACGTGGGATCGTCGCCCCAATATCCCTCTGAGAGATGCTGAAGCAACGTCTGCCGGCTTTCAGGCGAGGACTGAAAATTCCGGTAGATATTTTCCATCATGATCACGGCGGAATCGACAATGATGCCGAAGTCGACCGCACCGAGCGACAGCAGGTTGGCGTCTTCGCCCTGCAGCACCAGAATGATGATGGCGAAAAACAGCGCGAACGGAATGTTGGCGCTGACGATGATGGCGCTGCGCAGATCGCCGAGAAACACCCACTGAATGATGAAAACCAGCAAGCAGCCGAAGATCAGGTTGTGCAGCACCGTGTGCGTGGTGATCCCGACCAGCGAGCTTCGATCGTAGTAGGGAACGATCTTGACGCCCGGCGGCAGGCTGCCGTCGCTGTTGAGCTTTACGACCTCGGCCTGGACTTTCGGAATGATGTCGTTGGTGTGCTGGGTTCGTCCCATCACCACGATGGCGGTGGCGACGTCGTCATCGTGATCTCTGCCGCCAATGCCGAGCCGCGGCACAAAACCGACGGAGACGCTGGCGATGTCCTTGACCTGGATCGGCAGGCCGTTCACCTGGGTCAGGACGACGTTCTCGATGTCCTTGACCTTGTAGCCCTTGGTGACGTCGTCGGCGCCGCCGCTATCGACGAGTCCGACGCCGCGGATGTTGACCGATTGCTGCCCGATCGTGATCTCACGCCCGCCGACATTGATGTTGGCATTGCCGAGCGCGGTGACGAGCTGGGGGATCGTGATGTTGTAGGCTTCCAGCTTCTGCAAATCGGCATCGACATTGAACTGCTTGGTCGTGCCGCCCCATGCGTTGATCTGCACCACGCCCGGAATCGTCAGGAAGCGCCGGGCCACGACGTAATCCTGCAACGTGCGCAGATTGGTCAGGCCGAAATGCGGGGGACCGACGACCTGATAGCGATAGATTTCGCCGACCAGACTCGATTGCTGGATTTGCGCGACCTGGTTGCCCGGCAGGTTGACGTTCTGCTGCAAACTGATCGAGGCCTGGGTCAGCGCGAAGTAGAAGTCGGTGCCGTATCTGAACGTCACGCGGACGAACGCCAGGCCATAGAACGAGGTCGAGCGGATGTTGACCACGCCCGGCGTCGGATAAAGGCCGACTTCCATCGGGATCGTGTAGTATTTTTCCATTTCCTCGGCGGAAAGACCCGCAGCCTGCGCGGTGATCTCCAGGATGACCGGGGCCGGATTGGGATAGGCTTCGATGTTCAGCTTTGAAAACGCGACGAGGCCCGCGGCGCAAAACACCACAAGACCCAGCACGATGATCGCGCTGCGCGTCAGGCCGAACTCGAGCAGGGACTTAATCAACTGATACCGCCATGTACGCTGGGATTAAACCGATCGCGTTTGCTTAACCGGCATCGCCCAACAAGAGCTTGTTGCTCAGGAACACCGCGCCATCCATGACGACGGTCTCGCCGGGCGTGAGTCCTGTCAAAATCTGTGTCCAGCCATCCTGCTGCAATCCGGTCTTCACCGTTCGCTTGATGAAATGGCGGTTGTCCTTGGTGGCCCACACCGACATCGTGCCGTCGCCTTCCCGCACCACGCCCTCGGCCGGCACCGCCAGCGAGCTGACGGGATCGCCGACATGAATGACGAAGCTTGCGAACATTCCCGAGCGCAGCAGATGCTCGGGATCGTCGATCTCGGAACGCACCAGTTGCCGGTGGGTATTGGGATCGATCATTGCTCCCAGCGCCGTCACGTGGCCGGTGAAGATCTTGCCCGGATAAGCAGGAACCGTGACCTGGACCTGTTGCCCGAGCTTGTAGGCCGGCGCATCGGTCTCGATGACGTTGGCGAGCATCCACATCGTCGAGAGATCGGCGACCGTGAAGGGCGCCGGCGCGGCACCTGGCTGGGTCAGGAAGCCGGGCGCCGCGTTACGGGCGACGACGCGGCCCGCGATCGGGCTCGGCACCACGAGTGTGGAATCGACCTTGCGGTCGACCAGGATCTGCTCGATCTCCGCGTCGGCCTTGCCGAAGATACGAACCGCATCCTTGGCGGCCTTGAAGTTGCCTTCCGCGGTCTGCTGATCGGACGTCGACTGGTCCACATCCTTTTGCGCGCTGCCACCCGCCTTGAGGAGGTTGAGGGCGCGCGCAAGCACCCGCTTTTGCAGTTCGAGAACGCC
>Ga0210383_10002811_pt1 | contig 15669 bp, 14 predicted proteins | sample IncBWC14OmetaG_FD_160072 | JGI IMG/M metagenome (GOLD analysis project Ga0210383, IMG submission 160072) | Forest soil microbial communities from Barre Woods Harvard Forest LTER site, Petersham, Massachusetts, United States - Inc-BW-C-14-O ...
AGCCCAATCTGTAATCTGTTATTCGTATGTACCTATTTTTTTTGTGGTCGTGACATAATATGATGCTGACATAATCCATAATCGACGTTCCAAGTTCCGAGGGAACTTCCGTCGGACTCAGGCTGCGACTTGGAATCTTTCTTCCTACTGTAGTACGAGCTCGAGTACTTATTAACACGCCTGCGCACATGCTTCCAACCACATGCGTAGCTCTATTACTGCTACCAATGGCAATTGTAGCGTCTCCCCCTTTCCTGGTCTTGCAAGATTTCGGTCAGCAGGGCGTGCTAGATGATGTCAAAGTCCCAGTGCAACTGGGTGTTATGAGCCGATGTCCCGACGCGCTGCTCTGCGAAAATATCTTTGATCAAGTGTTGAAGAAGGTCGCGGACAAGGTCGACCTCTCCCTATTATTTGTGGCGAAGTATGTGCAGTGTCCTTCAATTCATACTGTTGACGACGTTGCACCATAGAATTAATTCCTCAGAGCCTGATTTCGGGGTGACATGCTTGCACGGTCGGGATGAATGTGCTGGAAATGTTCAGCAGTTATGCACTGCGAAATATTCTCCTTCGTCCAATTGGTGGGAATTTGTGCAGTGCCTAAACTATCAAGGCCGTGATAAGATAGGGAGCCCAGAAGTTGCCTTGAACTGTGCTCGGGCTGCTGGTATTGATTGGGAGACGAGTGGATCTGGTCAGTGCGCAGGCCTGGACGGGAGCGGAAAAGGCTTGGAAGGTGTCCAGTTGCTACGGGAAAGCATCATGATGAGCCGACAATTGGGAATCGAGCAAGTAACCACTGATGTTAATCGTGCTATTATTGCTGACGTCTTTGTAGGAAGAGCTGCACGGTTTTAATCAACGGACGAAAGGTCTGCATTCACGACGGGACCTGGAAGGAATGTGAGGTAGGTTCGACTGTCTTCGCCTGAATCTCTCACTGACGAGGATTGTAGGATGGTCACACTGTCAACGACTTCGTGAAACAAATCAACAGCGAATTTGACCGACTCAATAACGCTAACTAAACTCGATCCAGAATGTGGTCCAGGATGAGAAGTCTGTGATGTTATATATTTACACGGGTGGAGAATGCAAGGGAACCCATATATGATTATTGCTAAGGCGGCAGCGCTGACATTGCTTGTAAAAAGTTATACCACTGTTATATCAATGAAGACTAAAGACTGTTGTACACTTCGTATAGTACGAATGAGATCGGGAGATGATCATAACGCTGATTCCAACCAAGGAAACAATGAACGTTTTCATACAAGGATTTTCAGGGCGAACTACACAGATCATCTCCAGGATCGTTGAGAACAGCCACTGAGTTGTTGTTGAGGAGCAACAAGGCATGAATATTCCATCCATGTATTTGATGGAAAAATTCTGTCCACCTTCTATATGATTGTTCCCAGATATCCCTGTCGCGACTGCAGAGGGTATTAAGGACAACATTCCCTTTTCTTCCACGTATTCCAGTATGCCTAACCTGTATATGAGGCTAAGCACGAAAGCAAACTGTCGTATCTCAACAGAGGTAAACGATGCAGCCGGTGTTGTAAACTTGAAGACGAACAGTGGCGATTTAACCACCCTATATCAATTCATACACGATGATGACTATGTTCAGGCCTATCAGCGGTACTGAGGATTGCATTGATTAGTGTTGTTCTCGATAACATATAACCAGCCACATACTTCGCATGAGGGTCCGCACAGCGCTAATGAGATCAATTAATCGTGCTTTCATTCCAATATCCCCTTGAGCAGCACCGTAACTACTTTGATCATATGACTGCTGGAATGCAGCGTTGGCAATTTGCGACTGGGAGGACGACCAACCGACTGAAAAATATGAGTCTCGGCAAGAAACGTGGTGTCGTCTACATACTTCGTGAAAGGAACCGGTCTTCGCTCAGTACTGCCATTGCGTTGATAAGGAGGAGTGAGACATAGAGGAATGTTCCAAACATTTTCCGGAGAAAGGCAGGTGGGAATTCACTTGAGAGATATGAGTATTAGCGTAGCTACGAGTACTACGCAAAGGTGCCACTGGTTCAAGTTTCAATGAGAGTCACGGTGTGACGCTGATAAATGACTGCCGTCACATGTCGCATTCCCAATTCAAATTCAAGTTTCAGCCTCAGGCTGCTCGAACAAAACAATGCATAGCGGCCTACGCAATGGTTCGCATTCTGCATTCACCAGACTGCTCTATACTAAATGTATCTTTTCTATACCCAAGTGGCTCGCGCATCCCGTGCAATACAACCCCATACCATTCCGAGTCCTTCACGGTCTCCTTTGGATGCTCGTCGCCAGTATGTCAAATTCCCAAAAATTTAGTTGGTAAAGCTGAATAAACCATCCTGGCATTCAGTGCGAGCACTTATAATCCACTAAACTGGGTTAAAGAGAAAATTTCCCCGGCTGTTCGGGAGAAACAACCGAAGGAGGAAGTCGAAGCTGCTCATGGACAGGCGACTGAGGATGAAACACTTAACATCTTCGAGTCTGTTCCAGCGCCTACCCGCCTGAAGGTGGCATCTAAAACGACATCTGTATCAACAGAGTATGTCCCAAAGAGGCCTAACAAACCCAGACCTACCTCGGTATGCCGCCACCTTGGTATCTGTCTGAACTGTGACATGGTGCTGATTTTGTTCTCCAGCACAAATATTCCACCGCGAATTTCAAAATATCCTACCGCAAGCTGAATATGCTGGGTAGACAAATAGCGGGGAAACCTATTGATTATGCCATTCTTCAAATGCAGTTCAGCGAGAAGCGAGCCAGTTCACGGATCAAGAGCACGCTTGTGACAGCCAAACATCATGCGATGCGATATAAAAGACTGGATGAGTCAAAACTTGTCGTCGGTGCGTTGATCATTCTCCTATTCATTCACACAGGTCTTGGTGTGGTCCCTCAGCCCCATGGCATAAATGGTCAAATTACAGACAACTTCCTCAATGCTTTTTTCGGCCTTTAGGATCTTACATTGTTAGGTCGAACTGACCATGCGTCCTTTCTGTCAGCCGAATCCTGGGTCACTAAGGGCCCGAGGGGTGCAAAAAAGCTGGAGCCGAGAGGTCGGGGCCACTACGGTATTCGAACTCACCCCAACTCGAGAATGCACCTTATTCTGAAGGAAGCAAAAACTTTGGAGCAACAGAAGACAGAAGAACGAAAGAAAAAATTGAAGAGAATTGTATCTGCTGCTATGGTCCGGGAAGACAAGCCTATACGGAATCCTGGGCCAATGTGGGGCTGGTAGATAGGGATACCGCCAGCAATGTTTGCACATGTATGCCAAAAATAGCCTGTGACACAGTTTGGACACGTCACTACTAGCACAAAATTCAAGTTTCATTCACACTGGTACAATGCTACAACGTTGGCGTAGGCTCCCCGTTTTCTTCGTTGGCTTTATAGTTCCTTCACTTGCATCCCCTCAATCCTTTGAAAATACAGCTATCGTGCGCACAGTGGAACTTGGCGGGTCTCTTGTCTATGTCACGACTACCTATGCAACCAAGGCTCTGGAGGCCAATTCAAAAGTTTACACTGTTGCTCTTGGTGTAGAGGAAAGGCGGAGGACAAGTTGGCTGGAAGCAAAAATAAAGGGTCAATCGAACCCGCTGGTTGTTGAGGATCATGGCTATGACCCAAGCACGTATGTGAGAATCAGGCGTAATTTCCTGCACTCCCTCATCTTTTTTTTCTTCCATCTAGTGAATACCATCTATTGGATGTGGCACTGCCAAACGCGTTGGGCTTAAATTCGGCCGTGAATATTGTCCTAGAAAGTGTTCAGACCCATGCAACGCAGCCTTGGCCAGAAAGGGCTGAGCAGCAGGAGGATCAAGTTCTCAAATATGATACAGATCTTTTCGTTCTGAGTCCTTACCATACCTCTGTACAACGAACCAAGATTAGGTAAGCAACCGATTGTTCTTGGGGGTGAATGAAGGACTCCATAACATTATTCTTAGGTCGCCCAGTCCTCGTGTAATCTCGTACACTACGCCAGAGAATCTTGATGGCTTCACTCTGGAAAATCCGGTCACTAAGTCCGGCGCAACTATTACCTATGGACCTTACAACAACATTGCACCTTCGGCAGATGGCGATTTTGTCACCAAACACCAACAACCTGTCGTAGTACATTACAATTACGACCACCCAGTATTGGAAGTGACCAAGCTCAAACGAACGGCCGAGATCAGCCACTGGGGAGCAAACCTCAATATTCAGGATGAGATTTACCTCCACAATGCCGGTCCAGCGTAAGTATCTTTCATTGAAGCTACAGGATCTCCCCTCACTTAGACTTTGATTGCACCCCAGTTTGAAGGGACATTTCTCCCGACTAGAACATCAAACCCAGGCTTTCTACAAACGCCCATCCCCACACGTCATTCCAAGTTTGACTCTTCACCTCCCCACAGGCATCAGGAATGCATACTACTATGATCTCATCGGAAACGTATCTACATCCCGGCTACGGTCGGCCCCTTCCGTCCCGAAGAACGCCCAAACCAACCAGTATAGCGTTCTGGAGTTGAAACCGCGTTATCCACTGATGGGAGGGTGGAATTATAGTTTCACCCTTGGGTGGGACTCCCCGTTGGCGGATTCTGCGAGCTGGGATAAGCAGAGTAGGAGGTATATCGTTCAGGTTCCTATTATGACAGCGATACCGGGCGCAGTGGTGGATGATGCTGAGCTTAAGATTATCCTGCCAGAAGGTGCAACGTGAGTTCTGGGTCTAATCTGTCTTTCCATTACTGATGCAACATCATTTTTTCCAGTGACGTGGAATGTTTCACTCCTTTCCCTGCCATTTCCAACTGGCGTTCAATACACACCACATACCTCGATACCACTGGTCGGCCTGCACTCACGTTGGAGTATAGTCATTTAACGGATAAACATGCCCGGACAATCTACGTGGGTATACTTTATTGAACATTTCTTTTCCTTTTAACCGTGGTTCCTATGCAGGTGTCCTACAAAGTGCCTCCTTCTGCTCATCTCAAAAAACCGCTGGCTGTCACAATCGCTTTCCTGAGCCTATTCATGCTTGCATTTGTGGGAAGGCGAATCAACCTCACGATTCATAAGAACAAAGTGCTTTAAATATTTATTACAGTCATCCACACAAAACTGTCCATGTATCGGCGATGGAAGCTGTGTAGTATCAAAATATCACAATAACCAACGGAAGGTTAGATCCTTAAGTATCCAAGAGTTTAGTTGTATGGGCAGTTTTGACAAACTCATTAAGGAGGAACCCTCGAGAGATTGCTTAAGGAGAGATGCTGTCGCTGCAAGGGGGTGGCGGACGCGAACCCCGCACTGGCACCCAAGGTAGGGAAAGCATGTCTTGGGCTGGTTTGGCAAGCCCACTGCTCGATTCATGTACGAGAAGCAGTTGTAAATCTGTTTTATGTCGAAATGCATTCAGATATGCGATTGGCCTACAGGTGTGATGTTCGGCGCAGTAGATTGGGACACGTAATATCTTGAGGCGAGGCTCCCAGCCAGCGACAAAACCCCTTCGATATCGGCTCCGTCTCACAGGTGCAGAGGTCGAGATGTTCCAACCGGGGGAAATTCGGTACGTTCACATACTTGAGTGCACCATGAGGATTAAGTAGCGTGTGAGGCATGTCAATGGAGAGAATACAGTGAAGGGAAGTCGGCGGCGAAAGACAGGAGGAGCAAAGGCTTCGCAACTGCTGACTCGGAAGCGCTGAAGGCCCGTGACTTGATCGTAAGGCTTGTGATACTGGCATTCAGGCGAGATTCGGGAGAAGTGAGACAAACCTCATTTCCAAAGACAGTAATTGTGAGCTTCACCAGGTTACAAGTATGTTGAAGCCGTTTCTGGTAACTTCGATGACAATAGTCCATAGAAATGGAGCAAAGGCCCGGGCACATTATAAGATGGGCTTGAAGAATACGTGTATGTTGATGGGCTTCCCGCGCTTGGCAGCGGAGACCGCATGGTAAATCGCCAAATTGTCAAACATATGAAGTCGGGACGAGGACAGCCAATCCCTACAGACGAGACTGCATGACATGAGGGAGGGAAATTCGAGGTGTAGGAGGTCTATGAAGTATGGGACTTTCGGGCATGATATTAATATTAGTTATATATGCGTGAGCTCCAGTGTACTATGGCCATTGCCAGCGGGGTTATGCATTATACAATATACCACCCATTTACCTGCTTCCCAACTTGGTTCTGGGAGAAAACCGATGCAAGATTGTGTTATGAGGCTATGAATTATGAAAAAGTCAAAGTCAGTGCTAAGAAGTTGCAAATGCCAAAAGTTACGCCAAACCAAAGTTACGACGGCATTTTATGCACGTGACCCTCGATCACATTCAAGTTAAATATTTTTTCTAGCTTGCCGCCTCGTTGAACTTCTACGGAAACCAATTGCAAGATGATTCGCCATGCTGGAGCAGCCGTTCAGAATACTTACTGGCGGTTTGAAAGCACTCATTTGGGCTACATCTGCCCTTGCCCTCGCCACTTCTCGACCAATACTCGACCATCTTTCAGGCCCACTTGGGACCAACCTGAAGGCCAGGTCTCCCGATACGATCGACGGCCACCTGCCGCGGGTTCTTCCCTAAGCAAGTCCGCTAGCGAGAGCCGGGAGAACGCTGGAATTCGTTCATACCCTCAACGGAAACATGCAAGGCATTCAACTGGAACCCAACCTTTGACATCATGGAGAGTAAAGAACGAGGAAGAGGATGATCAACCTCGACTGCCACGATATCTTCGACGGGAGGCTGCCGTAACTGCCGCCACCGTTGCGGCTTCCGCTTCTAATTCCAAACCGCCTGCGAAGCCGACAGGGATCCAGAAAGCTTCGTCATCGCGTATCTCGTCCCGCAACTCTATCTATAGATCACGGCATTACGATCCATCCCAAGTCAGAGAAGTGGACTGGGAAAAGCGCTTGCTGGAACCTCACGTTCTTTCAGTAAGATTGAAAAAACTATGTGAGGCGGGTCAGGTGGACTCTGCGGTAGCATACCTTAAAAATGCACCACTGGACGCCCAGAATACTCCTGTTTGGAATACATTAATCTGGGAATGTATGAAGGCTCAGCGGTTCAAGCTGGCCTATCAGCTGTTCGTAGATGTGAGGCCCGCTACCTTCCGTTTATTCTCTTACTTTCAACATATTCAAGACCATATTTCCCCGTAGATGAAGCGCCGTGGTTTCAGCACGTCCACAAGGACTTTTCAGACCATGTTCTTTGGCCTCTCCCGCATCGAGCATTGGTCGACTCATCCAAAACAGCTCGCCAATGCACGTTCCATTTACGAGTCATTCCGGCGTCATCTACATGCGGTCAGGAAAGATGACCCTGGTAGTCCCGAGCTCTTCGTCGATCCCCTCGCGGCTTACATCAAAATCCTGGGTGACGCGGGACAATATCAGGAGATATTCGATGTCTATTATGCTTTAGATTCAGAAGGTCCGTTGTCGGCAAATCAGGCTATCTTCACAGGCATGTTTCAAGCGTTATCGTCAAGAAATACTCTCGCCTCCGCCAGCGACCGCCGACAGTCTCCCCAGATCCAGAATGCCTCCGATGCGAAACTCCTTTGGACACAGATGTTGAAGGCTTCCGAGAGGTCGCCTGGATTCGTCGTGGATTCATTCATCGTTTCTGCTGCCATAACTGCGCTATCTCGTGGCCGAGCTGCGGACCAAACCCTTGCTTTTCAGATTCTGCGTGATTATTTAGGCCTCACCCAACCCGGTGAGGCCCCCGTTACTGGTACCATCCCACTTGTAACGCAGTCACTCGCTGCAGCGCTCATGCTGTGTAATAAAAGTCAGAAATACTCCCTTTGTGTTCACTTCTTCCAACAAGTAGTTGATCGGCCGGAGAAGGTTGGCGCACTGTCAATTATTGACCGTGCTCATGTGGAGCAGGTGCTCAAAGCTTACATCGCCTTGGCATCACGCAACTCAGCACACAATGCCCTCAAGACACTCGAGTGGATGCTACGGCAAGAGATCATGGGTCGGAACGGTTCGAAGATTAGGCCAGCAAATTCCACGTACAACCTCGTGCTCATGGCTTGTTGGTGCGGTGCAGATTGGAATTCCGCAATAAGGGCGTTTGAGCTGATGACGGGATATCACGCCCACGACTTTAAGGACGGAGCGGTGACCAGCACTCCTCGGTTGGACAAAAGGTCTGCGGGAAGGAACCTCGTCCCGGATGCAGAGACAATGTCTTTTATGGTTCGTGCTGCGCTTGCCAGTCGGGACCGCGCGAATATGCGGCAGTGTCTGCGTATAGTTGACTGTCTCGGCATAGACCGTCTGTTCTCGAAGCAGGAAGCGGACTCGAATAAGGCAGCTAAATATCGAGCATTTTACCACGTAAAGCTTGCGGCCGCTTTGATCGCGACCATTGATCATGTCCTCACGAAAAGCTGGCGAAAGGGTACTCCCTCTGACAACCAGCCCATACAGTGGCGTGAGCTGGGCCTTCGAGCAGTAGAGGAGCTGAAGAGAATGAAGGTGTCACAAAGAACAACAGGTCCGGAGTTCATACCGACATTGGAGGAGCCTCAGAGGGACAAACACGAGAGGGCGACGTGGAGGATGTAGCACTCGCAATAGGGAGATCATCATAAGGCTTGCTATTCACCAGCGAGTCCATAACTACGTCACGGTAATGTACGTGTAATGTGATATGAAGGAGGTGAAGATGATGGATCCGAGGACATTAATAAGTATAGAGGTCCGTCCATGCGATAGAGACAGTGTGAATTTCGACGATAAACAACCAGCTACGTAATATAAGCCCAGAGAGGTTATAAACAAGGAAAGCAATTTGACCATGCAGGCCTAAGCTACCGACTTGGGTCTATCACGAGAGTTGTGGAAACCGGGTGAGGGAGGAAGCAACATCGTGTCGTCCGAAAGGACCACCCCAACCGGCTCGTAGGTTTGGGGTTGCATCGATCTGGGCCTATCCCCTGGCCGAAGTGTACTACCCTCGAAGTTACGGAAACCGGGCGAGGGAGGGGCTAACATCGTGTCGTCCGAAAGTGCCATCGACACTGGCTGGTAGGTTTGGGGTTGCATTGATTTGGGCCTACTCTCTGGTTGAAGTGCACTACCCTCAATACTGTGGATCGGGGGCGGAGTAAACATAGTGTCTTCCGTGAATGCCATTGACACTGGCTGGTAGGCATGGGGCTGAGGCGGAAGTACGCCCGCGATGTAGCTGTTCCTAGAATTCGTCGGCATAGGGCTCAACCTACCCCGGGTAGTCCTTTTGGGAACCCTCACTTGACGTCGTCTGCACAAGAAGACGACCCCGAGGACGACAAGCGCAATAAGGACTAGAGCATTGAGGGCCATAACACCTAGCATGGCAGGGAAATACTTCCCGATCTTGTCCAGTGTTTTGGCCACTTCTGTGGACAATGTAACAGATGTAGATGCCGGTTCGGCAGAGGTGTTGTTGGATACATTGTATGTAATATTGGTTTTCGCAGCGCCACCACGAATCTTATGGAAGTCTGCGGAGGCCTCATCTGGATCAATGAGGGACATCAGTTTGATATAAGGGTCCCCCATGTTGCCCGATGAATCGAAGTCTCCAAAGTCATAGATCGAATAGACGGAACGGAGGAAATTGTCGCCAATAAGCCAGTCACTGAATGTCGACTATCAGTAATAAAAGACAAGGTAGGACAAACGACAACGTACAACTCTCCGGCACCAACAGAAATGGTCTGGGGGACGAACGAGCCGACACATGTGGAGGGATTAGTGAGGTCGGCGGGAGTAACATCGAGGGGATGAACAGGGAAGACTTGGCCACTAAATATAACCGCGTTGACATCAGCAAAGGGGGATATCTTGAAGGTATTATGAACAACTAACCCAATTTGGAGTGCCATATCTATCTCAGTTGCACAAGGTACAGTCCACTGACCTAGGCCTACATCGTACTGTGCACCACTGACGCTACTGTAGATCGCATCGCAGATAGCTTTAGGAGCATAACTGCACAAACAAGATTAGCGTTTCTCAACACGATTCAAGACATTTTATTCCAGAGCATACGTATAAGAGGTTCCACTGTCCAGTAAGGCGACTGCCTTGTTGCTGGGAGCGTCTACAACTGATGTTGTGGGTGTAACAATGGTGTTGCCGACAATGACCGCATCCAGAAGAACATTCCACCGCTTGGGTGAGTGGACGGGCCATGTGGGAATAGCGGCCTTGTCGGCCACCGCCGCGTACGCCGGTTCATACTCACCTATAATGTCAAATATCAATTGTCGAGAACTCTTGGATACATGGGTGAAAGGTTAACATACCGATCGAGAAGCTACCTTGAACCTCATCATCCGCATCGGTGCTACTTTGCAGTGAAAATGCAATGAAATTCGGCTGCTTTGGATTATCCTGGAAGAGATTGAACAGAAAACTCCGACCTGTTGATGTGTTCGTGGTGTTCAGGAACGCGTCGATAGACGAGAGTGAGGTGAATCCAAGACCCAGGATGCCATCAGCACCATAGGACAGAGTTGGGTTCTGGGCCGAAGATACATCAAGCAATGCCTGCGAATCGACGGAGATGCTACATTGAAAGACTAGTAGTTTTTGTCGAAAACGTGTTGATAAAACTCACCCTGCGAATTGAACGGATGCATATGAGACATGCCCATATGCCCAACCAATGCCATACTTCATAAGATTCCATATTAGCATGATACAAAGAAGTGAAACAAAACATACGGTTAGATTATAGGTCATGTCCTGTTGAACACTTCAGTTGAAGGTATATTTAAGGGAAAGGGTTCTGAACTGACTGTTTGGTTGGTATTGGGTAAAGGGGTAATTAGTCCTTTAATCCAAAGGTCGGATGAACCGGTGTCCAATTGCACGGGATACGCTAAACCAGCGCTGAGTACAATAATCCTAAAAGTTATATCTTAAAACGAACCCGTTCCCCCAACAGTAATCTGATTGATAGGTGTAAGCTTTAGCCTCCGTCAACAAGTTGAAGGCTCGTACGTTAGCCAAATAAATCAAGTCATGAACGACGCTTGAGTTGAAATTCTAGGCAGCTGACCCTGTTGGATGAGGATGGCGAACGCACCTCAAATTCGACGCAACAGCTAATACCGTTGGCTTGTGCACCGAAACATTCTCTCCTCCGCCCCTCCGTTGCAACGTAGAGCGTTTGGCTTGTCTGAAATCGATTTTGAGAGCAGATGATATGACGGCAGTCAAAGCCAGAGTAAATGGTAACATGTAAAACTTCATTATGAAAAGACAGACGACCAAGAGTGGAAAAGAGCGACTGTGGAAGGAATCAGCGAACCACCAGTGATGGGAGGCCCTAGAGTTCTCACTGATCCTTGTTTTCCATTTCCGAGTCGTTTGTCATAACTGCAATTATGTAATCACGCATTACAAAGAGCACAGAAACTTGAAGTTCAACTGGTACAACAACAGTGGTCCGGCTGTCTACATCAATCATAAATAGACTGGCTGAATTGTCGTATGCTTTCCGAGTCGAAGTATAGTACATATGGTGCCCCATACTCGCAGTCTCTAATAAATTTAATTCGTTTGTTCGTTTGCTGCTCCGAGCCTCAGGCCGCTACAGGCTCATTTCCTAATAAGTACACCATGGCTGCATCCCGTAGCACAATTTTCCGTCTCATCAACGCGTCTCAGCATTCTGCCTGCCCCTGTCATGGCTGTCGCCCGACCCCTCATCTGCATGGCCAAATTCAAGCTCTCTCACACATGAGAAACTTTGCCACTCCTGTAAACCCTATGGAAAAGGAGTATGCTTTCGAGGCAAGTCAATTCGGCAAACTTTTTGCTGACTATGTAATCTAATAAACCTAATCCCAGCGTAGGTTGCCGCGTCCAATCTGAGGTTTGGAGATGGCGCGACTGCGGAGGTGGGCATGGATCTAAAAAATATGAAGGCCCGCAAGGTATTATCAGTGAATTTTTTGTCCCTGACGTACTCTCAGGCTGTCTCGTTCACGTCCACCAGGTTGGCGTCTTCACCGATCGCAATGTAGCCAAGCTTCGACCAATGAAGACTGTGAGACTTTATATTTGTTCCGTTCATGGTCTGCTTAAATTGATGTCCACGTCAAGACTCTCGTCTCTCTCCAATCACAAACCGATCTTCCGTTTGAGGTTTTTGACCAGGTCGTTGCTGAGCCAACTGAAGACAGCTGGCGAAAAGCCATTGCGTGGGCCAGGGAACATGACTTTAGTCATTTCTTGGCGTATGTTCTTTGCCTTTTCTCCTATGCTAGTCACGCAATACTTTTTTTGGTTCTTCTAGGGTGGGAGGCGGAAGTGTGATCGATACTGCGAAGGCTGCCAATCTGTAGAACGAACGCTTCATGGTCCTTACCATGTACTGATCTTCCACCCAGGTTCACTGTATACAAGGACGCCGATCTCATGGACTTCATCAATACTCCTATCGGAAGAGGCCTTCCAATAACACAATCTCTCCGACCTCTCGTTGCAGGTACGCAAGTCCTTCGTGATCCTTTCAATTTATTCACTTAACCGAGTTTTTGCCAGTCCCCACAACAGCAGGAACAGGCTCCGAAACAACTGGAACTGCAATCCTTGACATTACCTCCAGGTCATTCAAGACCGGCATCGCAAACCGCGCCATGAAGCCTGTCCTGGGCATTGTAGACACCTACAACACGGAATCATGTCCCACTGCCGTTCACATTAGTGCTGGCCTTGATGTTCTTTTCCACAGTTTAGAAAGCTATACCGCCATCCCGTAAGTATCATTACTTGTGCAATTCTATGTCTGATTATCTCTTCGTTAGATATACTGAACGTACACCCCGACCAACTAACCCAATTCTTCGCCCTGCATATCAGGGCAGCAACCCAGTTGCTGATATCTTTTCGTTGTGGGCCCTTCAGACCACCATTAAATATCTTCCGCGCATCGCCAAGAACCGCAATGACAATGAAGCAAGGAGGCAGATGCTGTGCGCCCCTTGATCTTTCCTTCGTTGTTTTCTTCAAGAAGCTGAGTTTTTTCTGGGAACAATAGATTGGCATCTTCCTTTGCCGGCATAGGCTTCGGAAACGCTGGTGTGCATTTGTGTCACGGCATGAGTTACCCGGTGAGAGGGCCTGTATTTCGTCCTGTGTTATGTGGACTGATTTTACTCCCACAGATATCTGGATTGAACAAAAAGGGTCCCAAGTATAAGCACCCTGGCTATATCACTGACTTACCGATAATTCCTCATGGTATCAGGTACGATAATGCTCATTATTATGAGCGGTTTTATATTCAACACTGAACCTTAATCTCAGTGTTGCTCTTACCGGTCCTGCAGGTGAGTATTTTTCTCGTATGCTAGGGATCCAAGTATTCATCGCCTCCATTACCAGTTTTCCAGTTCACCGCACCCTCGTCTCCCGATCGTCATCGCCAAGCACTCGCGATTTTCACATCCACAACCCTCTCTGATCCGTCCATCACCAGCATTCCGGACTCTGCAATTGGTGCTTACCTCTACGACGCTATCGCTCGCTTCCTCGATGATCTTGGCATTCCTCGTGGACTGAAGGCGGTCGGGTGAGTCAAAATGATGTAGCACTGAAAAAAAATCAATTGTTAATGAAATGATATGCACATGTAGATATACAAGTAATGACGTTGACATGCTCGTTGAAGGTACGTTACCACAAAGACGGGTGTTGGATTTGGCGCCCGGAATTGGGGACGTCGTGGGTGAGGATGGGAGGGAGCATTTGACGAGGATCATTGAGAACTCACTTGAGTACTGATCGGTGGCTGTGCCACCCTAAATTCAAATTCAAATTCGACGTCCGAGTCACGTGGTCACGTCTGGGTCACGTTGTCACGGTCACCCAACTTGAGTGCTGTACATGTCTTCGCGGAAAAGCCTCTTTAGGCCGTGTATCGACCTCCATGACGGACAAGTAAAACAAATCGTTGGCAGAACCCTCTCAGACCATGCTCCAGAAAATCTAAAAACCAACTTTGTTGCAAGGCTTGTACCGCAGTCAAACTCCCGCGTCATATGGATTGTGACCCTGGTCTTTCAAACGTCTCAGTCAATCCCCTGGTGAATTTGCTCGAATTTACAAGGAGAATGGACTACAGGGTGGTCACATCATTAAACTGGGGCCTAGAAATGATGGTGCTGCGAAAGAGGCTCTTGCTGCATGGCCAGGTGCGGAAGTACACTGCGTTTCACGATGCAAGCATTGACGTCTTGGAACTCAAATAGGTGGGTTGCAGATTGGTGGTGCGATCAACAACGAGAATGCCAAGCAATGGATAGATGCAGGGGCTAGCAAAGTCAGGTACACGATTACTTGAATCTTTAGTATCTTGAACTTGTTATTGCAGGTCATCGTGACTTCCTACCTCTTCCCTGACGCCAAATTCTCACTGGACCGATTGAAAGCTATCTCTTCCGCTGTCGGGAAAAGTAAACTTGTCGTGGATGTCAGGTATGAGCAAAGTCTTCTCAGGGTTGGCCCAACACTTCACCGGTAGTCAGCTGCTGTCGACGAGGAAACAAGTGGTTTGTAGCCATGAATAAATGGCAAGATATTACTGATATGGAGGTTTGCCAAGGTAGACTTCTCTTATATCGGAAGCGACAGTCATTGAATGGTCTGCTTGCCCAAGAATCACTCGATTTTCTGTCAGAATACTGCAGGTTCACTAAATTTCCAGCTCGCTGCCTTCCGATTCCTGACTTTTTTCAGTGAATTTCTTATACATGCAGCGGATGTAGAAGGTTTATGTCAAGGGATCGACGAGGAACTCGTCAGAAGTGTGTCATTTTTGTGCATATATTGTTTTCAAGTGTTAATTCGCCTGGCAGAGCTTGGAGAATGGGTCCGAATACCTACCACGTATGCCGGCGGAGCTAAAGGCAAGTATTCGTGAATGTCATTTAACTAAGACTGTGGTTGAATACTCCTTACAGATATTACAGACCTCGATCTCGTGGAACAACTCTCAGGCGGACGTGTGGATTTGACATATGGAAGGTATATACCGGCAATGTAATCAGTCTCCCCTTTGTGCTGATAGACCTTGACTGTAGTGCTCTGGATATATTTGGGGGGACACTGGTGAAATTTCACGAGTTGGTCGCGAAGAATTCCCAGTTTGCTTGATGCATAGGCTAACTCTGTGTTTCATGTCGCGGAGAATACAGATTCCCTCTAAAATCGAGTCTAGCTGGAGTCAGGGTTGACCGCTTGACGTGAAAACCAACTACAAAGTCAACTGTCAGACGTCTTGGCCTGATCGGAGAAGACAAGACATTAGAGCATATCCTGCAAGACAATGGTGTTTTCCGAGGCTCCACTTGATGCAAGAAAGCTGGAGATTTTGTAGAGTGATGTGTAACTTCAGTGTAAGTCTAGTCTTGTCACCAGCCGTTATTCGGAACCCACGGCCAACGACAACATTTTCCTCTTTCTTCATTCTGTCTCTCCTCTGATGAAGCATTGCGCATAGTATACGTACCTCAAAGGAGACAACGAGTAACGAGTCAGAAGTCTAATGTAAGTGATGAAAACTTAT
>Ga0210383_10002812_pt1 | contig 15664 bp, 17 predicted proteins | sample IncBWC14OmetaG_FD_160072 | JGI IMG/M metagenome (GOLD analysis project Ga0210383, IMG submission 160072) | Forest soil microbial communities from Barre Woods Harvard Forest LTER site, Petersham, Massachusetts, United States - Inc-BW-C-14-O ...
GGTCTTTTGCCCGGGCGCGGGGTGGCTGGATGTAGATCCAACTAATAATGTAGTGCCGTCAAAGAGCCACGTCACGCTGGCGTGGGGCCGGGATTATGGCGACGTCAGCCCGGTTCGTGGCGTGATGCTCGGAGGCCGCGATCATACGGTTCATGTCGGGGTTGACCTGGCGCCGGTGGAATAATCGCACGCGGTACAATGTCCGGGGCTGGAATAACATGCAAAAAGACAACGCAGGAACCGATCGCCGGTCTTGGTTGATCGGAATCGGCGCCGGAGCGGGCCTGCTCACAAGCAATGCGGATGCGGCGTCACGCAGCACCGGAACTAATCGTAGCGGCGACACGGTTGTCGCGTCCGGATCGAAAGACGTCGTGGAAACAACCGCCGGAAAAGTTCGCGGATACACCCGCAACGGCATCCAGACGTTCAAAGGTATCCCCTACGCCGCGCCCGTAAGCGGGAAGGCGCGCTTTATGCCTCCGCAAAAACCGGCGTCTTGGGCGGGCGTGCGCAGTTCGCTGTACTACGGGCAAGTCTGCCCGCAGGGTGCGCGATCGGGTTGGAAAGACGACGAGAATGCGTTCATGTTCGCATGCGATGACGGGCAGCCCGGCGAAGATTGCCTGCGCATCAATATTTGGACGCCGCAGGCGGGCGGTAATGGAAGGCGCCCGGTGATGTTTTGGATCCACGGCGGCGGCTATTCGGCCGGATCGGGCCAGGAGCTAAAGTCGTACGACGGAGAAAGCCTGAGCCGGCGCGGCGACGTTGTCGTAGTGAGCATTAATCATCGGCTGAACGTGTTCGGGCATCTGAATCTGGCCGAGTTCGGCGAAAAATATCAAAGCTCCGGGAACGCCGGAATGCTGGATATCGTTGCCGCGCTTGAGTGGGTTCGCGATAACATTGCCAATTTCGGAGGCGACCCGGGGAATCTGATGATCTTCGGGCAATCCGGTGGCGGAGGTAAGGTGAACACGCTGATGGCGATGCCTTCGGCCAAGGGCCTGTTTCATCGCGCCGGCGTTCAGAGCGGTTCGCTTTTGCGCGTTTCCACCATGGACAGTTCCGCGAAACTGGCGTCCGCTGTATTGGCGGAATTGAACCTCGGCAAATCGCAAGTGGACGAATTGCAGAGTGTACCAGTGGAGCGGCTAGCGGCTGCAGCCGATGCTGCGCTACGGCGCGTGATTACGCCCACCGGCCGGCCGCCCGATTTCAGGAACCTTGGCAACCAGATCGGCTGGGCGCCAGTGGTGGATGGCAAGGCGCTTCCGACACAACCCTTCGATCCGGTGGCACCCGCGATTTCCGCGGACGTTCCTTTGTTAGTCGGTAACGTGCTTAACGAGTTCGTGAATGGAATCGGCAAGCCGGACTGCAACGCGCTTTCGAATGACGAGTTGAAAACGCGCGTGGTCGGCATGTTTGGGCCGGAGCAAGCGGACCGAGTGATCGACGTGTATCGCCGCGCGCATCCGAAGGCCATACCGTTCGATCTTCTATCGCTGATTTCGGCTTGCTCGGTCAGGGGCAGTTCGATAACGCAGGCGGAACGAAAAGCGAAGCAGGCCGCCGGGCCCGCATATCTTTATTGGTTCACCTGGCAAACCCCGATTCTGGATGGCAGGCCGCGAGCGTTTCATTGCTCCGAGCTCCCCTTCGTTTTTGATAACGCTGAGCGCTGTGAAACCATGACCGGCGGCGGCGCTGATGCCCGGGCGCTGGGGGCCAAGATGAGCGACGCGTGGATCCATTTCGCCCGCACGGGCAATCCGAATCATCCGGGAATTCCGCATTGGCCTGTTTTCGATGCGGAAAATGTCCCCACCATGATTTTCGATAACGAATGCTCGCTGAAAAACAATCCCGATCGGGCCGAGCGCGAGGTAATGAATTCAATAGGGTAAACCTCTAGGCTGCTGGAGCGTCTAACCTTCGCAATGAGATCAACCACAGTCCAAACCGTTCGCACGACGGCGGATTCCGGGAGTGGCTACGGCGCAGCCATGGCGGCGGCCTCCACGGTGTTTTTCATGTGGGGGTTCGTTACCGTTCTGAACGACATTCTGGCTCCGCATCTCAAGGCCATCTTTCATCTGAATTATGCCGAGACGATGCTGATCCAATTTACGTTCTTCTCAGCTTATTTCCTGCTCTCGTTACCTTCGGCGAAAATCATTTCCGCGATCGGCTACCACCGCAGCATTGTGTTGGGCCTGGCGGTCATGGCCGGGGGCGCGCTGCTGTTCATTCCCGCCGCGAGTGTGCCATCGTACGGCCTGTTTCTGGGCGGGCTCTATGTGTTGGCGTCCGGAATAACGCTGCTGCAGGTTTCGGCGAATCCGTACGTGGCGGCCCTCGGTCCGCCTGAGAAAGCATCTAGCCGGCTGAACCTGGTGCAGGCGTTGAACTCGCTCGGCACTACGGTGGGACCTTGGATCGGCGGCTTCCTGATTCTTTCCGGCACGGGTAGCGAAGCGTCCACTGTGAAGCTGCCTTACTTGGGAATTGCCGTGCTGCTTGGGCTGCTGGCAATTGCGATCGCGCGGTTCCCATTTCCTGTGATCACCCAAATCGAGGACCCCAGCCATCACACAGAAATTGTGGGCGACAGCGTCTGGCGGCATCGCAACCTGGTGCTGGGAGCAGTGGGAATTTTCGTGTACGTTGGCGCGGAAGTTGCCATCGGCAGTTTTCTCGTGAACTACTTCATGCAGCCGGATATTAGTGGATTCACGGCGGCAGCCGCGGCGCGTTACGTGTCGCTGTATTGGGGCGGCGCGATGGTGGGGCGATTTGTGGGGGCGGCCTTGCTGCGTTCCATTCCGACGGGGCCCGCGGTTGGCGTGGCCGCGATTGTGGCCGGTTTGCTGGTAGTCACTTCGATACTCAGCTCCGGCAGCGTCGCCATGTACACCATTCTGGCCGTCGGGCTTTTCAATTCCATTCTTTTTCCGAGCATCTTCACTTTGGGAATCGCAGGCTTGGGCAAGTTGACGGGTAAAGCATCCGGGGTTCTGATTGCGGCCATCGTCGGTGGCGCCATCATTCCGCTGGCTGAGGGCGCGCTGGCGGATCGTATCGGGCTTCATCTTGCATTCGTCTTGCCCGCCATCTGCTATCTGTATATCGTGTTCTATGGCTTTGTTGGATCCAGACCACGAGAAGTACATTAGAGAGAGTCCTGTGAGAAGCAAACTTGGATTCGTGATTGGCGCGTTGGCGATCGGGTGCCTGGCAACGCCCGCGTTCGCGCAGTTTCCGGCCGAGAGCACCATTCCGAAGGCACAGCGGCATCCGCGCCGGCTGGCTGCAGCGCCTACAAGTCCGACGCCGCACACCCCCGATGGCAAACCCGACCTGAGCGGAGTGTGGGGCTACGCGGCCTACACTTCCGACATCGCGAAAGACTACGACGTTGGCGAAGTGCCCATGACGGCGTTGGGCGATAAGCTCTTCAAGGAGCGGCAAGCCAAGGAAGGCGTCGACGATCCGGAAGCGCGCTGCCTCCCGACCGGCGTGCCGAGGCGCGACCCGTATCCATCCAAAATCATCCAACAGCCGAATTTAGTTGTCATCCTGTTTGAGGGCAACCTGCATAGCTTCCGCCAGATTTTTCTCGACCGCAAGGAGCACCCCGCGGATTTGAATCCCACCTGGTGGGGCGATTCGATCGGGCATTGGGAAGGCGATCAACTGGTGGTGGACACCGTCGGCTTTAACGGAAAGACCTGGCTCGATTTGGCTGGGCATCCCGCTTCCGATCAGCTGCATGTCATCGAGCGCTATTCGCGTCCGGATTTCGGGCACTTGAAGTGGGAGATCACGATTGAAGATCCGGTGATGTACACGCGCTCATGGAAGGTCACCGAGATGACGCCTTTGTTGACGACTGGCGATTTGATCGAATACGTCTGCACGGAAAACGAGCGCGATTCGCGCCATTTGGACGCGATCGATGCGCTGAAAAAAGGGGCGGAGAAGCCGAAGTAGGTTGAAGAACACCCCGCTCGAAGACGTCACGGTTTTGGACTTAACTACGGCGCTGGCCGGTCCGTTCGCAACTCTGCTGCTCGCGGGCCTGGGCGCCAAGGTTATCAAGATCGAGAACCCGGTGGGCGGCGGCGATACCTGCCGTTCGAATGCTCCTTATCTGGGATCTGAAGGTGCCACGCTGGCGCGCCGGCATGAAGACGATATTTCCGTCTCGGCACTCAATCGGCTTCGCAACAAATTGGGCGTAACGCTGAACCTGAAGCATCCGGAAGCGCGCGGCGTTTATGGCGACTTAGTAAAGCGCGCCGATGTTATCGTGGAAAATTTTAGCCGCGGCACGCTCGATCGTCTTGGCGTTGGTTATCCATTCTCGCAGGAAGTGAATCCGCGCGTCGTCTACTGTTCGATTACGGGGTTCGGCAGTGAAGGCGAGCCGGGCACGGGCAAAGCGATGGATGCCATCATTCAGGCGCTGAGCGGAGTGATGATGACGTCGGGCGGCCCTGGCGATCCTCCGGTGCGCATCGGAGTTCCTTTTGCCGATCTTACAGCGCCGCTGTTCGGAGTGATCGGAGTGCTGGCTGCCATCCATCAGGCGCAGCGCACAGGAATTGGCCAGCACGTGGATGTTTCGATGCTCGGTGTGATGACGATGATGGTGTCCGGCGAGCCGTTCGATTTGTTGGAACGCTGCGGCGTCCCGCAGCGAACCGGCCTCACGGTGCCGCGCCTTGCGCCTTTCGGAATGTATCGAACCAGAGACGGCTATGTGTCGGTATGCGCCCCTACGGAGGCGTTTGCGCACGCGTTGTTTCAAGCCATCGGCCGGCCGGAACTGATCGCAGATCCAAAATTCGCCAAGCGGGACGATCGCGTTGTGAACGTGTCGGAAGTGGATGCGATTGTCGAACTATTCACTTGTTCCAGGACGAGCGCCGAGGTTGTCGCCGCTCTCGAAGAACATGGAGTTCCCGCGGCGGAAGTACGCGATCCTGAAAATGCAGTGCGCGATCCGCGTGTTGTTTCGCGCGGTGAGACGGTGCCTTTGCCGCATCCGAAATACGGAATGGTGGAAGATGTGTATGGAATGGGCATGCCCATCAAATTCTCCAGCGCGCAAGCTGGATTTGACGAGCCACCACCGGGTTTAGGCGAGCACAATTCCGCGGTGTATTGTGATTTGCTAGGCTATTCCGCGGAGCGTTTTGAAGAGTTGAAAGCGCAGCGAGTAATCTAACGCGTGAGTCTAACGCGGATCTATACCGAACGCGCAATCCATTCCCGGAACGGTGGGCCGGTAGTGGGCGTGACTTCGAATACGGTGCCCTGGGATTTGCTGCGGGCGGCCGGTTTGCGTCCTGTTCTTTTGAGCCCGCGCCGCAAAGAAACGCCGCTTGCCGATCGCTACATGGAAGATGCTTTCAGCGGGCGCATCAAAGCGATCTTCGATTTTCTGATTTCCTCGGAAGGGGAACGTTTGGCTGCGGTGGTTATTCCCAGAACTTCCGAGCAGGAACACAAACTCTATCTATACCTGCGCGAAGTAGCTCGACAGGGACTGGCGCAAACGCCCAAGCCGATTCTCTACAACCTGCTGCACGCGCGGTCGCCTGAAGCGGAAGCTTATGGATTGGACAGGACGCACGATTTAAAGCAGCAATTAGAACAGCTGACTGGGCGTCCCATCCAGCCGGATGCGCTCCGGGAAGCAATTGCCGAAGGAAATGCCGCGCGGCAGGCGATCCGCGCATTGTTGCAACAAAGAGCAGGGATTGCTCCAAGGCTGCGAGGTTCGGAAGCGCTGGCGCTGATCGGCGCATGGTATTTTATGGATCGCAGCGAATACGCGCTGCTGGCGCAGCAGGCGCTTCGCGAGATTGAGACGCGTACTGCGCTAGAAGGACCGCGGATTCTCATCAAAGGCTCACCGCTGGACAGTCCGGCGTTACCCGCGGCCATTGAAAGTCATGGCGCGGTTGTTGTGGCGGAAGACGACTGGTGGGGCTCGCGCTCGGCCGGGCGGGACATCGACACGACTATGGACCCGTTGCGCGCGATCTTCGAGAAATACTATTTCGATGCGCCGAGTCCGCGTGTTTTTCCGTCCGAAATCTCCGATGCCTGGTTCTATAGCAAAGCATCGGAAGTAGATGGCGTCATCTTTTATCTGCCGCAGGAAGACGACGTGCTCGGTTGGGATTACCCACGCTTGCGCGATTACTTGGGCGACCGCGCTATTCCATATCTGATGGTCCGTTCGGATTCTTCGGACGAAATCGGGGCGTTCATCGAAAGGCTCCGTCATGGCTGAGAAGCAACTGGAGTGCACGGTTCGAGCCGCGGCGTATCAAAAGGCCTGGTTCGCCCAACTGCGACAAGACGTATTCGAAAAGCAGAAGCCTTACGCCATCGTGCAAGCGGATATGCCGCTGGAACTGTTCCACACGATGGACGTTCCCGTAGTGAGCAACCAGTGGTGGGCCGCGATGGTGGCCGCCAAACGGCTGGCGCCTCATTATCTAGATGGCCTCAACGCCCAGGGTTACCACGAAGGTTTGTGCCGCTATTGCAGCCTGTCGCTTGCGTCCACGATCGCGGAGGATCCGGCGCAAGCGCCGTGGGGTGGTCTGCCCAAGCCTGCCTTGTTTTCAGCCCGGCTTACCTGCGATTGCATCCAGCGCGTGTTCGAAATCTGGGCCGCGAAATTGGGCAGCCCGTTTATTCCGTTGGACGCCCCGGGATCTTCCGAACTTCCTCCGCGATGGTGGGAGTTGAGCCGCTATCGCTGGAATGAACTTTTCGAAAGCCACCGGCTCGATTTCATGGTGGCGCAGTTTCATTCGCTGATCGCGCGGTTGGAACAAATTACGGGAAGCACGTTCGATCCCGCGCGGCTGCGCACATTGATGGAGGGGGTCAATCAACAAGAAGAATACTTCGAAGAAGTGCGCGAGATGATTTGCAAAGCGCCAAAAACACCGGTGCGGATGCATGAACAGGTGAGCAATGTAATGGCGGCGCAGTGGCTGCGCGGCAGCGAATGGGCCATCGCGCACGCCCGCGCGTTTCGCGATGAGGTAAAGAATCGAGTGGATGCGGGCTTGGCGGCATGCCCAGCGGAAAAACTGCGGCTGATGTGGGTGGGCGCAGGCCTGTGGCACGATACCGATTTCTACACTGCTTTTGAAAAGCAATATGGCGCGGTGTTCGTTTGGTCCATGTATCTTGCGTTCGGACCGGACGGCTACATCCGCTATGGCCTGGACGATCCCCTACGCGCTCTAGCCAGCCGAACCGTCAGCTTCAACGAACAGCTCCACAATCCGCCGTGGGCGAACGAATGGATAGTCGATCAAGCCAAGCGGCACCGCATCGACGCCGCGCTGGTGTTAGAACCTCTCGGAACGCGGCCATCGGCCACTGGAAATCTTTTCATCGAACGAGCGCTTCAGGCAGCGGGAATTCCGGTGCTTCCCATCGTGGCCGATATGGTGGATGCGCGCGGGTGGAACGGCTCTGAGATGCGCGAAAAGGTGGGTCAGTTTCTGACGGGGCTCAGTTCCAGCGCCGCGCGCGACCGCGCGTAACGGCGCAAGAACACGATTTCGATCAGCGACAAAACGACGCCAATGGCGACGAAATACCAGCCGGCCGTGAAGCCTCCGGTCCGATCGCGCAACAGGCCAAGAACTTGCGGCCCCACGTATCCGAAAAGTCCTCCGCCCAGTCCGACAACGCCCATCACCGGTCCCGTTTCGCTTCGCCCCACAACTTCGCCTGCGAGGGCGAAAATTTGATTGGTCGCGCACAGGCCCAGCGAAATCACCAGAGCGGTGGCCACGCGGAAGACCAGAAGGTTCGGGGTCATCATCGCGAAACAGGCCGGCACCAGAACAACGGCGAGCCCGATCATCATGTCCCAGCGATCGAACTTATCGCATAGATAACCGAACAGGACGTTTACGAAAATCGCGACGATGTAGCTGGTGCTGATCAGGTAGGCGCTCTGCATTGCGCTCAAGTGGAATGTGGTCTTTACGGCTGACGGAACGAAGAATGTCGCGCTGAAACCTCCCATGTTGATCAAACCCAGCAGCACCATGCTCCAGACAATGGGACTTCGGAATGCACTTTTGCTGGGTGCGGAGGGCGTATGTCCGTGGAACGGATTTTGACCGTCTTTGCCCGCGACAGGTTTGTAGACCAACCAGAAGACGCCCGCGCCAACTAGCGCCATGGCAGCAAAGCCGATTATTCCTCCGCGCCATCCATAAGGCTCGGCGATGACGGTGCCAAAAGGCGCGCCGATCACGGATGCGAGCGATGCCATTGCGCCCAGAATTCCCATTGCACGGCTGCGAAATTCAGGCGGCGCCACTAGGGCGATGGACGTCATCACACATACGAATGCCACTCGATATCCGATGAGCCAAACAACGCGAGCGCCTAGCGCAAGCTTGTAACTGGAGGCTTGGCTCAGCAGCAAGAGCCCGAACGCAACGCCCAGCAAGCCCGCCATGAGCGCCAGTTTTTCTCCCACCCGCTTGGCCAAAAGACCGGCAGGGACGCTGATGGCCATCGCTACAAGACCGTACAAGCCGGTGAACAATCCGATTTGCGAATAGCTGATGCCGAAGTCTTTCTGGATGGCAGGAAGAAGCGGCGAGAAGCCGAGGCTCGACATCTGAATCGCCATCATCGCGACGATTGTGGCGGCGAACGAAGCGATCCAAGTCCTGCCTTGATCCGGCACGGGCTCCGGCTAATCCTTCGGCACGGCGCAGACGAAGTTGGCCGCGTCGTCTGTATTTCCCGCACCCGTCCACTGTGCTTCCTGCGGGTAAGGGCACAGCGGCCGCGTTCGATTCACGACGCCGTTAGTCACATGCGATGCGATCACTTTGGCGGGCGCGACGCCTTTGTCCGCCCAGGCATCCAGTGGCTCGATCATGTCGAAACTCGTCGCCCCCGGACCGCCCTGGCAATGCTGCATTCCGGGAACCATGAACAGCCGGTAGAACTCCAGCGTGTTTTGTAATCCGTGGACGTCGCCACCTTGGGCCCTCGCCACGCTCTCGTAATAATTGATGCTGTTGAGCGGCGTAATGTCCGGGTCGCTCCAGCCGTGATAGTGAATCAGTTTGCCGCCGCGAGCTTTGAATGCGCTGAGATCGGGATTCACTGCATTAAACAATGCTCCGAGTTTCGAATCCGTGTAGTCGATATCGCTATCGAAGCCCGCGGTCGCCGTGAACTTGAACGTCTTGAAATCCCAATTCGGATCGTCAAAAACCATGAACTTGAAAAACGGAACGCCGAGAACGGTGTGACGTCCAGTACCCGGCGCATTGCCGGTGATATAGCTGACCCAGCCTCCTGGACCGGCTTCGCCTCCGGGCACGAACCCTGGATAGATCACCTGACCATCAGGAGTCCTGAGGCCAGACCACAGCTTGTGCACTGCGGCCACCTGCTCGCCAGTGAGGCATTCGGAAGTGTCCGAACCTTTGCAGAGCAGCATATCGGGATTGAAATGGCAGCGGCGCGGATCGTTCAGCACTCCGTCCTTGACGCCGTCCAGAGCGTCGCACTGATTGTTCACGGCGTCCGCAAGAATATGGATTTTGTTGGACGGAATGTAGCCGTCGCCAGCCATGGCGAGCGCTGCCCAGAGATGGCCGCCGATATAGTGGTGGGTCCAGTTATTGGCCGGGTCGCCGGCGATGATGCCGTCAAAGTCGGCCGGATAGCGCTGCGCTTCAATCATCGCCTCATGGCCGCCCTGGGAACACCCGCTGAAATACGAGTGGACCGGTTGCGCGCTGTAATAGGCCTTGAGAATCACCTTGTCGGCCTCCGCCATCACATGAGTGGCGCGGTCGGCAAAATTCACGATGCGATCGTAATTTCCCAGCGCCCATTCGCCATCGGTGCCACTACCTTGATGGCCGGTATCCGTGCTGCTGGTGGCATAGCCCTGATTCAACGGCTTTACCATGGGCAGATAGCTGATGGACCCCGCCATGCCGCCGTTGCCCACGGCGAGCAGTTTGTGATTCCACTCTCGCGGCATCCACAACTCGATACGGACTTCTTTGCCCACGGTCGCTGCCACGCGACAGAAGGCCGGCACTTGTAACGTTGCCGGGAGAGATCCAGCGGGTAAGGTGAGGGTGCCCGCCGAGACGGATGTTGCTGAGGTGATCTTGACGCCGGGTATCGAAAGTGACGCCAAGCCTTCGCACGATTGCTGAGCCCAGATCGGGCCGCAGGTGAAAAGCAATGGCAATGCCAGTATGGTTCCACGTAGAGTCATGTTTTGCCTCCCGGTTCGGGTGGGTCTCGGAGACTCCAAGAATATCAAAGCGGGAACGGGACTAGCGCTAAAGCCAGTTGCCGGAAGCGATCAGACGGCCGGTGGGGGGACCGATATACCAATACAGCGAACAATCGAGGACCGTATTTCCTGTCTGAACCGCCGCGATCGCGCGCTCAAATTCGGAGCCTTCGTAATCATCGAGCAGCGGCAAGAGTTGCGGATCGTCCAATTGCCAGACTTCGCCCTCTACCCAGCAGTCCGATTCATCGGACGGAACAGCGCCAGGATATTCGCCTAAGTCATACAATCGGCCTGCCACGCGTCCGCTTCCTACGAACCGCGCCCCGTCCTCGAGCATCCGGGCGAACTTATTCTTGGAGCCACGGAGGAGAGTTCCGTAGACAAAAAGATAATCCACGCTTCCTATTGCTTGGCGGCCAACGACTCTTCCAACTCGCGGGCGTACTTTTCCATCTCTTCGGGCTGCATCGTGACCAGAGTCTTCTCCATGTCCTCGCCAGTCCTGAGCATGTGTCTCACGTGGAGCGCCGCAAGTTTCAGACACCAGGTGTCGGTGAGGGGATGGCCCAGCTTCCCGCTCAGCACCAGCAGTGCCGGATGGTGCAGCGCAATCACGCGTTCCTCAAAGGGCTCGCTGGCCGTGCCGATTCCGAACTTCACATCGACGGTGTCGGCATGGCGGATGGAGATGCCGGTCTGGAGCCAGCGAAAGTAGACCTGCCACGTGCGGCCGAACGGATCGGGCCCAGCTTCGAAGTCCCGAAAATTCTTAATCATTCAAGTTGATTGTAACCCATTGATTGCAGACCAAAACGGTTTAGTAGAACGGGTGGTTCCGCGCCGAGACCAGCGATAGGAACTCGTCGCGCGTTTCCTTGCGCTCGCGAAATCCGCCCAGCATGGCGCTGGTAACGGTGCCCGAATGCTGCTTTTCGACGCCGCGCATCATCATGCAGAAATGGCGGGCCTCGCAAATCACACCGACACCTTTGGGCCGCAGCACGTCATTCAGTGTCTCGGCCACCTGGTGTGTCAATCGCTCCTGCAACTGCAGGCGGCGGGCGAACATGTCCACGATACGAGGAATCTTGCTGAGTCCGATCAGCTTGTTGTTCGGCAGATAAGCCACGTGCATGGTTCCGAAGAACGGCAGCAGGTGATGCTCGCACATGCTATAAAATTCGATGTCCTTCACCACCACCATCTCGTCGCACTTTTCTTCGAACAGCGCGCCGTTCACGATGCTTTGGACGTCTGTCTCATACCCGCTGGTGAGAAATCGCAGCGCCTTGTCGGCGCGCTGGGGCGTGCGTACCAATCCGGGACGCTCGGTATCTTCGCCGATCTTCAGCAGGATTTTTTGCATGAGATCGGCAATCGATTCGTCGTTATCCTGCGGCGGCATTACCTTCACTGCAGATTTACTTTTCATGATTTTAGTTCGAACACGTTGCGCTTGGTTTCGCGCAAGCGAATTCCCTCCAGACGCGGCCATTCGCCGGGAAATGCATCGGACCAGCGGGCGTTCAGCCTGTCCTCGATAACACGGATAATATTTTCCGAGGTCGGAACCAGCGTCTTAAATTCAGACAGGTCGGCATTCATGTAGCGGTGGTCGAAATCTTTGAGCACTTGTTCAGACACTAACCGATCCAGTGTGGGAACGTGCACTACTTGTCCTGAAACCGGATTCACTGGGCCAATAGCCGCCACATCTAAAACATAATCGTGGCCGTGTCCATACGGGTTGCTGCATTTGCCATACAGCTCGCGATTTTCGTCTTCGGTGAACGCCGCGGAATGTAGACGGTGAGACGAGGCGAAGCGATAGCGGCGGGTGACGCGCATTATCGTCCGTCCTGGGCAGACAAGCCGGAGTAGTCGACATACAGATCGTCGGTCTCATAGAGCCGGACATTGTTCAGGCGGGCGCGGCCTGCTTCAAAATGCGGTTCCAGCCGGCGCCAGATCTCGGCGGCGACATTTTCCGTGGTCGGAACAACCTTGTCGAAAGGAGAAACTTCGTAGTTGAGAAAGCGATGGTCCATGGGATCGATCACGGTCTGCTGGATCAATTCCTTCAGCTTTTTCAGATCGAAGACCATGCCGCTGACGGGATCGGGGTCGCCTTCCAGAGTCACTTCCAAAACGTAATTGTGGCCATGTCCGCTAGGGTTGGCGGCGGGTCCATAGAGCTGCGCATTTTGTTCCGGCGTCAACGCAGCTTGAGCGCACACGTGGGACGCGGAGAATTCTGCCCGGCGAGTAATTAGCATGATCCTTTTGTTTGATGCGAACCTTACCCCATGAGATACTTTAATATTATAGAAGAAGGGCCCGCCTAGGAGCTGTTGAAATGACTCATTCCAAAGTAGATTTAGCCATCAAAGGTACTATCGCGGCGCTGCTCGTGGCGCTGGGTGGAGTGGTTGTCTGGTCTATGCAGGAACACATCGTGGGAGTGGGCGACACAGCTCCGAACTTCACCATTACCACCAGCGCGGGCGATCAGGTGACGCCGCGAAATTTCGGCGGCAAAGTTCTGGTGCTGAATTTTTGGGCCAGCTGGTGCGCGCCCTGCGTGGAGGAAGCGCCCTCGCTGAATGAATTTGCCAAGACATTTAAGAACGCCGGTGTAGTGGTGCTAGGCGTGAGCGTGGATCGCAATGAGCAGATGTATGACAACTTCGTAAAGCACTTCGGAGTGTCGTATCCCATCGCGCGCGATCCGGAAGAGAATTTGAGCTATCGCTATGGCACCTACAAAATTCCCGAAAGCTATATTATCGACCGCAACGGCAAGGTGGTTCGCAAGTATGCCGGGCTGCCAGAGCGCGACGGCCAGGCGATTTCGTGGATGGACCCGGAACTGGTGGGTTTTGTAAAGTCGCTGTTGTAAGGCAATGGCCACTGATAAACACGGATTAACGCTGATTCAAAGAAGTGTCTTATTAGTGTTAATCTGCGTTCATCTGTGGCCAACGGAATGATGCGCAAGCACGAGTGGTATTCCGACACCGATCCTAAATCCTTCGCGTTGTTTCGTTCGCGGCAGCGAGCGATGACTCCATCGGAGAAGATTCAGGCGGTGTTCCAGCAGATGGAGTTGCTGCGCAGCATGACCGAATCGCGTGAACGGCAGATCCACCCACAGGCCAGCGACCGTGAGATATTCTTGCGCGTAACGGCACACCGGTTGGATCGCGAGACCATGTTGCGGGTTTACGGCTGGCATCCGGATCGTTCAGATTGACACCCGTTCAGCTTGCGTTTGAAGAGATTGTGAACACGCTAGACACCTTACGCATTCCGTACATGGTGGGCGGATCAGTGGCCAGCTCAGTCCACGGATTCTTTCGCTCGACGAACGATATCGACCTCGTGGCTGCTATGCAGCCTCAACACATCGTTCGGTTTGCCTCTCGCCTTGCCGCCAACTTCTACGTCGATCCGGAAACAATGCAAGAGGCGCTAGCGCAAGAGAGGCCCTTTAATCTGATTCATCTTGCAAGTGGGTACAAGTTCGATATTTTCCCGGCTGCGGGGAATACGTATTTTGAAATGCAGATCGAGCGCAGCAAAAGCCAGGAGGTGACGCTGGGTGAGGGGGCCAACGTTCGATGCTCGCTTGCGACCGCCGAGGATACACTTCTTGCGAAGCTGGTTTGGTATCGACGGGGCGGCGAACAGTCCGAACGGCAGTGGAATGATGTTCGCGGAATTCGCTCAGTGCAAGGAAGCCGTTTGGATCGCGCCTACATGACGAAGTGGGCCCGCCATTTAAACGTGGATGATCTGCTCGATAGGCTATTGTCCGAAGAGGAGCTTGGATGATTACGCCTGAGGCCCTTCTCGAAGTCGACAAACTGCTTGGACCGCGCGGATATCTCGACCGCGTCGAAGACCTGGCGCTGTACGAATACGATGGCAGCGTAGACAAAGCGCGGCCGGAACTGGTGGCGTTTCCGCAAAGCGCCGAAGCAGCAGTGGCGCTGGTTCAAATCGCTCACGAACACGGCATAACTATCGTCGGACGTGGCGCGGGTACCGGACTCAGTGGCGGCGTGATCGCGCGCTCGGGTGGCATGGTGATCTCGTTTGCCAGGATGAATCGCGTCATCGAAATCGATCTGGCAAACGAACGAGCGGTGCTTGAGCCGGGCGTGGTGAATCTTGAAATTACGCAGGCCGTGGAACGAGACGGATATTTCTATGCGCCCGATCCATCCAGCCAGAAGGCGTGTACTATCGGCGGCAACGTGTCGGAAAATGCGGGTGGGCCACACACTTTGGCGTACGGCGTGACGACGAATCACGTGCTCGGAATCGAAACCGTTCTGCCGGACGGAACTCCGATGAGCGTCGGCGGTAAGACTTTGGATGCACCTGGCTACGATCTCACGGGCCTGCTTACGGGCTCGGAAGGGACCATGGCGCTGGTGACCGGAATCACGGTGCGTTTGATGCGGCAGCCGGAACTGGTCAAAACTCTTCTGGCGATTTACGATACCGTCGACGCTTGCGCGGACTCGGTGGCCGAGATCACCGCGCGCGCCATTACTCCCGCAGCGGTGGAAATGCTGGACGGCGTGATGCTGCGAATGGTGGAAGAAGCCACTCACGCGGGGTATCCGATGGACGCCGCGGCGGTGTTGCTGATCGAGTTGGAGGGTTTGAAGGAGGCAGTGGAAGAGCAGGTGCACCAGATCGAAGAAGCGTGTAAGAACTGCCGCGCACGCGAGGTTCGCATTGCCCGCTCGGCGACGGAACGCGAGCTGCTGTGGAAGGGACGCAAGAACGCCTTCGGCGCGGTGGGGCGCGTAAGCCCGGCGTATTATGTGCAGGATGGTGTGGTGCCGCGCACCAAAATCGCGCCGACGCTACGCGAGATTCACCGGATAGCTGAGAAGTATGGCCTTACCATCAGCAACATTTTCCACGCCGGCGATGGGAACATGCATCCAATCATTCTCTTCAATCATCACAAGGCGGGCGAACTGGAGCGCGCGAAAGCGGCCGGCGATGAGATTTTGCGATTCTGCATCCAGCAAGGCGGGTCCATCACTGGCGAGCACGGCGTGGGAATGGAGAAGATGGAACTGATCGGCGAGCAATTCTCCGGTGAGACGCTCGATTTGATCGCGCGGTTCAAGAAGTTGTTCGATCCCGAGTGCCGCTTGAACCCTGGCAAAATGCTGCCCACCGGCAAGGGCTGCATGGAAATCCGGCAGCCGGCTGGGATGCAGATCTAATTCGTTGCGATCGCGAGGGTGGCGGTGTTGCTGGTTTGACTTCCCGACGTAATCACTACCGGCGATGTTG
>Ga0210383_10002814_pt1 | contig 15656 bp, 14 predicted proteins | sample IncBWC14OmetaG_FD_160072 | JGI IMG/M metagenome (GOLD analysis project Ga0210383, IMG submission 160072) | Forest soil microbial communities from Barre Woods Harvard Forest LTER site, Petersham, Massachusetts, United States - Inc-BW-C-14-O ...
GTGGTCTGCTCTTCGAGTCCGTCACGGCCGTAGACGCGTCCGCGCTGGAACTGGTCGAACCCACAGCGGAGGTTCGGCGCGGAGAGGAAGACGGCGGGCTCGATGCGAGGGATGTAAAGCTTGGGGGCTACCTCGCGGGCGGCCTGGATGAGGCGGCTCCTGAGGTCCTTCGACTTGCTGTCGGTGAAGTGCAGCGGGTTCTCGATCGTTCGGGTATGGTCGTCGCCGCGGAAGATCCAGGTGGAGCCGTCGTTCCTGGCCGTACCAGGGTGGCTCTTGATCTCGACGAGGAAGAGGCCGCCGGGGGCCGCGAGGAAGAGGTCGACCTCGCGGACGTGGCTGCTGGGCGCAGTGAACGTGAACGTCTGCCAGGCACGGTAGGGCTCGGCGTCCGGCATCTGGTCCCTGATGTGCTTGAGGGCATCCTCTTCCCAGGGGAAGTCAGACTTGGGGCCCTGCCATCGCGGCGATTGCCCGCTCATCTCGTCCATCCCTCCGTAGAGTAGAGGATCCTGGCGGCAATCCCACCTGGCTGGGGCTTAGAACTGTCTACGCCTCGAAGATCATCTTTGTTTGCGACCGACCCTCGCGATGCTTCGCGAGGCGTTATAACCCTATTGCGGCTTTTATCCACATTTTCTGATCTTCCGTGACATCCTGTGCTCCTGCTAGAACGTCATAGATTAGTTGAACTGGTAAGCGCGCGATGCGGACATATCCTGATCGGACGGCTCGCGACGGAGGGAAAGCGCATGCTCTTCGAGACCAATCCGATCGACCTTAGCGAGCTCATGACTAAGGTGCTGGACGGCAGAATCCAGCTTCCAGACTTCCAGCGCCCGTGGAAGTGGGACGACGAACGGATCGTCTCCCTGCTTTCCACCGTTACGCTCGGTTATCCGCTGGGCGTGATGATGACACTAGAGACTGGCGGCTCCGGTACGCGGTTCAAGCCCCGTCCGCTAGACGGCAGCGAGGTGGCACCAGAGACAGAGCCGACCGAGCTGCTGATGGACGGGCAGCAGCGGCTCACCTCGCTGTTCCAGGCGCTGGCCTCAGGTAAGCCCGTGGACACCATGGACGTTCGTGGCAAGAAGCTGATCCGGTGGTACTACCTCGATATTGAGCGCTCGCTGGATCCGGACGCTGACCGGGAAGACGCTATCCTTTCGGTCCCAGAGAACCGCAAGCTTTCCGATGCATCCGGCCGCGGACCTATCGACCTGAGCACGCAAGAGGCCGAGTGTGCGGCTGGCCTGTTTCCGCTGCGACTGGTGTTTCAGCCGAAGCAAAAGGAAAAATGGATGCGCGCCTACGGGCGCGATGATGATTCTCGATGGGCGAGATGGACCGCATTCCAGTCCAGCTCGCTGAAGAATATCGAGAGCTATAAGGTGCCAGTCATCCGGTTGACAAAGGACACCCCCAAGGAAGCGGTCTGCACGGTCTTTGAACAGGTCAACACGAAGGGGGTGCAGCTCACCGTATTCGAGCTGCTCACCGCAACGTACGCCGGCGACCGCGGCTACTTCGCCGCTCACAGCACCGATTTCCAGCTGCCCGAGGACTGGCAGCGGATCAAGAGCGAGCTGTCAACGCATGACATGTTCGCAGATCTGCAGGACACTGACTTCCTCCAGGCGGTCTGCCTCGTCTCCACCTACTATCAGCGGCGCGGGCGGGCGGGTGCCGCCGGCCAGACAGCCGCCAGCGTGAAGCGCAAGGACATCCTCAGACTGGCGCTGACGGAATACCTCGCCTGGGCGCCGCGGATCGTGGACGCGCTGCGTTGGAGCGCGCACTTCCTGGCCAGGCAAGGGGTCTTCGGCTCGGGAGACCTTCCCTACCGCAGCCAGCTCCCGCCGTTGGCTGCGATCCGCACCGTGCTCGGTGACGAGGCGGACAGCGCCGAAGCCGACCGCAAGATCACCCGCTGGTATTGGTGCGGAGTGCTCGGCGAACAGTACGGCGGCTCGCCAGATAGCCGCCTGCCTAGGGACCTGGAACAGGTCGTTTCCTGGGTACGCGGCGGCAAGGAACCCACCTCGGTCGCGCTGGCCAGCTTCCCCGCCGCCCGGCTGAACACCATGAGCACCCGCAACAGCGCCGCCTACAAGGGCCTCTACGCGCTGCTGATGAAGCAGGGCTGTACCGACTGGACGTACACCAAGGAACCGATCAACGCAGACATCTTCGCAGACCAGCAGGTCGACCTTGCGCTGATCTTTCCCAAGCAGTGGTGCGACAAGAACCACATCCCGCGCGAGCGCAGAGACAGTATCGTGAACAAAACGCCGCTCACCAACCGGACCCACCGCATCATCGCGAACCTGCCTCCTGACATCTACCTGGAGAAGCTGGAGACAGAGGACGGGCTGCCGAGCGACTGGCTTGACGACATCCTGAGTACGCACCTAATCGACGCCGCGCACCTGCGCGGAGTCGGCTCCGGTCGCGGCGGCCCGTTGCAGATGACGCGCAAGCCCCCGGCCCTGAGCGCGGCCGATTTCGAAGCCTTCTACCAGTCCCGTTCGGCGAAGCTGCTGGAGCTTATCCAGGCCACGGGCATGCGTTTGGTCTCGCCGGAAGCTGCACCGGAATCGGCCGCCGACTATCAGCAGGAGCAGTCCGCATGACGGAGCGGGTCACGGAATTCGTTGCGAAGGCAGCAGCCGCCCCGATCGAACTGACCGTCCGGGACCTGCTAGCCATCTGGGGCTTCCGAACGCGCAGTTACGAGAGCGTCGGGCGAATCCAGCAAGATCTCTCCGCCGTCGGCTTGCAGTGCCAGCCAGATTTCACCGAAGGACCGGCCGATACAGTCGTTCGGATCGGCTACCCGCCTTCACCCGACGATGCCCAGACCAACATTGGGCCCGAAGCGGCTGCTGCTTTTGATACCGCTGTCGATGAGCCTCTTAGACTCCCGTCCAGCTCAATTTATGTCAGAGACATACCGTCGGCGATAAACGGCGTCGAGTCGGTGCACCCCGACGAAACCCTGGAACTAGCGCAGACTCGCATGCTCGCGAAGGACTACTCTCAGCTCGCTGTCAAGACCGGTCCTACTGAGCTCAAGGGAGCCGTGAGCTGGATGACCATCGCCACGGCGCGCATCGCGAGGTCCAGCCTCATCCTTGCCGACGTCATCGATTCACACCCCAAGGTCGTACGCGCCGACGAAAAGCTGCTCAACGAGATAAGCACCATCTCCGCGGCTGATTTCGCCTTCGTGCAGGATGGCGATGCCTGTATCTGCGGCATCGTCACCGCCGCCGACCTAGCCAACCAGTTCCAAGATCTCGCCATACCGTTCTTCCAGCTCGGCGAGATCGAAGGTCGCCTGCGGCATTGCATCGAGCGCGTCTTCACCCTTGAAGAGCTACGCGCCGGGACGGGGAAGAAGAAACTAAAGTCTGCCGACGACATGACGTTCGGCGATTATGTCTTCCTGCTCAAGGCCGATGACAGATGGCGCAGGATGCACTTCCGCCTCGATCACGGGATGTTCATCGCCTATCTAGATGACGCTCGCGAACTCCGCAACCGTGTCATGCACTTCGGCGCCGAACTCAAAGCAGCGGACAAGAGGAAGCTCGTTTCGGTCCTTAACTTCATGCGCAACCTTGATCCACGACCCTGAGTCTTCACAACTCGAGCAATTCAGCCCGAATTCTCTATGATCTTGTCGGCGATCTCACTGAGAGTTCCTTGTCCCTCTATTTTCCACCGCAACGGCCCTCGGATGCCAGCGGGATATCTTGTAATACCGGCCATGACCATCATGCGCAACACCAAGCGACTAGGAGCATAGTGCTCATTGTCAGCTTCCCAGACGAGTTGCTCCGCAATGTCGTTGATCCAGGTCGCCCGTCCTCGTTTAGGATCCTGATTGACCCAGGCCATCAGTTCTTCCTTCTCTCGCCGGGTAACCGGCTCAAAGACCAGGACAGTTCCATCTGCAATGCCATTGGCCTCCAGGATGACTTTCACAGCGTCCCGTTTGCGGGCTCCAGCGCGACGCTCGTGCACAGCCGGCGGGGCAGTCGGCGGCCGAGTGTAAGATCGCTCGACAGGAGTTCCAGTATAGGCCTGCAGCGTTTGCTTTACGAGCTCGTGGCACTTAGTGTGGTTCTTGAAAAGTGAAGCAAGGAAGGCCGTCGGGTAGGATTGCTGTACCTGAAATGTAAGCTCTGCGCACATGGTCGAGGTCAACCTTGATACCGCAGAGAAGGCACCACGTGGTCCTGCGTCCGGATCAGCGAGATCCCGCTCCTGAATCTGCGAAAAGACCAGGTGCGCGATCAGGCGGTTACCGTGCACAGCCACAGCAGCGTCCCGACCCTGGCATTCGCGGCGTAGCATGGCAATTTCCTGCTCAACTAGGCGCAGGACCTGGACACTGTTCCAGAGACGGGCGACGTTTAGGTTGTCAGGGAACAACTCTCGATATACGGGATCATCGCTGGCAGCCCATAGGAGGCTCACCTGTCTCTTGGCGTTGACCGCGAAATCGCTGTCCGGCAAGGCACAGGCAAGGGCGATCGCCGCCTCCTCGACGTCGCAACCACTGTCGCCCGAGATGCTCTCGTTTCCTCGCCGAACACCATAAGTTTTGCCGAACACCATCCAGAACTGGGATCGAATCCATTCCTGTCGCGGATCAAGAGCAATGAAATCACGAGCATCTACGCCGTTCTGTGTATTGGTGGCACGAGTGACCCGAGAAGCGAAACCCTCTGGACAGCCGTCAAGGGAAATGATGCGTACCCATACCATGGCGTCGTTAAGCAGACTGCTGTCCCTGCGCAGCACAGAACGGATACTTGCCGCGGTCTGTGCGCCGTTGACAACGGTTGCACCAAGGATTTGGAATCGCCCGTATTCCCGAGTCTGACTGTCCCGCGCTGCACGTCGAACCTCTTGAGCTAGCACGGTTATTCCGTTGTTGAAATACCAGAAATGCTGCGGCTCTTTGCACAGCGTGCTGTAGAGATCCTCGTTGACCGGGGTCTGTCCAAGAGCATCCCTGAGGTTGCCGTCAAACAACCGCTCTCCGTGTTCCTCGTACCAAGCGGCGACCTGCCCCGCTGTTGCGATACCGTAATACGCCTTATATGGGGTACTGACACTTCCCCAGCCTGCCAGCATGACTTCTAGATCAACTCCGGCGCCAGAAGTACCGTTGACGACATAATCATGAACGGCCTGAAGCCCGAGAACTCGCACCTCTAGCAGCTCGCTAGTATCGTTGATCTCCTCACACAAATCATCCAGGGGACGGCGTACGTGAAGCGCGAGCTCCTCTGGCCCAGTAGTAACGACCGCGAGAAGGATCTTTACGTGCGGATTGAGCAGTGCGTCGTCGATTTCCTGTCTCATGACCAGCAATCGATCATTGAACCGATCGAAGCGGGCGGCTAGGAGATCGCGTGCACCATTGGCAAACTTGAGCGACTCGCCCTGATCAATATTTCTCCTGCCATCCCTGCGCCATTTCGCCAGGACGAGAACTATCCGCTCGTGGTCGTCATCCACCGCCACGGCGTCGATCCCATTATCGTCGAAGTCGTCAATCAGACTCTTAGCTGCCGCGACGACATCGAATCCTGTTAGCGCCTGAACTCCGAGCGTAGCGAGCGCTTGGGATAGGGCAGCCGTACTCTCCTCAGAGTGATCACGTACACGGGAAAGGTCGAGGTGAGGGACAACCTCTCTCTGCAGAAAGGCGCTGAGTTGATTAATGTGTAGGATGCTCAAGATCGTGCCGCTTTCAGCAACAGCTATCATGCCAGGTAGTCGCGACAATACCAGGATTCATGTCACTGCGCAGACCACATCATCACTTCCATGGAGTGATACCTCTACTCGGTGTTCAAGCATCTCGATGCCTTGACGCGACCCACATATAGGGCCGTCAGTCAGCAGGATCCGCACAGATCCAGCTCGCGGCACTGGCCACGGCTGTTTCAAGATCATGATGTAAGGCCGAGAATGGTTGATGGGCGGTTCACTGACCAGCTGGCCCATCAGGTTGCTTCGGTGACATCGGTGCGTGAGGACAGGCGGAGGGCGTGGATGGCGAGGTTGCCTGAAGCGCGGTAGTCGGCGAGCCGCTGGATGCTGGCCTTGGCTGCCTGGGCCAGCTTGACCATGCGGATCAGGTGGGCGAGGGACAGACCCGTCAGGCGAGTTCATCTGAATCGCCTCGGCGAAGTCCGCCATGTCCTGGTCCAGATCCAGGACGGCAGCGGATCAATGCAGCTGCGCACCGGCGCCTATGGAGTTGGTGAATGTACACCGAATGGGTGCCGCGGTCATTCACCAGCTGATCGGCACCCTGTGCCGGCGCGCGAGCGCGCGGGTGTCGCGTTGCGGGTTGGCCAGCGGGCGGACCAGGGCAACCCGTTCCTGCATGATTCGGCCACCGACATGACGAATGAGCGTCTGGAGCGGGCGCTGCGCGACGGCGAGCTCGACGTGGCTGCGGGCACGGTCTGGCTCTGGGCGCGCCCCGGGATGGCCGACAGCGTCGACACCCTGTTCGTGAACGAGGCCGGTCAGCTGTCGCTGGCCAACGTCCTGGCCGTGGCCGGCGCGGCCCGGAACCTGGTGCTGCTGGGCGACCCGCAGCAGCTGGCCCAGCCGAGCCAGGCCACCCACCCGCCCGGGGCGGGCGCCTCGGCGCTGGGCCACATCCTGGGCGAGCGGGCGACGATGCCTGCGGGCGCCGGGCTGCTGCTGGACCAGACCTACCGGATGCACCCGGACCTGTGCCGGCACACCTCCGAGGTGTTCTACGACGGGAAGCTGCACGGGGCCGGGGGCTCGGCCGGCAGGAGATCCTGGGTGCCGGGCCGTTCTGCGGGTCGGGCCTGCGCGTGGTGGAGGTGGCGCACGAGGGCAACACGAACGCGTCGCCGGAGGAGGCCGGCGAGGTGGCGCGGCTGGGAGAGCTGCTGGCGGGCTGCTCGTGGCGGGACCGGGACGGTACGGTGCGGCCGGTCGGCCGGGACGGGATCCTGGTCGTGACCCCGTATAACGCGCAGATCAGGGCTATCCAGGACGCGCTGGTGGCCCGGGGCCTGACCGGGTTCCGGGTCGGGACGGTGGACAAGTTCCAGGGCCGTGAGGCTCCGGTGGTGATCTACTCGATGGCCACCGTCGGCTGATGAGGCGCCGCGGGGCATGGAGTTCCTCTACGACGGGCACCGGCTGAACGTGGCGACCTCGTGGGCCAGGGCGATGGCGATCATCGTGGCCAGCCCCGACCTGATCCGGGTGTCCTGCCGGACACAGCACCAGATGACCCTGGCCAACGCCCTGTGCCGAGCGTGGGAAGAGCCTGAGTAATTCCGATCTCGCGCAGGAGCCGTGGAGCTACTCGGTTAATCGGCTGGGGGCTGCTGGGCGCCCGGCTCGGAGGGGTGCCAGACCTGGACGGTCAGGTGTTGTCGCGGTGTGCCCGCTCACCAGGGACTGGCGTCTGGCCGACGACGAAGCCGTCAACCGGCATCGGGTGCGGCGTCAGCCGGATCGGGGCCGCATGCAGGCCGAGCCGGCCGGCCACCTCCATGCACGCGCTGTAGAACAGCCCCGTGACATCCGGCACGACCACCCGGGAAGGCGGATCCGAATACGGCTCCAGCGATTCCTCCTCCGCCGTGGACCACCCCTGGCCCAAGCTGACATCGGGCCCCGACGGCCCCCGCCCGGGCGGGGCCAGGCCCTCCCCCGGCCGCGCGAAACCGATCTGCTCGTCATACAAGGTGCGGGCGGCAGGGTAACGAGTACGCCTTGTACCGGGTATACGACATAGACGGCGAACCCCGGTTCTTCGTACTGGAAGGCGACATCACCAAGATGCTTGAGCTAACCTCTGTCACCTACAGCGCACGGATCACAGACACTTGAATGCAGGCATGTCATGGAGGCTGCGGTGGCGGGGACAACACATCAACCAGCGACGCTATCGATCGTCGCTATCTCAGAAAATGAACCTAACATTGCCGACAATGTACCAGAAACCGGGACATGGCAGGCGTTCAAGGGTGTTTTCGTCGGCCGAAAGGACGTTCCGCTAAGCAAGATTAATAGTGAACTCGACCGAGTTCAGGCCGAGCTCGACGATGTTCTCTCGAAGATCGACACCCAGCCGAAGCATGGCTTCCGGCTGTCTGAAGTCGCTATCGCCCTGGGGATCTCCGCTGAGGGCAGCATCGGCGTGGTGTCCGCCGGAGTTCAGGCCGGCATCACCCTCACCTTCTCAAAGGCATCCGCCCCTCCGAAGGGTCGCCCGTAGCGTCTCATGCGTCGCTGGTTCATCAGGATCATCTTCTGCCGCTGTCGTTACTTTTTGCTATTAGGCGACGGCTGAGATGAGCCGGAACCCGGCAACTCGCGGATTAGGCGGTGGCCAAAGGGATGATGCATGATAAAATCTGCGATGCGGTAAAAGAACGTCAGTGTCCGCGGGCATCGGTATACAGTTTCTGGTGGGGGAACGCGATGACGGATCTTGCTGCAGCTGCTGACATGCACGCGCCAATCACGAATATCACGCTCGAGGAGAGCCCGATTCGTGAGCGCCTGCTGTCCCTGCCCGTCCTGGGCCAAGCGGACCCGGTCGAGCCGACGGCCGACGGCACCGAGGCCGTTGCTGGTCCCGTGCGACCGGAGTCCGCGACCCTGATGACGGCCCCGAGCGTGGTCCTGCCAGACGTGGGAGCGGCCTCATTTCCCTTGGACGTGCAACTCGAGACGGTACACGGCGCCGACGACCGCGTCCAGGTCACTGACACTCACCGCTATCCGTGGTCGGCCACGTCATCGCTGCTGATCACGGCGCGGGACGGCTCGCAATGGATCGGCACGGGGTGGTTCATAAGCCCTCGGACGCTCGTGACCGCAGGTCACTGTGTCTACATCCCCAACAGCCCGGTTCCCGCCCGGAATGGCTGGGTCATGGGCATCCAGGTGCTGCCGGGCCGGAACGGCACGCACCTTCCCTACGGATCGGTGACGGCAAGCCAGTTCTGGACGGTCCGCGGCTGGTCCGACAAGGGCGACGAGAACTACGACTATGGCGCCATCATCGTCCCGACCGCGGTCGGCGAGACGGTCGGGACGCTCGGCTTCGGCATTTACGGCGACGATGACCTGACCGACCGGGTGGTCAACATCGCCGGATATCCGGGCGACAAGCCGGCGGGTACGATGTGGTATGACGCCCGGATGATCGCCTCGATGAATTCTTCGAAGGTTTATTACGACATCGACACCGCAGGCGGGCAAAGCGGCGCGGCCGTCTACCTGATCGAGGACGGACAACGGATCGGCGTGGCCATCCATACCTATGGCGGCGCCGTCACTAATTCAGGCACCAGGATCTCGGAGCCAGTATTCAAGAACCTATCCGATTGGAAGGTGTGAGCCAGGGATGGCCCCGGCCATCGTCGCGGGCCGGGTGGTCGACCAGGACGGGCAACCGATCGCCGGGGCGAGCGTGCTGTTCACCGCCAGCCCGGTCTCCGTGCCCGACATCGCCCAGGTCACCGCGTCTGACGGCGGCTTTGCGATGGCGGCGCCCGTCCCAGGGCGCTATAGCGTCAGCGTGTACGCCGCCGGGCACGCGGCCGTCCAGCGCGAGGTTGACGTGACAGCGGCGGAGCCTGAGGTACTGGAGATCGTCGTGGGGCGCGAAACATGTTGAGGTCCGAGGAATATGATTTCGTAACTTGCACGCTAGTGGAGCGTGCCTCATTGCAGGTCTCACCCCGGCAGTTCCTGGTAGCCGGCCTTTACCCGCAGCTGCAGGCACTTGTCGGCGAGGGCAATCCGCGGTTCCTCGTGGAACGAGTGCTGGCGGTAAGTAACGACGACGGGTACCGCCGCTCCCCCCCGGCGATGGTGCACTTGCTGGAGACGCTGCTGCCCGGCGACCCGGACGTCGCGGGCATTGTCGAGCGGCTGCGGGTACCCCCGCCGCAGCCGCAGGATGCGTTTGACGCGCTGGTCCTGGTCAGCAAGCTGCCTTTTCTGGAGCGGCAGGCGACGCGAACAGCGCTCAGGCTCTTCCTCCACGCCATACCGACCCAGCCCGTGGTCGTGGTGAACGGCCCCCAATGGACCGGGAAGACCTACACCGGCGAGTTCATCGACCATGTGCTGTCCGACCGTCCCGGCGTGCGGCACTGCCGGATCGAGATCGAGAAGGGTCAGGGCGGGTCGATCGGCCCCCGCGAACTGGCCAAAGACATGGTGACCCAGATGGGCAGCGACCCGAACGCGGTGCCCGCAGAGAATTCCAACCTGGACCGCTGGATGCAGGAGCTCGCCAACTGGGTCATCAGCGTAGCCAACGCCTCCAACCGGGACTGGTGGTTCATGCTCGATGGCTTCAACGCCGCCGAGCTGCGTACGTCGGACACTCGGCTGCTAATCATAAAGCTGGCCAAGAGCCTGACGACCGGGATCGCCCGAGAGCGCCACCGGCTCATCCTGGCCGACTTCGATCGCAGTATCCTGACGCTCCAGCCCGGGCTGATTGCCGCAGAGACCATCGCCGCCATCCGGCACACCTCGGTGGCCAGAGCCGTGGCGGAGGTGGTCAGAAGATCACCAGAGCCGCTCGAGGCCGCCAAGGTCACGGCCAAGGTTCTGGAAGGCCTCGGTGACCCGGTCGACAACCTGCCCATGCTTGGTCAACGGCTGAGCGATCTTATCGTCAGCGTCGAGAGCCCGGCGCTGGCCGGAGGATGAGATATGACCGAGCCGACTGCCCCGACCGACGCGCTGCTGCAGACCCTCGACGCGCGGTTCGCGGCCCACCAGCCCGCCGAGCCGCCGCCCGCGGCCGCCGGGCAGCGTTACCTGCGGGCCGCGGCCGTGCTCCATGTTTTCGACCCGATTCAGCTGCAGTCAGGCGACGCGAGTCCCGGCGCGGACGACCGGGCGGTGCTCCTGCGCCAATCCGTCCCCGCCATCGGCTGGCGCTACGAGGGGCTGCGCACGCTCCGGCTGCCGACCCGGCGCTCTGCTTTGCGGGCGCTCGGGACGCGCGCCGCGATGCGCGCCGCGCTCGACGACAACCCCGGACGTACCCGCACCAGGGTACAACAGCAGTTCGAGCGGTGGCTCGACGGCGAACCGTTCGTACTTGAGCACATGGCTTACGTCGAGTTGCAGGATCTCAGCCAGCTCTACGAGTGGGGCCTGGGCGAATCCGACGGCCTGCCGCCGCTGGCGGAGGTCGAGCGCGCCCTGGCGCGACGCTCGGCGGTGGCCGTTTTCGAGCACCTCGTGGATCGTGACTTCGTCGGACGTGACGGGGAGCTGCAGATGCTCGAGGAGCAACTCCAGTTCGATGGCCCAGGGCGAGAACGGCTGGTGATCTCGGGCGCGGGCGGCGTCGGCAAGACCGCGCTCATCGGCCGGTTTCTCATCGACCACGCCGAGGCTCCGGAACGCGGGTGGTTCCCCTTCACATATCTCCCGTTTGACTCCGAGACGCTTGACATCCGCGAGCCATTCACCTTGCTGGTCGCGATGGCGGCCCAGCTCGATACTCAGGCAGGCTCGCTCCACAGTGCCTCGCCGAAGGTCGAGGCACTGCGGGAATCGCTGCGATTGTTCGGCATCGTCGTGGCCAACTACCGGGACCAGCGCTTCTCACTGCAGCGCCGGGCCAGCGAGTATGCCGTACGCGGCGAACGGATTGAGAGCCTCACCAGTGCCGATACGCAGCTCTACGATTCGTTTGGGTACGTACTCATGTCCGCGTCCCTCGCCCAGCCCGAGCCATGGGCGGTTCCGGTCCTCCTGGTTTTCGACACGTTCGAAGAGGTCGTGTACCGGGCCGCCGAGGACCTGCTCGGGTTCTGGTCCATGCTGGATCACCTGCAGGACAGGGTGCCTCAGCTGAAGATCATCCTGGCCGGCCGGGGCGAGCTGGAACGGTCGCTCGGCTTCCGGTACCCGGCGATCAGCTTGCGGCTGGACAACCTGGAGCACGACGACGCCGTACGCCTGCTGACCAGGCTGGGGGTCGAGGACATCGCGACCGCCCGGGCCGTGGCAGATCAGGTCGGCGGCAACCCATTGTCACTGCGCCTCGCCGCCGGCGTGGCCCACGCGGAACACCCGGGCCCAGGGGGCCTCGAGGGCCTGTCCGTCCAGGACATCGGCGCGGATCTGGTCCGCGGCCAGCTCTACCGGCGACTACTCGACCACATCCATGACGAGAACGTCCGGGTGCTGGCTCACCCGGGGATGGTGCTGCGGCGGGTGACGCCGGCGATCATCAAGGACGTGCTCGTGCCGGCCTGCGATCTGGAGGACGTCGACGACGACGGCGCCCGTGAGCTATTTGACGGGCTCCGCAGGGAACAGGCGCTGGTCAGCATCGAGGGGGACGGCTCACTTCGCTACCGGGAAGAGGTCCGCCGCCCTATGCTGGAGTTGATCCAGCGTGACCTGCCGAAGCAGGTCAGGCGCATCCACTCCTATGCGGTCAGACATTACTGGCCGCTCGGCGCGCCGACGGACCGGGCTGAGGAGCTCTACCACCGGATGCTACTCCGGGAACCCGGCTATGTGCTCGACGGCCGCTGGCTCGTCGGCGTAGAGCAGTACCTGGCCTCCGCCGTCGACGAGCTGCCACCGGAGCAGCTCCGCTGGCTGGCCGGCCGGATGAGCATCGAGCTGCCGCCAGAGGTCTACCGGCTCGCCGACGTCGCTGAATGGGAACGGCTCATCGGGCGCAAGGTGATGGAACTGGTACGTTACAGCGGGCCGGAGGCCACTCTCGAGATGCTGAGCGAGCGCGCCGACCGTACGCCGGACAGTGCGCTGTTCGCGATCGAGGCCCGCGCCCTGCTCGACCTCGGACGGTCGGCGGAGGCGGCGCACGTGCTTGACGGCGCGCTAGCAGGCTTTCCCGCGCTCGGCAACCCTGGTCGCCACGCCGAGATCGTATGGCTGCGCGCCCAGGCCTCGGCGGCTCAAGGTGACAGCGGGGCATGCCTCGCGCTTCTGCGGCAGCTCACCGAGATGGCCGCGGCCATCCGGTCGGCGCTGCTCCAAGTGCAGGCCCGCACGGAAATCCTGGGCGTCCTGAACCCTGCGGACCTGACCGACATCGACGTCCCGGAGATCGGCACGACCCGTCACGCCCTGGCCGAGGCCCTCAGCCGACTCACCGAGGCCGAGGTAGACCAGGAGCGGTCTCTCGTCAGGCTGGCGCTAGTCCGGCTGGGGCCGCACTATCCCGCGCTCCTCGCCGACCTGGCCGGCCGCACGGTCAGCGACTTTACCTCCCTGGCCCGCGCCGGGGTGGTCGATCTCAGCCCAACCGTGGTCTCAGCCATCGACCGTCTTACCGACCAGTTGCCACAGCTGCGTGAGCTAGTAGCCAACCTGCATGAGGCAGACATCGGGACGGTGATCTTCGCGCTCGTGGACATCCTGGCGCAGCAGTCCGAGCCAGACGCGCCCGAGCCGCGCTCCGTCACCCCGCTCGCCGAGGCGGTGCTCGCGATCCTGCGTGCCGAGGGCACTTCGTTGTCGGGTTCGTCCCTGGCGGGCATCGATGACTACCGGGAGCCATGGGAACTGGAGTCCGCCAGTGAGGTAACGAGCTGATGGCGGTTCGCCACTTCCCTCCCGAACGGCTGGGCGAGATCCGGACCGCGGTCGTGGAGATCCTCGGATACGACCCGATGACCCGCAACGCTTTGCTGGCGGGCCTGCCGGCGACTCTCAGGGGGTTGATGCCGGGGGGAACCGCGGCCCCGGTGATCAGCCTTACTCTCGACCTTGACTTCCTGAACGGCATCGGACGGCTGACCGACGGGTCGGTACCGCTGAAACGGTTCCTCGAGAACGCCGTGGGGCTCACCGGGACGATCGAAGCGGCCGACGTCCTGCGTCGCGCCTTGGTAGACGTGGAAATCGGCACCACCGGGGCGCCGCTCATCGTCACCGCCGGTCTCCCTGAGATCCATGAGGCGGTGATCCTCCGAAATGACATGGTGCCGTTCGGGTTCCTGCGCGGCGGAATCCTCGCCGCGCAGGCCGTGGCCAAGCTGTCGGTACCGCGGTACGAGAACGGCCAGCCCACGCTCGTGAACGGCGAGCCGGAGATCTACCTCGGCACGGGCTGGGTCATCGCCCCAGGCTTGATCATGACCAACCACCACGTGGTCAATGCGCGTGACCAGGGCGAATCCGCGGCAAGGGAGTCCGATCTACGGGAGCAGGCTGCGGCGATGTCCGTGCTCTTCGACTACGACGACGAAGGGACGGCGGGCCATCCTGTCGCTCCTGGCGAGTTGATGGCCTGGGACGAGGATCTGGACTACGCGCTCGTCCGGATCTCCGACACCACCCGGGCCGCTCTTCCCCGGGCCGCTGTGGCAATTGCCGATGTCAGGCCGGGCAGCGCCATGGCGGTGAATATCATTCAGCACCCCGACGGACGGCCTAAGCGCTTCGGCATCCGCAACAACCTGCTGACGGCGGCCACGGCCACTGAGATCCGGTACTTCACCGACACCCTCGGCGGCTCATCAGGATCCCCGGTGCTCAACGATCGCTGGGAGGTGGTCGCGCTCCACCGCGGCACGGCGTTCGTGACGGGGGTCAAGTTCCAGGGCAGCAGCGTGGCGTACGTTAACGTCGGCACTCAGATCACGGCCATCCTCCAGCACCTGCAGAAGAGGGTGCCTGAACTGGCCGGATCCCTAGCTCCGTCCGGGTGATCTGCCGGACGCCACCACCGACCGTGCCGGGTCGTCGTAACGGGCGGTACTTCCCTGACGGGAAAGGAGCCGTTCGACGCGGATGCGGAGAGGGCGCGCCTAGGGGCGGCCGTGGCGCTGGCCGCGGCCGGGCTGGCCGCAGCTTGCTCCGGCGTGGAGCGTGCTCTCGGTCGCGCTTACGGGTGATGGTTTCGGCGCGCTCCGTATCAACCGGGCCGTTGAGGTCTGCGGCGCAGCCCCGGGCGCGGGCGCGTTTGTGGCCGGACAGCTCGACGAGGGCTCGGCGCGGGATCCACGGTCCGTTCGGAAAAAGAGCTTTGGGTTTACGGGGCTGAGGCGTCGTCTGCGGCCTTCCAGGTGGGCCTACGGAGGCGGTCCATCAGCAGGGGCGGGACGATTCCGATGGCGAGGATTCCGGCCAGGATCAGGAGGACGTAGGTGAGCGGGTCGGAGTGGCCGAACTGCGACGGGGGATGAACCCGATCACGAGCGCGGCCACGGACGAGACGGTGCCGAGCAGGCACAGCAGGCCCAGGGCGGGGGCTCGGTAGCCGCGCGGGGCGATCCGGTTGCGAGCGGCGCAGCTTGACCGCGGCGATGAACATCAGCACGTACATGATCGGGTACACCTGCGTGGCCAGCGCGGTGAAGACCCAGTGGGTGCGAGACGCGCGGGATGAACGCGTACAGCACGGCGATCAGGGTGATCACGATGCCCTCCGTGGCGATGATGCGTACCTCGATGCCCTGGCGGTTGACCTTCTGGGAGTAGGGCGGCAGGAACCCCTGCTTGCGCCCGATCAGCAGCAGGCCCTCGGACGGGCCGTCCAGCCAGGAAATCATCCCGGCGAGCGCTCCCACGGCCAGGGCGATCGCGATCAGCGGCACGCGAACCCG
>Ga0210383_10002815_pt1 | contig 15653 bp, 16 predicted proteins | sample IncBWC14OmetaG_FD_160072 | JGI IMG/M metagenome (GOLD analysis project Ga0210383, IMG submission 160072) | Forest soil microbial communities from Barre Woods Harvard Forest LTER site, Petersham, Massachusetts, United States - Inc-BW-C-14-O ...
AGTCGTCCGCGATCTCAACGGTAACCTCCTCACGGATAAAATGGTCGGTCACATGTTTCGAATCGAAAACGGGTTAATCAAGCGCTTCGATATCCGCGGCCAGTGAGGCCCAGCTCCGTAGCGTTCAGGCTAGCGCGGTCCGACGATAAGTTCCGACTAGCCGACAATCCGAGAGTAATCTCCTAACTTCCACCGGTGGGTGGTCACAGCGCAATGATTCTTGGTCGGCACGCTCGGGTCAGAGTCTTCGTTCGTTGACTCTCGAATGCCCCGTCCATAAGATGAAGGGATCTGAAGGCCACGCAGCTTCGAATGATCGGCCAAATCATCTCGCACTACCGCATCGTCGACAAACTCGGCGGCGGCGGGATGGGTGTGGTCTACAAAGCTGAAGACATCCGGCTTCATCGTTTCGTCGCCCTGAAGTTTCTTCCTTCCGATCTTGCTCGCGATCCGCAGTCCCTAGCGCGCTTTCGGCGCGAGGCCCAAGCAGCCTCGGCGCTGAATCATCCGAACATATGCACCATTTACGACATTGGTGGAGAGCAGGAGCAGGCGTTTATCGCCATGGAATTTCTGGAGGGCATAACGCTCAAGCATCTTGTGGTTGGACGACCCCTTGAGCCTGATCGTCTGCTCTTCCTCGCAACCGAGATCACCGATGCTCTGGATGCTGCTCACGCCGCGGGTATTGTTCACCGTGACATTAAGCCGGCAAACATCTTTGTCACCACGCGTGGGCACGCTAAGATTCTTGATTTTGGGCTTGCGAAGGTTGCCGATCATTTCAGCGTCGCCACCGGTGCTTCACTCCAGGCGACACTTGACGACCCTCAATTAACCAGCCCAGGTACAGCGCTCGGGACAGTGGCATACATGTCGCCTGAGCAGGCTCTGGGCAAACCGCTGGATGCACGAACAGATCTGTTTTCGCTCGGCCTTGTGCTTTACGAAATGGCGACGGGGAAACAGGTCTTCTCGGGGAGCACCTCTGCCGCGATCTTCGACTCTATTCTGCATAGCAGTCCACCGCCAGCGGGACGGCTAAACCCTTTAGTTCCCGCTGAACTGGATCACATCATAGGCAAGCTGCTGGAGAAAGAACCGGACCTTCGATACCAGACCGCAGCTGACTTGCGGGCTGATCTAAAACGCCTGCATCGGGACACCAGTTCAGGGCACACAGCCGCGCACAGTCTGGTGGTATCCGCTGCGGTAAACAAGAAACGATTCCCCGGTTGGATGTGGGTCTCTATTGCTCTTTTTGTCCTCTGTCTGACTGTCGTCGCCGGTTGGCTCTATTTTTCTGCTCCCGCAAAATATTCTGGCCCACTCCCGCGGGTCGTTCCCTTCACCAGTTCTGGGGGAGACAAGGATTGTCCTGCAATGTCGCCGGATGGCAATGAAGTCGCATTCTCCTGGCAGGGAGAAAAGAGCACAGACCCCAATATCTATAACATTTACGTGCAGCTTGTGGGCGCGGGCTCGCCCCTTCGGATTACCAGTGCACGCGCTTCTGATCTCTCCCCTGCTTGGTCTCCAGACGGCCGTTTCATTGCCTTCGAGCGTGAGGCGGGACAGTCGCATGCTTACTTCATAGTGCCCGCCCTGGGCGGCTCGGAACGCAAATTGGCCAATGCTTATCCAGCGGCATTCGGCGGCGGCATTAGCTGGTCGCCTGATGGCAAGTACTTAGCAGTCGCCGACCGCGGCTCGCCCAACGGTTCCCGGGCTGGCATATTTTTCGTTTCGGTCGAAAGCGGCGAAATGCGGGATTCGGGTATTGAATTGCCAGCTCCATACATCGTCGGTCCGGCGTTATCTCCGGATGGGAAGTACCTGGCGTTTGTCAGCGGGTCTGGATTCTTGTCAAACGATATTTACGTTGTACCCATATCAGGCGGCAAGTCGCGGCCGCTAACCTCGTTGCGTGCTCATATCAGGGGCCCGGCGTGGATGTCTAATGGCCAGGAACTGGTCTTTTCTTCAAATCACCAGGGACTCGATACTCTGTGGAGGGTGGCGCTGACCGGCGGCGACCCCGAGCCACTCTCGATTGCTGCTGATGATGCTAGGCAGGTCACGATCTCCTCGCGAGGAAACCGGCTGGCATTTCTCCGCTACAAAGTGGACACCAATATATGGGAGGCGCCAGCTTTCGCGGCAGTGCACCGTCAACCTTTGAAGTTGATAGCTTCAACGCGCGAGGATGCGTCGCCGGCGTTCTCCCCGGATGGACACCGCATCGCTTTCGCTTCGAACCGTTCAGGGAGGTTCGAGATTTATGTCTGCGGCAGCGATGGATCCAATCCTGTCCAACTTACGTCAATGAGGGCTCCGGATACAGGCACACCGGCCTGGTCTCCCGATGGAAAGCAGATCGCTTTCGACTCTCGACTTGAAGGACACTCCGACATCTTCGTTATCAACTCCGAAGGTGGCTCACCGCACCGTCTCACGACCGAGCCCTATGACAACGAGTTGCCTAGCTGGTCGAGAGACGGTCACTGGATTTACTTCACTTCAGAGCGCTCCGCGGACAATCAAATCTGGAAGGTCCAAGCCGAAGGAGGCGCCGCCGTTCAGGTCACGAAGGGAGGTGGCTGGGGTGGACTCGACGGACCCGATGGCAAATCTCTCTACTACTATCGCGATCAGGCAATCTGGAAAAGCACTTTGACGGGCGAGGGTGAAGCCCGCGTCGCCGCTAACGCTGAATCGCAAGACTTCCGCCTGCGCCGTAATTCGCTCTGGCTTCTGGATAGCTCCGCCATCCAAGCCCAACTCGACGTTTTGGATTTATCCACGCACAAAAAGACCCGACTCGGTGTGTTGGACATCGGCGCTTCGGCCAAAACCGCAACCGGCTTTGATGTCTCTCCCGATGGACGAACGATCATCTACACCCGCGTTGACGGTCTCGAAAGCGACATCATGCTGGTCGAAAATTTCCACTGAAACCTGAAAATATAAGCTGTGCATTGCGCCCGAGTCACGGGCTATGCAGAAGTTATTCCAGTAAACCTGACTCCATTGCTCCACAAGGTTGATTGCGGTCGGCTCTCAGGAATACCTCAGAACTTAGCTTGACGCTTGCGTTAGCACGCGCAGGGCGAGCGCCCCCGCTGCAACCATCAGCATGAACACGGCGGGCCCAATGCCTTTGGTGTCATGTACGCGCAGATGCGACACGACCGCGCCCACAAAATAGATGACGAGGCCAACGCCTGCCGCCAGACCCGCCCATGGCCACCAGATGCCAAGGACAAGGCCCAATGCACCGGCAAACTCACAAGCGGCCAGGAGCGGAAAGCGCCTCAGCGGTACGCCGACTACTTCGTGGATCACATGAACTACCTTCGGGTCTCGGCGAACCTTGGCGACTGCGGAGAACGCCACCATCGCCGCGAAGAGGATTGTAATGAACAGATACGCAGGATGCATGCAAGGCTTCCCATCAACTAGTTCAATTGCTTGGTACCCATCAAGAGATTACATCAGAACCCCAAGTTGTCACTCCAGCGCTCGCCGTTGTAGTTTTGCCGATGCACGCTCGATGAGTCGCCTTCGGAGTGTCCAGCCCGAAAGCTGCGAGCAGTATAGCCCTTCCGAGAGGATAACGGGCAAACCGGAAGTAATTCCACTTGGAGGTTGCATCCGCAGAGGCCCACGAAGAAAGCAAAGCCCCGGATTGCTCCGGGGCCTCACTTCAAACGAAATTCAATTGGAGAGGAAGCGGAAGGAGTAGAGAAGCACGGTGTTGCGAAGGGGTGCGGCGCGATCCGCGAGCATCCGCTCAAAGAACACAACGTCGCCGAAAGAATAGCCGAACGGCGAAGTTTTGGCTGTGTCGAGTGACTCCAATGCTTCGAGGAAGCGGTCCATGCTGGATACGTGAGTGAGCGGGGTCATTTCCTCTCTTAGAACAGCCCGGCGAGCGCGGCGTTGACCGCCTTGCCGGTCTGCTCATCCGTGGGGACCGCGTAGATGGCCGTGGATGCGATGTTCCTGTGTCCCAGGGCTTGCTTCACGATGGTCAGATGGACGTTGCTCGCAACCAACGCAAATCCGAGCGCGTGTTTGAGGCAATGCGGGTGTCTTCTGTCGGCTGGAAGCCCCGCGCGCTCGGCGATGGATTGGAACATACGGAAGAATTGGGAGCGATGAATTTTTCCGCCCTTCTGAGAGGCGAAAACGAAATCACTCGCATCGCGGCGTTCGGCCAGCCACGCCTTCAAGACTCGCCTTTCCGACAGGAGCGGTTGCCCTGGATGATCGCACAGCGGCTGTATGGTTCGCAGGCTACCCTTTAGTCGTCTGATCGTGACTTCGCCATTCTTCAAGTCAAGGTCCGACAATCTCAGGTCGCAGACTTCGCTCGCACGCATCCCGTGGCGACAAGCCAGAAGGATCATGGCGAGGTTGCGCTTCGACTCGCTGGCGATTTTCAGAACCCTGAGGATTTCTTCCGGTGTGAGAGCTTTCCGGAAGTGCGACCGTTGGACGGGATGAATTACACTTTGCGTAGCCACGTCAGCCTCCTATTAGGTTGATTTGGCCAGGGGCGTGTCGGTGTTGCAAGCACCGGCTCCTCCCGTTCTTATTTCGCTTTGAATCCGAGAGACCGCCGAACATATTCACTGACCGAGAGCCCGGACTTCCTGGCTAACCGTTCGAGCTTCCAATGTTCGGCGGGGGTCAATCGTAACGCGACTAGGTGACTCTGGCGCTCCTTCGCTGGCATCCTCGGTCTGCCCATTCGCATATTAAATGTATAACAAAAAGTCTGATGCCTGTCAACTGCAAAATAGCAAGGATTGCAGGAAAAACAGCACTCTCGTGGCAGCGTAGTGGCATTTGTTTGGCCTCACAAAAGGCCGACCGCCGTGCCGGAACGGTGCGCCGGCCCGAGCGATAACATAGGGGTTAGGGAAGTTACGGTCTAAAGGGCATACCCGGTAGTGGTCGCCCCAGGCCCCCTCCCGCGGAGGACCCGGTAGTGACTGGCAGCCCGGGGCTCCTTTTCCGTATGATTTGCGGCCTCGGCGCGTTTAATTTAGGTTGTTTCTAGCGGAGGCTTATCCGTCAGCATCGACTCCATTTTGCCTCAGTTGGCAAAATTTTGCTTTGGCGCTTAAGTGCTTTGCTTGCAGTGCTTACGCGCAACGCCCGGGCTGGCCCTCAGGAATGTCTAGTCACCCTGAGGCCGTGCCGAAACGAACATTCTAGTTTGCCCGTTCGTATATTCGGGGATACCGGTGCCAGCGGACCGCGCGGAGGGGTGGCTATGACAACGTTTCTTTCGGATTTGCAACTCGCGTTGCGGATGTTGGCGAAGAAACCTGCTTTCACCGTGATCGCAGTGCTCACGCTCGCTTTGGGAATCGCGGTGAACGCCACCATGTTCAGCATGGTTAGCGCGTTCCTCCTGCGGCGTCCTTCGGCTGGCCAACCGGACCGCGTAGCCGTGGTTAGCTGCGTGCGGCCCGGCGGAGGCTTCCTGCCCGATGTGAATGCAGTTTCTGCGCCAAATTACCTCGCGTGGCGCGACGCCAATGACGTGTTCGTCGACATGACTGCAGCGGATGAATTTCGCACCGCAAACCTGATCGTACCGACTGTGGCGCCCCAGGCGTCTGGACCCACCGCACAGGCCCCATCCGCCCCGCAGAGCCATTCCGCCGCTGGCCAGCCTGAGGCATTGCGCTCCGCCGCTGTGTCTCCCAACTACTTTCGCGTCCTCGGCGTCTCCACGCTGCTGGGCCGCAGCTTCGCCGATGGAGAAGATCAGCCCGGCCGCGACCACGTAGCAATTCTCGGTTATGACGTGTGGGTGCGGCGTTTTGCTGCCGATCCTAATGTCGTCGGTCGTAGTGTTCGTTTGAACCGCGAGGATTACAAGGTTATCGGCGTGATGCCGAAGAGCTTTCAGTTGCTGGGCTTCATTCCGCAATTGTGGACACCGCTGGTGCTGAGCCCTGCTGACCAGACCGCGGCCGCGAGGAAGGATCGCTCGCTGTACCTGTTCGGCCGGCTCAAACCGGGCGTTAGCATCGAGAAAGCCCGCGCCGAATTTGTCACTTTCGCGCAGCGCGCCGCTGAAAACTTTCCCGAAGTCGAAAAAGGCTGGGGCGCTGCGCTGCGCGCTCTACCTGATTTCGTGATCTATCAGTTCAGTATTCGCAACGGCTTGGGAATCATGATGACGGCGGTCGCTTTTGTGCTGATGATCGCTTGCGCCAATGTTGCGGGATTGCTCCTGGCGCGCGCCGACGGTCGCCGCAAAGAGTTGGCGATTCGCATCTCCTTGGGGGCCAGCCGTGTACGCATCGTGCGGCATTTGCTAACGGAAGGTCTATTGATCGCCCTTGTCGGCGGCAGCGTCGGTCTGCTCCTCTCGTATTGGGGAATTAAGTTCATCCAGGCGAATCTCACCTTCAACGAATTCATTCGCGCCGTGCCTGTGACTCTCGATCGCAATGTCTTAATTTTTGCTGTGGTGATTTCGCTCGCTTCCGCGGTGTTGTGCAGCTTGGCACCCGCGCTGAAGGCCTCGCGAACCGACGTGAATACCAGCCTGAAGGACGAGAGCCGCGCAGCGTCGGCGGGGCGCTCGCATAAGCGGCTTCGTAGCGTCCTGGTGACGAGCGAAATCGCTTTGGCTCTTTTTCTACTGATCGGCACCGCGCTGCTCATCCGCGGCATTTTTGTAACTGAACATCAGGCTCTGGGCTTCCGACCCGATCATTTGCTTACAGCCAACTTGACCCTCGACAGCGCCCGTTACAAAGATGCCGCGCAGCAAACGCAATTTGTGAAAGATGTACTTCCGCGGCTGAGTCAGATTCCAGCAGTGGATGCCGTTGCTGCCACTTCCGATCTGCCCGCGACCGGACCAGGACGCTTGCCGTTTCGGATCAAGGGTGAAGCAGATTTGCGTGACAGCGAGCAACGAACGGTCGTTGACAGCGTAGTGACCAGCCAATTCTTTGACGCCGCCGGGATCGCACTATTGCGCGGCCGCCTGTTCACGGAAACGGACAACTACACGGCGCCGCACGTCGTGCTCGTCAATCAGGAATTCGTAAAGCGCTATTTCCATGACCAGGAACCGCTCGGCAAGCAGATTCGCCTGGATGTCTCCGGCGGCGCCGCGGAATGGAGCGAGATCGTCGGAGTGGTAGGTGACGTGAAGACTTTTTCCGAAGCAACGAACTACGACCCTGAAGTGTATGAAGCTTTCCTACAGCGGCCGGTCAGCTCATTTTCTCTTATGGTGCGCACCAGCGCCGACCCGGCCAGCTTGGCGTCGGCGCTGCGCAACGCCGTCGCTCGGCTGGATGGGGAGCTTCCGCTCTCAGCGGTGATGAGTATGCCTGCTGTGCTCGAGCAGCAAAAGGGAGGCGATGCGCTTTTCTCGCAAATATTGACTGGGTTTGCGCTGCTCGCGCTGGCGCTCGCGGCAATCGGCATTTACGGGCTGATCGCCTATTCGGTGGGCCAGCGCACGCACGAAATCGGAATCCGCATGGCTATGGGCGCCGGGAAACCGCAAGTGCTGCGCATGGTGCTCCGCGACGGGTTGAGAATGGGAATCGTCGGCGCTGCGATCGGACTCGTGTTCGCGTTGCCGCTGCCGAAGCTTTTCGCCTCTATGTTCTTTGGGTTTCCCGCTAGCGAGCCATTGTTTTACATCCTTGTACCCGTGGTGCTGCTCGCAGTCGCGATGTTGGCGACTTACATCCCAGCGCGACGGGCTACGTACGTCGACCCGATGCGCGCCCTGCGCCAGGAATAGCGACCACAACAACGGGTGAACCGCACGGGAACTTCACACGCGTGGACCCTATGCACGTTAGTAGCTTTTTTAAGCAACCGCCTTGGAATTCATCCGTGCAGATAATTTGCTAACTTGATAAAGATAAAATCCGGCTGGATTCCGACTCCAGGCCAAGATAGGGGCCTTTCTGTGTGTGCCAAGAGTGCTCTGCCAGGCAAGGTATCAACTGCGGCTGACGAGACCATAAGTGCTCTGCGCGAGGAATTGATTCGGGGTTTTCGTGAAGAGGCTTCGGCCGTCACTAGTGAGTTCCGTGAAAGGGTTTCTCCATTCCCGGTAGGCACCCTCGGGGCGGCATACGTCCTCGGTCTCAGACTGGGCCGATGGAAGTGGATTGGAGTTTATTTTAACGAGCCGGCGTCATGGCGACAGGGTTGCCGGGAGTGCCTGGATCATTGGTGTAGTGTTTTTCCTAGCGAACTGAAAGTGTTTGTCGCGGACCTGTGCGAGCTGGGCCACAGTATCGACACCGTCGCAAAAGAACTAGAAGACATTTGCGTTCTGATTAGCAATGTCGAATCACGTAACTGGCTCGCTTGTTTCTGCGGCAACGGCAATCCCGCCGGCCCAGATTGGCGTGCGCCAGGTTGGCTTCTGGATTGGCCTGACGAACTCGAAGCTGGCGCCTTTCTGGAAGCTACTCGAAACGGTCGGCTGGATTGTGGCCAGACGAAAGAAGTACGTCAAGCGATTCAGAATACCACCGAGGAATATCTGCTGTGCGCGAAAGAGGCCGCTCTGAATCACGCCCGAATCCTGGTTGCCAAAGAAAACAATCGGACTCGGCGTAAAGAAGATAGCTTGCTAGAAGACCGTCTTCCAGCCTCCGTGTCATGGCCAGTAGAGCGAGGCAAATTCTGTGACCAGGTGATTGATGAAATTAGAAGAATCAAAAACCTGTTTGCCACTACCGGCAGGAGCGTTGCTGAGATAGAGAAAGAACATCCCAACTTCGCAGTTTGGAAAGTACGCACAACTCTTAGTCCTGAAGATCAGGAGACTTTCAATCGCCCGAATCAATGGGGACCCATAGTGGGATATGCAAAGATGATTTTGAGCAAAATCCACAATCGCAGGCCCGTCACGATGACCTCGTGGGTCAAGGCTTACCGAAAATGCCAGAAAGCAAAAGGAGTTCGACCTAGCAAGAGGACATAAGTCTGCCCGCGGTCTACCCATTCCTACCCGTTTTCCCTTAGTTTTCTACCCGCAACATACCCAAATTTGCAGCCGTAGACTTTCTGCATGGACGAGACGAATCACCGCCGAGCATCGGCAGCCGAAGGCCAGCACGTTGAAACCAGGGCCTAGCTGGTTGGTTGTGCCATGAGCAAACGTAGCCTGCCCTGGTTGCAATTCTATCCTTCGGACTGGTTGTCAGATTCCGTTGCCGGGTGTTGTCTTGCCGCGCAAGGACTTTGGTTCCGCATGCCTTTTGTAGCCCACAATTCACAGCACTACGGATACTTAGAAGCAGACGGAAAAGCTATTCCGGATGAACAATTGGTCCGCCGTTGCGGCTGTGCGAGCGTGGAAGAGTATCGAAACCTTCTAGCGGAATTGTTCGCCGCTGGAGTCCCTAGCCGTAACCCAGAGGGGGTCATCTACTCCCGGCGCATGGTGCGCGATCAGCAAGAGCGAGATTCCGCCGCCGATAGACAGAGACGGCATCGCCGTCACGCTCCTGTGACGCCGCTGTCACAGGGAGAGTCAGAGGTCAAAGTCAGAGGTCAAAGTCATAAGTCAGAATCAGAATCAGAGAAAGTCAAAGTCTTTCGTAAGGAGGCTTGACGTATGACTTTGACCCAAACCCTCCAGATAAAGGAAAGGTTCCTCAAGTTTGAAGACATGCGCGCATTGGACTACGTAGAGAAGCGTTGGGAAGAGGCAGGAAAACCCGTCGAACGCTGGCAGCTAGTCAATTTCCTCGAAAGAATGCTCGTCGATCTCAAAACTCAAGGGACGGGGTATCCCAAGGTTCTGCTGCTCCGCAAAAAGGAAATCCAGCGCAATACGTTCACGATCTGCGAGCCGGCCAAGACTACTGAGCCTCAAGACGGTGTTTGCCCGCTGTGCGCCGGGGCCGGATGGATACCTGGCAACAATGGATATGCGCCTTGCGCCTGTCCGGCTGGCGAACCTCACCGAGCGAAACTGCAACGATGGGGAATGAAAATATGAAGCTCTTCGGCCTCAAGTGGATGACGTGCGCGGACTGTCCGAAACGATTTCTTGTGCTAGAGGAATCCCAGCTCGTGCGCTCCCTTACCCGCGACGCCAAGCGCAAGGCGACCAACCGCAAGGTGCATGAGTCGAGGTGCTGGAGCCAAGATAAGCGCGACAACAAAAAACATCACGGCGACGTGCAACGCCAGAGAGAAATTCTCCAAAAGAGAGGATTTCTGCCATAGCCATGCTGCTAACCGTCCAACAGGGGTACGAGCTGCTCGCCAAGCACGGGGTGTTCGCGCGCGAAATCTGTGACAAATGCGGAGTTTTGCTCGGTGCGGTTAGGTTCACACGGCGGGGCGGCGCCAACGTGTGGTGCAACCGCAAGTGTCGCGATGGAGCGGAGGCTAACGCACCGGGGACGTGCAAGCACTGCCGTGCGACACTTCTACCGGGCAAGCGTAAGAACTCACGGTTTTGTGATGACGCCTGTAAGCAAGCCGCCCACCGGTCCAAACCTACCCGAGAGGCATCCGAAACCGGCGGACTATCCGTAACAAACACGTCGATTTATGCGGGTTTTTCACTGAAAAAAGGCGGGGCTGGTGTGTTCCCCCTTACCCGGCCATCTTTGCCTCTAGAAATGCCCCCTAGCAAAAAACGGGCTGCAAGAGTTTAGGCATGGCAACCGCATTCCAAATCGAGCCGGGCGACAAACAGGCGGCGCCCTCTGGTACACTGCACGCGCCAATTGGTCCGTCGAGAAATGAGAACTCGATGGCCCGAAAGCGGTATCAACGCGGTCGTGTATTTTTAGAAGGAAAGAAGAAAGACAAATGGGCGGGCAGATACCGGGAAGATGTGATGGAAATCGATGGTAAGACGCGGCGCGTTCGGCGAACCGTCATTCTCGGCAGTAAGCGCGAATTGCCTACGAAACGTCTCGCAGAGCGCAAGATGGACGCGATTCTGGCGCGCATCAACGATCTTAACTATCGTCCCGGTCGTGTCGCCACGTTCGGAGAATTTATCGAACGGTGGAAAACCGAAGTGCTGACAACGCAAAAGCCATCCTCTGTGCGAGCAGTCCGCTCGCACCTAAAGTGCTACGTCGTTCCGGAGCTTGGCAAGATTCGCCTCGACCAATTTGGTGTCGAGAATCAACAGCGATTTATAACCCGGATGCCGGAGAGGGCCGTGAGCAAGGCAGTTTCCCGAAAGACAATCCAGAACGTCCTTGGCACGCTCTCAGCGATCCTCACGACCGCCCGCAACTGGGGCTATACCTGCGAACCGATAAAGCTCGAACACCTTCGCTTGCCAGCGCGCGGTGTGAAATATGAAGCTCCATCTTTCACCGTAGAGCAACTCCAACGCATTCTCACGGTTGCCGAAGAACCCTGGCGCACACTGTTTTGCATTTTCACGATGGACGGTCTGCGTGCTGGCGAAGCTCTGGGCTTGCAGTGGGGCGACATAGATTTAGACCGGGGCCTTCTGCACGTCCGGCGCTCAGTGTGGTACGGAAAAATCCAAGCCGCGAAGAGCGAAGCCAGCGAAACTGTTCTTCCAATCCCCGACGCCCTCGTGGCCGTTTTGAGGGACTATCGGGCGCAGTGGAAACCAAATCCGCAGGGCTTTCTATTCGTGACCCGAAACGGGCAACCGCCCTCCTCCAACAAGGTCGTGGAATATCACTTGTGGCCGATTCTCGACGCGCTCGGGATTCCCCGGTGTGGTGTTCACGCATTTCGGCATTCGCACACGGCGCTGCTACTTGACACAGGAGCAACGCCCAAGGTTGTTCAACGCCAGCTCCGTCATTCCGACGCGCGGACGACGCTAGAAATTTACGGGCACGTTGTAGGAGATGCCCAGAGGGAAGCAGTTGAAAAGGTGGCCGCACTTTTGGACTGTAATGGACCGAAATCGGCCAATCGCGATAAGTGGATTCAGTAAGTTAGCAGGGTAAGGCGATGGGTTCGATTCTCATCGCCCGCTCCAAAACTACCGCTGATTCAGTTGCCTTTGCGCCGCCAGATCATTGGAAAAGGCCCGGCTGAGTAAATGGCAACAGCAGGAATACCACCGTAAGGCGCAAGAGATTCGCGCCAAAGGTCTGGGGATGACCTATGCGGACGAGCAGCAGATGATCGCGTACGAAAGGGCAGCCCTAAACCGCATGCTCAACCGAGCAAATAACTTGCCGCTCGCAAAGGCGTTCCGGCGGCTCGAGACCTATTGGTGACGCTCAGGAAACCGACCGCGGGTCGAACAGCAAGGGAAAGAACTGCCCACCCATCTTGTCCCCGCGAGGAATTGTAGGAACGCCGGTCAGAAGCGGCTCATCCGCGTTCGACATCACGCCATCGCGAAAGACGTTTATCACGGTGGCGCGACGCGGCGCGGGGGTATCGTTCGCATGCGAACCGTGCATAGTTCGAGCATGGTGAAACGAACTTTCACCTTTTTTCAATTCCACGGCCACGGGATCGAATTTGTCTTTCAGGTCGTCAGGAAGAGTGTCGCGGATGCCGTCCATTTGCCCCGTCAGGACAGGTTTGGGCAGGTCCGGCCATTTGTGGCTTCCGGGAACGTAATTCAGACAGCCGTTTTCGCGGGTTGAATCGTCCAAGCCGATCCAGCAAGTGACGTGGGCCAGAGGCGTGGTTCTTGTCCAGTACGAGTAATCCTGGTGCCAGGCCACGACACCGCCGTGTTTCGCTGGTTTGCAGAAAAGCTGGTCGTGCCAGAAGCGCACCGGACCGCCTAGTAGCTGGTACGCCGGCACCAAAAATGCGGGATTCCAGAGCAGGTCGTGAAAGCCGGGCATAACGCGCCAAGCGCCTAAGGCATGGAAAACCACACGGTTCGGGTCCGTCGATTCGTTGGAATGGTATTCGTGAAACAAATGCCGGCCGGGATGCGTCGGATCCATGAGTTGGTCCAATTCCGCCCGCAGAACTTCCACTTGGTCATCGGTTAGAATGCGAACGCCCTTCAAGTACCCATTTTCGCGGAAGAACTCGAGCTGCTCCTCGCTCAAGCGATACTGCTCCCAGCTGGTGGAACCGGAGCCAGCAAATAGGGCGCTGACCGGGTGATGATTTCGGGATAAGTCTTCCATCATTGTGGCACTCAAAGGGGCGAGATACTCGCGTCAACTGTCTTCGCGGCCGTGATGTTAACTTAGACCAGAGTAATTTGCCACGGGCTTCGGCCGTCGCCCTAAGTCCTTTGGATGCGATAGGGAATAACTGACAACTCCGCTAAGATGCCCGTTGTATGCCTTCCCCTAAGCATCGCAGCGGAACCTCGCGAAAAACCAAGCTCGTTGGCGGGCGCCGCGTCCCTGGCGCTGCGCGACAGAAACTCAGTGGATCCGGCACGTTGCCCTCAAGTGGTGCAACGATCTCAACCGGCAATGGTCAGGTCGTGGACTCGCGCGGGTGCTGGGTTGTACATTTCGAAGCTCACTCGCCAATTCAAGGACGGCAACCTGAATGTCCGCTCGCCTTGCAGTGGCGCCGCGACATTCGAAGAACTCGGTCGGGCCCTGGGTACGGCGCGGTGGCAAACCCGCAAGATGCGGGAGCAAGGATTGCTGCGCGAAACGACCCGGCAGATGTTCGCCAGAGTTCTCGGGAAGACGACGAATCCATGAAACCACCATCGAACGTCAAGACGCCAGCGCAGTACATCGCCTCACTCCCCGCCGATCGTGCGAAGACAATCGCGACGGTGCGCGCACTCGTGAACAAGCAAATTCCGCGCGGCTACGATGAGTGCCTCGTCTGGGGCACGATCGGCTGGACGATTCCCCTGTCTCGATATCCAGACACTTACAACAAGCAGCCGATCTGCTACGTCGCGCTCTCGTCGCAGAAGAACTACTGCTCGCTCTACCTGATGGGCGCGTTTTGGAGTGCGAGTCAGCTCGAGCAGCTGAAGGCGGCGTTCAAGGCGGCGGGGAAGAAGCTCGACATGGGGAAGTGTTGCCTTCATTTCGAGTCGCCGGACGATTTGCCGCTCGAAGCGATTGGCAAGCTGATCTCGGCGATTTCGAGCGAGAAGTGGATTGAGATGTACGAACAATCGCGCTTGATGACCAAGGCGGGGCGGGCGCAGATGGCGAAGCAAGGCGCCCCATCGGCGAGCAAGGTGGCCGCCAAGCGCGTCGACACAAAGCGTCGGCGGTAAACTTTCCCACCATGACGTGCCGATTACCTGGCCACCACGTTTTCCATTGCTGTTGCGGGTGCCCTTGCGACTGCGGCGTGTAGCACGGACGACAGCGGTGGCGCGACGGTCTGTACGGAGGTGACCCTCTATCGCTGGAGCCGGGCGAGCGTGCGCTCGACGACCCAGCGGAACACGCCAAGGCCGCTGCCGTGGGACGTGCGGCGACGGCCGACGATCGCAACAATGCCGCGGGCGGCGAGGCTATCCGGCGCGGCCGCCCGCGGTGTCCGCGAACGGCGGGCAAGTCCGCGACCAAGGCGTCGAGGTGGGTGATGTCGTTGACGTTCGAGGCCGTGACTGGTTGACCTTGAACGGAAGTCTCCTGAGACTGGCTATGTGAAAAGACTCGAGAGTGGTCATTGTGTTACATCCCGATGCGGCCGAAGATGATTTGATCGGTACTTAGGATTGAGATGGCGAGAATCTATCTCGGACGTCACGTGTATGGATTGGCTGCCGTCGCTTTTGGCATCATCACTTTCGTCTGGCATGACTTCAACAACTGGCAACAGATCCAGGCGCTTGGTAACGTTCCTCACCGCGAGATGCTCGTGTACATTGCGGGTGCGATCGAGATCGTTGGGGGTGTGGCGATTCAATGGCCCAGAACGGCGCGAGCCGGCGCATTCATATTAGGCTGCATCTATCTCATCTTTGCGTTGCTCTGGGTGCCGCGCATTGTGGCGGAACCGCAGGTTTTTGACCGCTGGGGCAACTTCTTCGAACAGTTTTCCCTGGTCTCAGGGGCACTGATCGTTTACGCGTCGTTGAGCCCGGGCGATTCAGAACGATCGGCAACGGCGGCTCGCATCGGATACATATTTTTCGGAGTCTGCGTTGTTTCATTCACGACCGAACAACTCCTCTACCTCTCTGGAACGGCATCCTTCGTTCCAAAATGGATTCCTCCGGGACAAATGTTCTGGGCGATAACGACCACGATTGCATTTACACTCGCGGCCATTGCTCTACTTTCCGGGCGTTCGGCCCTGCTAGCGTCCCGCTTACTTACTGCGATGCTCATCGGATTCGGGTTGCTGGTATGGCTGCCCGCGCCATTCGCCGATCCATATAAAATGATCAATTGGGCCGGCAACGCGCAGAATTTGGCGATAGCCGGAGCGGCGTGGATAGTCGTCGATTTTCTAAGCCAAAAAGGCCTCACCTTGATGGGTGCTTGAAACGTTACCTCAATGCACTCAATGACTTTAGGCCTTCTCCAAGAAGGCGTGATTTCAGAGAGAAAATGAGGCCAATTCCCAGTGGAGTGTCGCCGATTCGGAAGTAATCCAGTTGGGCATCGTGCGGAAAAGTACCGGGAAGTCTTAGTGTTGTATCGGAAGCGTGAGTGAGCAAGCTGCACACACGAGCACGGTGTGTTTGCGCGCTTTCGATACAACGA
>Ga0210383_10002816_pt1 | contig 15653 bp, 13 predicted proteins | sample IncBWC14OmetaG_FD_160072 | JGI IMG/M metagenome (GOLD analysis project Ga0210383, IMG submission 160072) | Forest soil microbial communities from Barre Woods Harvard Forest LTER site, Petersham, Massachusetts, United States - Inc-BW-C-14-O ...
TCGTTACCAACTCGCCGTGATCTCGAATGTCGACGACGATCTGTTCGCGGCCACGTTACCCAAGCTCGGAGTAGCCTTCGACCATGTAATCACCGCCCAACAGGCCCGCTGTTACAAACCGTGCATAAAGATTTTCGAATTAGCACAAAAGCGCACGGGCGTAAGCCGCGAGCAATGGCTTCACGTTGGACAAAGCATCTATCACGACGTGATTCCAGCGCAATCACTGGGCGTCGCGACCGTCTGGGTAAACCGTCCCTCACCCCGCCCCGGTGCCGGAGCCGCCAAAGCGATCTCCGGAAAACCAGACCTCGAAGTTCCCAACCTGCAGACATTGGCAAAGCTCGTCAGCTGAAGTTTCGGTCCTTGCCGATCGCTTGACAGCCCGCCGGAGCAGGGCCACAATGACGTGCAGTTCGGGCCCCCGCTGATTTGTCTGAGGACGAGCTACTGTTACTCGGGCACGCACGCAAGGAGGGACTATGCCAGCCAGCCGCACCTTTCACTTGTCCTTCGGACAAATATCATTACCGAAGCTTCTTTTACTCTTCGCTCTTTGGAGTTTGAGCGCCCGCCTCGTGCATGCTCAGACCTACTCAGGCATGCTCACCTGGCACAATGATCTGTCTCGCACCGGACAAAATCTTCAGGAGACCGTTCTAACCAGGGCCAACGTCAACGCCAAAACATTCGGAAAACTGTTTTCGTTTTCTGTGGATGGGCAAATTGTCGCTCAGCCTCTGTACGTCTACAACGTTGTCATCCCCGGCAAGGGAACGTACAACGTCATCTATGTCGCGACCGAGAATGATAGCGTCTACGCCTTCGATGCCGACGGCGTCAATCAAACCGCGCTCTGGTCCGACAGCTTCATCAATCCCGCCCAGGGCATCACTCCGATTCCGTGCGCCGACACTGGCGCCGATCCTTGCCCCTTCGCTTCCGTGATCGGAATCACCGGAACACCCGTGATTGATCCCACGAGCGGGACACTTTATCTCGTCGCCGCAACCAAAGAGAACGGCACCTACGTGAACCGTCTTCACGCCTTGGACATCACCACTGGAGCAGAAAAGTTCGGAGGCCCGGTCCAGATTCAAGCTTCGGTCAAAGGCACCGGAGCCGGGAATAATCATGGCGTCATCACTCTGGCTCCAAGGCATGAATTGCAGCGCTCCGGATTGCTCCTGCTGAACAGCGTCGTCTATATTGGCTGGACTTCCTTTGGCGACGTCACGCCGTTTCACGGTTGGGTCATAAGTTACGGCGCTCAAAGTCTGGCTCGAATAGCCGTCTTCAACACCACGCCCAACGGCTCTGATGGAGGCGTCTGGCAGGGCGGCGCCGCGCCATCGGTGGACGCCGCCGGCAGCATTTACCTCATAACCGGCAACGGGAAATTCGACGCCAGCAGCGGAGGCAGCGACTGGGGAGACAGCTTCCTCAGACTCGACGCGTCGCTGGCCGTTCAAGACTATTTCACTCCCGACGATCAAGCGAAGCTCTCGAAAGATGACCTCGATCTGGGCTCGGGCGCAGGCCTGCTCTTGCCTCCGCAAAAAGGTAAGTTTCCCAATGAAATTGTCAGCGCTGGCAAAGAGGGACTGATCTACGTGGTGAATCGCTCGAATATGGGCAAGTTCAGCAGCAAGAAGAATAACGTGATTCAAACCGTAACGGGCTCCGTGAACGGCTACCACGGCAGCGCCGCGTACTGGAATAACACGATCTACTATGCGGGCAAATCGGATTTTCTCAGCCAATACAAACTGACGAAAGGATTGCTTTCCACGAGCCCACTGTTTCAATCGCCAACCAAGTACACGACCACTCCCTCGGTTTCGGCAAACGGGACCAGCAACGCAATTGTGTGGACCATCGAAAGGCCGTTGATCAAAGACGAACCACAACCCGCTGTCTTGCATGCCTATAACGCTTCAAAGATCTCCACGGAGTTGTACAACTCGACGCAAATGGGACAACGGGATTTACTCGGCCTGGGGATCACGTTCTCCGTGCCCACAATCATGAACGGAAAAGTCTACGTCGGCACCTACACCGAATTGGATGTGCTCGGGCTGCTACCGTAAGCGCCGCAGGTTTTTTATCTCAACAACTCCGCGGATGTTCTCAGCGATCTCCGCGTTTAAGGTTTTGTATCCGGCAAACGATTCCCTTCTGCCAGCAGCACGATTAAACTAATAACTTTGAACTGGGAGATCCCATGCCAACTGCTATCACGCGCGCAAATCCGCTGTCATATCTCACCGATCAACTGAACGACCTCAAAGCCAAAGGCACGCACTTCCGCCTGCGCGTGCTCGATGACGAGCAAGCCGCGGTCTGTACCTTCGATGGCAAGAAAGTAATCAATCTAGCCTCGAACAATTACCTCGGCCTGACCACACACCCCAAGCTCCGCGAAGCTGCACTCGAAGCCACGCGAAAGTACGGGGTGGGATCAGGCGCGGTCCGCACTATCGCCGGCACCATGAAAATCCACATGGAGCTCGAAGAAAAAATCGCCCGATTCAAAAACGTCGAAGCCTGTGTAGTTTTTCAATCCGGATTCGCCGCCAATGCGGGAACAGTCTCCGCTGTCCTCGGCAAAGACGACTTCATCATCTCCGACCAACTGAACCACGCTTCGATTATCGATGGCGCCCGTTTGTCGCGCGCCAAGATTCTCGTCTTCGAACACAAAAACATGGTCCAGGCGGAAGAAAAATTGGCCAGCATCAAAGACGAAGCGGGAAAGAAGCTGCTGATCACCGACGGCGTCTTTTCCATGGACGGTGACATCGGCCCGCTACCCGCATTGTGCGAGCTGGCAGAAAAGTATGGCGCCATTATGATGGTCGACGACGCCCACGCCTCCGGCGTCCTCGGTCGAAATGGTCGTGGCACGATAGATCATTTCAAAATGCACGGCCGTGTGGACATTCAAGTCGGCACGCTCTCGAAAGCCATCGGCGCGCTCGGCGGATACGTCTGCGGCACCCGCGACCTCATTGATTTTCTGTACCATCGCGCAAGGCCGTTTCTTTTTTCCACCTCGCATCCACCCTCGGTCGCTGCCACCTGCATCGCCGCCTTCGATGTGTTGGAAAACGAACCCGAGCGCATCGAAAAGCTCTGGGAGAACACCCGCTTCTGGAAAAAAGAACTGGCCCTGCTAGGCTTCAACATCGGCGGCCAGACCACCCCCGCCAGCGAAACCCCAATCACTCCCATCATCATCGGCGACGGCAAACTCACCATGGACTTCTCCCGCGAACTCTTCAAAGAAGGAGTCATGGGCACCGGCATCGCCTTCCCCACAGTCCCCGAAGGCAAAGCCCGAATCCGCACCATCATGACCGCGACGCACACAAACGAAGAGCTGCAACAAGCATTGGGTGTGCTCAAGAACGTAGGCAAAAGAATGGGAATTGTGTAGCAAAGATTGCACTTAGAGGCAGAGTGTTCCACGTGGAACACTTTGTGTTAGTCGCCTCGATATACAACGTTGCCACTCACAATCGTTGCCACAACTTTGCCCGTGAGTTGCAAGCCATTGAAGGGTGTGTTGTGGGATTTCGATCGTGACTTGGCTGCTTCGAAGGTCCAGCGTTTTTTGGGATCGAAGATGGTTACGTCAGCGTGGCTGCCGCGGGCTAGAGTGCCTCGGCCGCGCAAGTCTATTACGCGGGCTGGGCCTGCGGTGAAGAGTTCGACAATTCTTGCGAGCGGAATCTTGTGATCACGATGCAGGCGCGTGATGGCGAGGCCGAGCGCGGTTTCGAGGCCGGTGATTCCGAACAGGGCACGCTCGAACTCGATGATCTTTTCGTGCGGCGCATGGGGAGCGTGATCGGTGGCAATGGCATCGATCGTTCCATCGGCGAGAGCTACGAGGATGGCTTCACGGTCGGCGCTCGAGCGCAGCGGCGGGTTCATTTTGAAGTTGGCGTTGTAATCGCCGACGTCGGCATCGATCAGGCTGAAATGGTGAGGCGTGACTTCACAAGTCACGCGGGCTTTTCCGCGCTTGCCACGGCGTACAGCTTTCAGTGCGTCGGCGGTCGAAAGGTGGGCCACGTGCAAACGGGCGCCAGTGAATTGCTGCGCGAGTTGCACGTCACGCTCGACGACGGATGCTTCCGCAGCCGTGCTCATGCCACGCAGTCCAAGGCGGAACGAAGTTGGGCCTTCGTTCATCGAACAGTTTTCTGTGATGCGCGTGTCTTCGGCGTGTTGGATCACGGGAAGATTCAGTCCCGAGGCAGCGCGAAGCGTGTCGCGCATGATGGTGTCGTTGAGGATGGGACGGCCGTCGTCGCTGACTGCGACAGCACCGGCGCGTTGCAGGGCTCCGAAATCGGTGAGCACGGCGCCTTTGCTGGCATGAGTGGCGGCGGCGATCGGGAAGACGTTGACCACCGCTCCGCGCTCTGGTTGCTGGATCCATGTGACCCACTCCGGCGAGTCGACTACCGGAGTTGTATTCGGCATGCAGCACACGGAGGTGAATCCGCCGGCGGCGGCGGCAGCGGTTCCGGTTGCGATACTTTCTTTATAGCTCTGGCCGGGTTCGCGCAAGTGAACGTGGAGATCGATGAAACCGGGCGCGACGATCAGGCCGCGGGCGTCGAAAGTTTTGTCCGCGCCGCTGCGGATTTTATTCGTCGGCGCGATCTCGGCGACGCGGCCGTCGCGCAGCAAGACGTCCATGGATGCGTCGAGCTTTGCGGCGGGATCGATGACGCGGCCGCCTTTGATTAGTAGAGAACCGGACTTGGATTTGTCTTGTGCCATTCGCTGCTTCTTAACGTCCCTCAACGGCTAAAGCCGTCCCTCATTCAGCGACTCAACGATATGCCTGACGGCATATCCTGATACGAACCGGTTGATCTTCAAGCCTCAGTCCTGAGGCCCGAAGCCTAAAGCCTAAGGCCTACTTCGCTTTCCCCAAAGCCCTGGCCAGGATCGCCATGCGCATGGGCACTCCGTTGTGTACTTCTTCTACGATGACCGACTGCGGGCAATCGGCTACTTCCCAGGTTAGTTCCAGGCCGCGGATGATCGGTCCGGGGTGCATCAGGATTGCATCGCGCTTGGCCAGTTTCAATCGGGCCGCGGTCATCTGATATCTGGAAATGTAATCCTGCAGGCGCAGCTTTGTGCCTGCGAGACGTTCTTTTTGCACGCGCAAAACCATAATCGCATCGGCGCCACGCACTGCTTCTTCCACGGTGCGAGTGATGTGCACGCCGGGAGCGAGACTGGTTGCTACCTCGGGTAGAAACTCGGGCGGTCCGCAGAGCGTGATGTGCGCGCCGAATTTGCTTAGCAAGTGAATCGTGGAGCGGGCCACGCGGCTGTGATAAATATCGCCGACGATTGCCATCTGCAAGCCCTTCAGGGTTTTCTTATGGCGCAGAATCGTATAGGCGTCGAGCAGGGCTTGCGTGGGATGCTCGTGCATGCCATCGCCGGCGTTGATCACCGGGATATCGAGGTGCGTGGCCATCAGAAGCGGCGCGCCGGCGTGCGGGTGACGAATGACAATAACGTCTGCGCCGACGGCGCGCAGGGTGTATCCCGTGTCGAGCAACGACTCGCCTTTTTCTATGCTTGATCCGCTGGAAAGCACGAGCGTCGTCATGGCTCCGAGCGATTTGGCTGCGATTTCGAAAGACGCGCGGGTGCGAGTGGAAGCTTCGTAGAAAAGCAGGAGGACACGCTTGCCCCGGAGCAATGGGCGCGGCTTCAGCGGATTCATCCGCCGGGCCAGCGAGAGCAGGCTCAGGATCTCTTTTGCATCGAGATGTTCAATGCCGAGCAGGGAACCGCGGGCTGCTTTGTTCATGCTTGCGTGATAGTCCTCAGGGGCTAAAGCCGAAAAGCCCAGCGGCTAAAGCCGAATCAAGTTTGAGCGACTTGCGGTATGCCTGAAGGCATACCCCGATACGTTGCTCCACCCAGATCCTGCCGAAGTTTGCGCTACGTTGGTTTTTCTACCAGTAGAACTTTTTCTGCTTCGTCGATTTCGTGCAGTTGAACCTCGATGATCTCCTGGCGCGTGGTTTGCACTTTGCGCCCTACGAAGCCGGCCTCAACGGGCAGCTCGCGATGGCCGCGGTCGATCAGCACGCAGAGCTGGACCTGCTTTGGGCGGCCCTGCTTGAAGAGGGCGTCCAGGGCGGCGCGCACGGTGCGTCCGGTATAGAGGACGTCGTCGACGAGGACGATATTCTTGCCGGTGATGGGGAATTCCATCTCGGTCTTCTGGACTACTGGCGCGCTTCCCACGGTCGACAGGTCGTCGCGATATAAAGTGATGTCGAGCGTGCCCACAGGAACCTGAGTTTTTTCGATTCTTCCGATCATCTGCCCCAGGCGCTGGGCGAGGAATACTCCGCGGCGGCGAATTCCGACGAGTCCGAGGTCGGTTGCGCCGTTATTTTTCTCGATGATTTCATGCACGAGGCGCACCAGGGTGCGTTCAATTTCGGAGGCCGACATAAGCTGCGCCTTCTCTCGCAGGTTAGGTTGGCGGGGTGAGGTGCGCGGAGTCATGAACGCTGAATCATACGCGGAGCGGGCAGGCCGGGGCAAGGTGGGCTCATGAGATGTACTCGCCTGCTGGCATTTATGGCCGTTCTTTGCGATGAAGGAGGAAGGCTGCGATGGTGCCTCCCAGGCTGGAAAAAATCAAGAAAGCGATCAGGGTCATGATGAGGCTGAGGACGATGATGAGAGTAAATCCTTCTGAAGTGTTAAACATTTCGAGGACCTGTTGCACGCGAGGATCCGATGTAGGGCCGGCGCTTTGCTGAAAGAGGTTCAAAAAGGTATCGTGGATCTCTTTTCCCGAGCGTAGGCCGGTCCAGACTGCGAGGGTGGCGGCAACGAAACCGAATCCCAAAAGTCCAGTCAGTGCGCCGATCCGCGCTCCCATCCCAGCGGTGACGTTAGCCAAAGGACAACGGCGGCGGTACAACATGACCGAGAGAAACCCGGCCGCAACCATGCCGAGGGCGGTAGATTTACTGAGGCCCATAATGACAATGGCGACCAGCAGCGCGATTCCGGCCGAGAGCAATGCCTGGGACCACTCGAGAGCAGATGGCAGCGACGCGTGCGATGCGTACTGGTCGATCGCAACTTCGGGGGCGGGTATGGCAGGCGGAGTTGGCTCCGGTCCGGCGACACGAATCTGCGGAGCGGCGCATCGCGGGCAGAACGGAGTCCCGTCCTCGACGTTTGCGCCGCATTTATAGCAGGGATGTTCCACCGGATTTCAAGGTACAGCAGAGAGGTGCGGCGTGCAAGAAATGGAGTAGCGCGTCGTTTGGTTTGGGCGGTCAGGGTTGGGGTTGCAGTTCGCCGATGGGGACGATTTTAGTGTCGGTGCGGAACTTCTTGTAGTCGCGGTAGGTGATGTCGTCCTCGACATTGAAATCTTTGAGCAAGGCGAGGCGAGCGTCGACCTTGACGTTAATGTGTTGCGGCAGCCAGACTTCGTCGTTGACGCGGGTTTGCTCAATGACGATGCGCGAGCCTTTGTGAATGCGGGCGAGGAAGAGGCCGAAGGAAACGGTGTCGATGCACTGGATGTCGAGCTTCTTCCATTGCGATTCGTCCTTGTCGATCCAGGCGCGGAAGCGGAATTTGGGGAGCATTTTGGCATCCTTCAGATGGGGCTCGTAGCCGGGGCGGGGTTCGCCGTCGATGACGTAGGTGTCGCGCCCGGCGAGAGCGTCGATGCCGACCAGTTTGAACTTGTAGGCGTCGGCCACTTCGCGCACGAACTGGCGGCTTTCTTCGCGATCTTTTTCTTCCTTCTCCTCGCGCTTTTTGCGTTCTGATTCGGATTCGTTCTTGCGCTTGTCAATTACCTTCTGGATTTTCTCTTCCTCTTTCTTGGCTTCTTTGTCGGAGAGTGGTTTGTCGTCTTTCGAGATCAGGCGCTCGACTTGTTCGCCGTAGATCTCCATGATCTCGGAGGTTTTGGTTTCGGTGGATTTCACCTGGCCTTTGCCGTCGAGTTTGTGTTGCTCCTCGCGCTGGATGTAGGTGTAATCGCGCTGGCGTTTGTCGTTTTCCATATCCTTTTCGGCGGTCTGGCGGATCAGTTCGCGGATCTGGTCCTCGGAGAGGGAGGGTGCGGGCTTGTCTTGTCCGAGGGCGATGCCGGTCGCGAGGAGTAAAAGGATCAGGGCGGACTTTACGGGCATGTTCATTGCTACGTCATTAGAACCCTGGCGGTTCCAGGGAGTTTCGTCTAGGCCAGAATAGCAAAGCCTTTCATCGCAGAGTTCGCGGAGAACTGCCGCTGATGCCGCTGAGATTTGCACGGCCAGGACTTTACTTTTCTGCCCGCCCTAAACATCCGGCGCGAAAGGAGCGGTCGTCGAGGCGGTGCAGTTGCTTGGCCATGCCGGGACGGAGCAACGGGTGATGGCGGACGGTGAAGAGATATTCGGCGATGAACCAGAGGTGTTCGTCGGTCGTCATCCAGTCGCGGGGGTCGAAGCGGGATAGGTTGACCGGACGCGAAAAAGTTCGCAGGGAGCGTTCGCGGCGGAGGTTGAAATAAACGTCAAAATAACTCAAAGCCAGTTCGCGGAGGGTGCGATAAACCGGCTCGCGGTAGCGGCATCCGGTGTAGTTGGATTTGGCGATGGCTCCCCAGTGGCCTTTGATGCGATAGATGGCTACGACGTGGTCGGTGTCTTGTTCGGCTTCGAGGTCGAAGACCAGCGGCGGATATCCGTTGGCCCGCAGGGCGGCGGCGGCGAGGGTTGCGCCTTCGAAACAATGCGCGGTGTTTTCTTTTAAGACGCGGCGCGGAGACCAGGCAGTGTCGGCCAGGTGATAGGGCATGTCGTCGAGAAACCGCTGGATTCCGTGTGGAGTTCTCAGGCTGCGCAGTTTGCGTTCTTCGGCTGGGGTGAGTGAGTTCATCTTGAATGGAGTTTATCTTGCTGGCGGGGTAAAGGCATTAACCACCGAGGACACTAAGGTTCACAAAGGAAACCAGACCGGATCGCAGATTGGTTGGCGATCCGGTCTGATTTAGGTTTCGCTAGTTCATGTGCATTTCTGCCATGGGCTGCGAGCTGAAGAACAGGAAGAAGTTGGACGGCGCTTGAATGGCTCGGCCGGCTTTTTCCGCCGCCTTTAACGCCACGGCTGACGTGATGCCGCTGCTGCCGTCCTGCGGCGGCCAGTCGCTTTGATTCAGCACCAGCACGGGGACGACCTGCCACCAGATGGCGGGATCGTTAATGTCTCCGTTCTCGAGCACGTGGCTGTGGTTGGGATCGGGCACGAAAACGTTCGCAGTGGGCGGGTTGTTGATGTATCCCAAAGCGGCGAGGACTGGGGCTAAGTCAATTCTCGAAGCATGCATGGTGCAGGTCCCGGGCTTCTTTCCGGGGTCCGGGCATTGGGAAAAGACCTTCGGGCTTTCCTTGAAGGCTTCGGGAAGCGCGCCAAAGAAACCGATCAATGCTTTGCCCAAGTCTGGGCCGCAAATCGTACCTTCGACTACTCCCTTGCAGGAGATTGCGTCATTGGGATTCTGATCATTGTCGACCGAGAACATTGGAACCAGAACGTAGATTGGGGCGGTTGTTTTGGAAGCTTTACCGTTTTGTCCGGGCGGGTTGATGGTGGGGTCGATTCCGGCCTGGCAGATGGGAACCTGGAATTCCGCAGGATCCGACTGGGCCTTTTTCTTGTTGAAATCGAGGTCGTCTTTGGGTTGGTCTACGCAATCGAAGCTTTGGGTATAAGTGAATGTAAGGACTTTCTTGGCTCCAAAACCCTGGGTTTGATTGGGTCCCAGACTAGCGGGTTGCTGGGCAAAGGCTGGAATTGAGGCGATGGCTAGGCAGAGCGTAGGCCAAATGGGTGAGGTCTTCATAGGGTCCTCCACGGACAGATTGGGAGCTGCTTTCAAAGGTAGTACGGTCGGCGTGGACGATCGGATTGGGGCTAGCGGAATATTTCGGCGAGTTCGGCTGGGCTGTCGACGGTGACATCCGGCGGGGCTTCGCAGAGCGTGTGCGGGGCGAAGCCATAGGTCACGCCGCAGGTCCAGAGGCTGGCGTTGCGTCCGGTAATGACGTCGACGGAGGAATCGCCGACCATCAATGTTTCGTGGGGGTGAGTTTTGGTTTCGCGGAGAATGGTTTGTGCGCCGTGCGGGTCGGGCTTCTTGGTGGAGAAGCTATTTCCGCCGTAGATGTGAACGAAGAATTCGGCGAGGCCGAGCGCTTCTACAATGAGGCGCGAGGGATTGACCGGCTTGTTGGAGAGGATTGCCATCTGGCGGGGGATGCCGTTGGATTTGCGAATGGTGGTGAGCATCTCCTTGATGCCGCCGTAGAGGTGGGTGTGATCGAGTTTGTGGACGCGGTAATAGGCGAGGAAGTGGTCGAGGCCATCTTTGATCAGGCGTTCATCGCGGGGATCGCCGAGGGCGCGGCGTATCAGCATGGGAGCGCCGTCGCCTACGTAGGAGGCGATGACATCGCCGGGAAGCTCGGGGCGTCCCAAGTGCTTGAGCGTAGCGTTTACGGAGTGGATCAGGTCGAGGCGGGAGTCGATCAGGGTTCCGTCGAGATCGAAGATCAGGAGCTTGATCTGATGGGGATCGAACTGGCGGCGGAATTGGATCATGGGATTTTAGGATAGAGGAAGCGGTCGGGAGTCAGCAATCGGGCGGGCAGCGATAAGCAGGCGGCAATTAGCTCTTGGCCTGCAGCAGGTTAGGCGACCTCCATTAAGCTTGCTAAGTGCCGATTGCTAACTGCTATTCTCAACCCCCGGTCAGGATTTACAATGGGGACGCGATGGCGACTAAAACCGATCCCAAACCGGCGGACGAGAAAATTAGGGGCGCTGAGAAGACCTACGAAGGTCTCTCGCGCGAGCGGCTGATTGAGGCGTACCGGATCATGTACGCGTCCCGGCGAGTGGACGACCGGGAGATCATGCTGAAGCGGCAGCAGAAAATCTTCTTCCAGATTTCCGGGGCGGGCCATGAGGCGGTTGGCTTGGCAGCAGGCTTTACGCTGAAGGCGGGCTACGACTGGTTTTATCCCTACTATCGCGATCGCGCGCTGTGTCTGGCTTTGGGCGCGACCGCTTACGACATGCTGTTGATGGCTGTGGGTGCTGCCGATGATCCTCAATCGGGCGGGCGGCAGATGCCTTCGCACTGGAGCTTTCCAAAGTTAAACGTGGTGACGCAGTCTTCTCCTACGGGATCGCAGATTCTGCAGGCGGTCGGCTGCGCCGAAGGCGGGCGCTATTTCGCGAGGTATCCGCAGGCCGCGGAGAAGAGTGCCGGAGATTACCGCCAATTCAAGGACGTCAAGTTTCACGGCGACGAAGTCACTTACGTCTCGCTCGGGGACGGCGCCACAAGCGAAGGCGAATTCTGGGAGGCGATGAACACCGCGTCCAATAGCAAGTTGCCGGTGTTATTTGTGGTGCAGGATAACGGATACGCCATCTCGGTTCCGGTCGAGGTTCAGACCGCGGGCGGAAACATTTCACGGCTGGTCGCGGGCTTTCCGAATTTCCATTTTGAGGAGATCGACGGCACCGACCCGGTTGTCTCGTATGCGGCTTTTGCGCGCACAGTGGCTTACTGTCGAAGCGGGCAGGGTCCGGGATTTATACATGCGCATGTGATTCGCCCGTATTCGCATTCGCTTTCCGATGACGAGCGGCTTTACCGCCCGGACACGGAACGCCAGCGCGACGCGGCTCGCGATCCCATCACGCGCATGCAGATGTTTCTCATTCGGGAGGGCATTCTCGACGAGAAGGGCATTAACAAACTGGAGAAGCAGGTCGAAGACGACTTGCAAATCGCGGTAGATCAGGCGTTGGCGGCGGCTCCGCCCACGCCGGACACGATTATGCAGTTCATCTACTCGCCGGATCTGGACGCGACTTCTCCAGCGTTGCAGACAGAGCCCGCCTCTGTGGCGCTGGCTGCCGACGGAAAAAAGGTTGCGCCGAAAACCATGGCCGATCTTATCAATGCAACGCTGCGCGACGAAATGCGGCGCGACGAGCGCATTGTGATCTTCGGAGAAGATGTTGCCGATGCCAGCCGCGAAAAATATCTTGATGACAAGGCGATCAAGGGCAAAGGCGGCGTTTTTAAATTAACTTACGGCTTGCAGCGCGACTTCGGCTCCGACCGCGTTTTCAATTCGCCGCTGGCTGAGGCCAACATCGTAGGACGCGCAATTGGCATGGCTACGCGCGGCATGAAGCCGGTAGTTGAAATTCAGTTCTTCGATTACATCTGGCCGGCGATGATGCAGTTGCGGGATGAATTGCCGCTGATTCGCTGGCGTTCGAACAATGGTTTCTCTTCGCCCTGCGTGGTTCGGGTTGCGATTGGCGGATATTTGACGGGCGGCGCGATTTATCATTCACAATGCGGCGAGAGCATCTTTACGCACACGCCCGGAATGCGGGTCGTGTTCCCGTCCAATGCGCTGGACGCAGCGGGTTTGTTGCGCACGGCGATTCGTTGCGACGACCCGGTCCTGTTTCTCGAGCACAAGCGGCTTTATCGCGAGACTTTCGGCCGTGCGCCTTATCCCGGGCCCGATTACACGATTCCATTTGGTAAAGCAAAAATTGTGCAGCCTGGAACTGATCTGACCGTGATTACCTACGGAGCAGTCGTGCCGCGCGCGTTGCAAGCGGCGCAGAAGCTCGAACGCGAGCAGGGAGTAAAAGTCGAACTGATCGACCTACGCTGCCTGAGCCCGTTTGACTGGGAAACAATTGCGGCCTCGGTGGAGAAGACCAATCGCGCTCTGGTGGCTTACGAAGATACTCTAAGTTGGGGGTACGGCGCGGAGATCGCCGCCCGCATTGCCGACCAATTGTTCGATCACCTGGATGCACCCGTGCGTCGCGTGGCCGCGAAGGACGTGTTTGTTGCCTACCAGCCAATTCTCGAAGATGCCATTCTGCCCCAGGCGGAGGATCTCTTGCGTGCGATGAAAGAACTGTCCGAGTACTGATATCGCAAAATGCGTCGCCACCCGTGATTAGCTGTCTTTGCGGTAGAGAAGCTCGCGCATTGCTTGTCTACGAGCGTCGCTTACTTCACTGGCGGCTTTGCGCTCGTCGGCATCCATGCGGCGCTTGGTTGTGGGAGCAGTTGCTTCGGCGGAACTGCACTCCGGGCAGACGTTGGCGAAGCCGGGCTTATCCGGCTTGAGCTCGAACTCTTCAGCGCAAACGGTGCAGATTTTTGTGGGAAACGCCATCGCTTTCTATGATACGACGATGATGACGCTGTGCGGAAGTGGGCTGTGCGCCCGACCGCAGGTCAAGGTTAGCTTTTATTTTGGCTCCGCCTCAACCAGATCCAAGCCACGCGTATCAGAAAATATGAAGAAACGGTCAGGGTCCGGAGCGTAACACGCTATCGGACCCTTCGCTTCCTGGTCTGCCTCATAGGCGGCGAGTTGACGCCCCGTCGTAGCGTCGACGACGGCGTAGGTGGTACCGAGGCAAGAATCTTCACTCTCACGGCTGGCACAGCTGCTCCTGAACTGGACTGCCAGTCTGTTTTTGGCCACTCGAATCCCGAAATACGGCAGTCCCGAGCCAGTCGGAGCACTGACCACGATTTTGCGGACCACGTCTCCTGCGGCCGAAATCGCGTAGACGATGGCGGGAGAGGTTCGCCTCATCAGATACACCAGACCATCGTCGCCCCTGATCGCCACGGACCTGTCAATCGCGGTAGTGTGATCTTGCTGAGTGGGAACATTTCTCGAAGCGCCTTCGATTCCACGCTCGATCTCGGCGTCTTCATCCTGGACGAACTGCTTCACCAGATGCCCGGTCGCATTATAGATCGCGGTGGACGCTTTGTACCCAGGCTGATATTGCAAACCAGAAATCAGAATCTCGCCGGAGGAAAACACCGCTAACTGTGAGGGGAAGAAGGAGATCGGCGGACGCACGAGAGCGACAGACGATTCACGTTTCCCGTCAGGAGCAAAGTTATCGACAACCTTGAGGGCTCCATCAATGTGGAGCATGATGACGCCACCGTCCGGCCGCACTGCGTAGCGGTTCGTCAGAGCGCCCGACGTATCGAATTCCGCTTCCACGACGCCTTTGCTTGACAACCTGAAAAGAGGGCCCACCATTCCCGGCCCTCCCATGATTAGCTTGAGGTATGAGCGTCCTTGCTCATCGCAGGCGGTCGGAAGCCCAATACCGCCGCGGTGGTCGCCCACGACGGCAACAGGCGTTCGGCTCTTTGCCACGAGGAGCCTGGTTTGGGCGGCCGGCAGAAGGGCAGTTGCACACAGAACCGTAAAAACTGCAGGAATCTTGTTCATCTGACCCTGCCTCTTTTCGGAATTGTACTGCATAGACAGCCATGTGACCGCGGACGCTCGCGTCTACATTGAATAAAGCGAACGCTTGAGGAATTCTCCTGCGCCCGCGCGGCCTACGAATTTGTCGCTTTCTACGATCACGCGGCCGCGAGAGAGAACTACTTCGGGCATGCCGGTTACTTCGATTCCTTCGAACATGGAATAGTCGACACGCATGTGATGAGTCTTGGCGCTGATGGTGTGTGTGCGGGCAGGATCAAAAATTACCAGGTCGGCGTCGCTGCCTACCGCAATGGTGCCTTTGCGGGGATAGAGTCCGAAGAGCTTTGCCGGCGTGGTGGAGACGAGTTCGACGAAGCGGTTCACGCTGAAGCGGCCCTTTGCGACGCCTCCGGAGTAGATCAGGCTCATGCGGTGCTCGATGCCGGGACCTCCATTGGGGATTTTGGTGAAGTCGTCGCGTCCCAATTCTTTTTGTTCTTTGAAACAGAATGGGCAGTGGTCGGTGGAAACTATCTGGAGGTGATCCTGCTTGAGTCCGCTCCAGAGTTTTTCCTGATGCCACTTCTCGCGCAGAGGGGGCGTGAAGACATACTTTGCGCCTTCGAATCCGGGAACGTCGAAGTTTTCGATCGACAGATAAAGATATTGCGGACAGGTTTCGGCATAGACGGGAAGGCCGCGGTCGCGGGCTTCGCGGACTTTTTCGAGGGCGTCGTTGCAGCTTAAGTGGACGATGTAGACCGGGGCTCCGGCCATTTCGGCGAGGGCGATGGCGCGGGATGTGGCTTCGGCTTCGGCTGTGGTCGGCCTGGTCAGAGCGTGATATTTCGGAGCGGTCTTTCCTTCGGCCAGGGCTTGCTGCACGATCACGTCGATGGCGCTGCCGTTTTCGGCGTGCATGCAGACCAGGCCTCCATTCTTGGCGGTCGTGCGGAATGCTCTGAAGATGCTGGCATCGTCGAGCATGAAAACGCCGGGGTAGGCCATGAACAGTTTAAAGCTGGTGACGCCTTCGCGGACCAGCGCGTTCATCTCTTCGAGTTGTGCGTCGGGCAGGTCGGTGATGATGCAGTGGAAGGAATAATCGGAGACGGCTTTGCCAGCGGCTCTTTGCATCCAGGAGTCGAGGGCGGTTCTGAGGGTCTGGCCTTTGTACTGGATTGCGAAGTCGATGAGAGTGGTGGTGCCGCCGAAGGCAGCGGCTTTGGTGCCGGTTTCGAAATCGTCCACGCTCTTGGTACCTCCGAAGGGCATATCGAG
>Ga0210383_10002817_pt1 | contig 15651 bp, 13 predicted proteins | sample IncBWC14OmetaG_FD_160072 | JGI IMG/M metagenome (GOLD analysis project Ga0210383, IMG submission 160072) | Forest soil microbial communities from Barre Woods Harvard Forest LTER site, Petersham, Massachusetts, United States - Inc-BW-C-14-O ...
TGTGGCATCCCGCGAATGCCGTCCCACCCGCTCCCATTCTTGCAACTCGTTCCTAAGTCGAACACAAAGTTTACGAGCCGGCTGACGCAGGCAATACTGGCAAATCTGACAGGTCCATTGGATGGCGCGCAGTCTACTCAGCCAGCGCCAGGAAAGGTAGCCGCTCAAGGACGCACACTCGGTCTATATCCGCGACTGAATCCAGCATTTTCATTTCGAAGACCCGACCAATCGCGAAACAGCGACCCGCGACCGGTCGGTCGCCTTCACGCGCCTTCCCAGCGAATTTTTTCCGGGGAATGAGCAAATTGAGTAAAACGCTCGAGATGGCCCCGATAGCGGCTTTCTGGGGCTTTGCTCGGCGCAATTCTTGCCTGGCGCGGGTTTCAGGATTTGCGTCCGTGTTGCGGTAAAACTTGCTCTGACAGTGATCGATGGCCACGCTCATGCAGCTGAGATGTTTTACGAACACCTTGTTTGGACCCACTCTTATCGTCGGGCTTCTGACGCGCCGGCCCGGTCGTCGCTGGCTGCATCTCTCTGTCTTCGCGATGCGAACCATCGCCGCCTTGATAATTTCGTGGATCCACCGCTGTGGTATTCGTTACCGCGAATCGCGCGAATCGCCCCTAGCAGTTTCGCTGGAAACGCTCCTCTGTCATGCGTGGCTGACGTTTCAGTTGGACTGGAAGTTTTACTAGTTGCTGACAGGTCCTACTTCGCGCATTCTTTTCGATTATGAAAAACGACCGCGAAGAAAGCGCGGCGTTAGGAGCATATCCCCTATGTCGAAAGTCCGGAGCCACGCAAGCATCGCTGTAGTCGTCATCGGAATTCTCGTGTTTCTCCCATTCGGTTTGGCCCAAACAAAGATGCCAATTGGTGCGGGCCAGCCAAAACTCACGCGCCTATCAAAGCCAGAACTGCTCACCTTTGACGAGTTGGTGCAGTTAGAGAAAAAGGACGATCCGCAGCCGAAGCTGGCGGCTCGTTTGAACCAGCTTCTCCACACGCCATTCATCAGCAATGAAGCAAGTTTGAGTGGTGCAAAGCCGAATCACCCCTCTTCCGAAACTCTTGGACCATTCATCCGCGCAACCATGTGGAACATCGAACGCGGCATTCAACTGGATGGAATCAAAATCGCTCTGACCGAGCCGGACAAGTTTGGAAAATACATCGAAGAAAAGAAGAACCCGAAATCCAAGCCGCTCACCGCCGAAGAGTTGGGCGAGGTCAACAAGCAGCTGGAAATCCTCAGACCCACGGACCTGTTCATCTTGAACGAGGTGGACAACGGAGTTACTCGAACCAACTATAGGGACGTTGCCCGGGAACTCGCGCAGGCGCTCAACATGAATTACGCCTACGCTGTCGAGTTCCTTGAGCTCGATCCACTGAATCTGGGCCTTGAGAAAGTGAACCTGGACGACAAGGCCGCGCAAGAGGACATACAGAAATCCTTCGAACCCGATAAGAGTCGTTATCTCGGCTTGCACGGTACTGCCGTCCTTAGCCGATACCCCATTCTCAAGGCAACAGTCCGCCCGATCCGGGTTTGCTACGACTGGTTCCTTGGGGAGAAGAAAGAAATCTCCAAACTGGAAGCGGGGAAGCGAACGGGAGCCAACCTCCTTTTTATGGAGAGAATTACGCGCGAGGTTCGCCGAGGCGGTCGCACCGCACTGATAGTCGAATTGGCGGTTCCGGAATCTCCCACAGGAGCTGTCACAGTCGTGGCGCCACACCTCGAGACCAAGTGCAAGCCGGATTGCCGCAGGAAACAGATGACCGAAATCCTGGGATGGATACGTGCGGAAAAAAATCCGGTGATTCTCGCTGGTGACTTCAATACATCTGGAACAGATACTTCACCGACTTCCGTATCCAAGGTCGTTACGAACCGGCTGAAAGATCCTGACCAGTGGGCGGTCACGGCGGTCAAGTGGTCGACTGGAGCTCCAACTATCTTGCTCATGCCTGTGAACATGATGCGAAACAAGAATGATCCAACCGGTTTTGACGTGCCGCTGATCTCACGCAAGAAAGAGGCAAAGCTGTTCGGGGATCTCGACGACTTTCACTTCGAAGACGGTCATACCTTCGACTTCCGCGGCGAAGATGCTCGAAGCGCAGATGGCAGGGGCGGAACACTAAGCGATTCGAACCAGCGTGCTATGAAGGGGTTTAGGTATACATTTGCTTTAGACCGGACTTACGGTGGCCTCGTAGGCGAATATAAACTCGATTGGTTCTTCGTCAAGGGATACGCCACCGACTCCGACAAACCAGGAGGAAGCTACAAGTTCGCCCCTCATTTCGCTCGAACTCTCGAGGAAGTGAACAATGCGCCGGACGAATCCTTGTCGGATCATTTCCCAATCACCGTCGATCTTCCTCTTACGGAGCCTCCACTGAAAGCAGGCCATCCGTAATTCACTTCGACCAGGTCCGCGCAACACTGGAGTTGAAAGGGGCAAGGCGAGAAGAATTATAACGAAGCCAACAAGGAAGCGCCTCCATCGAATGCCGAGCGTTTCTTCGTCGAAGACGGAAGCACGGCCCTCTTGCATAGCGAGCTGGCCGTGCACGTCGCTCGCGCGGCATACGAGGAGTCCGATAGCATCCTGACGATTGGGCTCTCACCCTATGCCAATCACGACTGGATTTCCGCGCTGCTCGCGATCCGGCCTCCCTCATATCTACATCCGAGGCTCGGAATTTGAGCAAAAGACTCAATTTGCTATGGAGTCCGCCCATAGCGTTTTTGTGTTCGAAATGGATCTCGCCCAGGTGACTGCGCCACCGCCGGATGCCCAGATTCCAGTGGTGTCCTTTGCTCAGGCTCCGCTCTACGCTGCGGCTCCAGAGACCCACCCGGCTGCCCACAAAGGACATTTGTACCTGATGGTCTGTAGTCCTAAGATGCTGGGCGCTGGGCGGGAGCGCGGGCTTTTGCTTCCGGTGTTGGCTGCCAGGTGTGGAGGTGCGCGGCAGCACCCCGGCTCGCCGCTTCAGCGCGATTTCGAGCCTACGTCCAGCGAGATTGATAAGTAAACTAGGGTTTCTCCTAGGTTGGTACCAGCCTAGGGATTTCCCTAGTAGCAAGGTGTCGTGCATTGCCTTTGAATAATTGTGTGAGGCTCATCCTTTCGGGTGGCGCAGACCTTCCCTCTGACGGGTTGTTTGCTGCGCCACAATTTTTGCAGTCAGGAAGGAATAGATGTGAGTCCAATGGGCCTGATGTTGGCGGGAGGCCAAGGTTGATCACACTTCAGACCGTCTCGCAAAAACTCATCTTGTGCATCGATGACGACGCAGCGATCTTGTCCTATGAACAGACCCTGCTTGAAAGGTCTGGATACTCTGTCATCACAGCAGCATCCGCAAAACAGGGACTCGGGCTTGTGACCAGATGTCAATTCGACGCCGTGCTCCTCGACTACGAGTTGCCGGGCATGAACGGCTGCGACGTTGCCTTCGAAATAAAACGTGCAAGACCGGAACTGGTGGTGATATTGCTTTCCGGTTGCGACGTGCCAATCTACGCCCTGGCCGTCGTCGATGGTTTTGTACCGAAGCTTGACGCCAGCCGAGAGTTGCTTCCAATGATCGCCGCACTTTGTGGTGGGATTCGCTGCCCACAACAGAGACAGGATGGGGTTCAGCCATAAACTGCTACCCACGAGTCGTTGTTTGCGTGGACGGAGCTAGCCTTGAAGTGGCTAAATCTCGAGAGCCTTCCGCAATAACTGCTGCAATCATGCACTTGCTGGCGAGCACTCACGACGAACATTGGGGAAACTGTTGTTCCGCAGTTTGGAAAGAGAGCGCGCCCAGGACATCTATCTTTTGTGTCTGAGCTTTATCATTTCGATTCCGAACCTCGGTCATGTTGCCAACGATTGGCACGCACAGAACAAAGGCCAGCCTGTCGACCTGTGACTCTTAGGGATTTCCCTAGTTGTGTCGGATATGAGACAGACCTAGGCTGGTTTCGAAACAAGGCTTCGGCCGAGCGGAGACTTCCGCCTGAATTCAAGAACTGAGGGAATGAGAGGCACCTATGCACAAACACATGATTGGAGTACGTCTGATGGTATTGTTCGCTCTGGCGTCGGTATTCGCTTTTGGCGGCGACAAAGCCGAAGTCAAAGGAATGATCACCGCCCGGACCGGAGAAACGTTGATTGTGGCGTCTTCCGCAGGAAACGTTACCGTGGTCCTCACCGATGATACGACAACAAAAGATGACAAGGGGCTGTTCGGCCTGGATAAGCAGCACTTGTCCGATGTAGTGCTTATTCCGGGACTCAAGGTGGAAGTTGAAGGAACATCAGACGAGCACGGCCGGATTGTGGCGAAGACTATCACCACCGATGGGGACGACCTGGAAACAGCGGAGATGATCGAGGCCGGGCTGCATCCCACGGCACAACAAGTTGCGGCCAACGTGCAGAGGCTCGAAGCCCACAGCGCGCAACTCGATGCGCACAGCCAGCAAATCGCAGAACTCGCGGCCCAGAGGGAAAAGATCGACGCCAATTCCGCGGCGAACCAGCAGCAGATGGAACAGAACATCAAGTATATCGAGCAGACCACCAACCGCTTTTCGGCCTTGAGCGAATATGACGTGAAGGACGTAGCAACCGTGAAGTTCAATGTGGGCAGCTCCGACATCTCGGCGCAGGACCAGGAAGAACTCACGAAGCTGGCGCAAACGGCCACTGGCTTAACTGGATACATCATCGAGGTGACCGGCTATGCCGATTCGACCGGCAGTGCTGCGATGAACACAAAACTAAGCGAGGACCGTGCAAAAGCCGTGGTCACTTACTTGATGCAGCAGGCCAACGTGCCGACACGGCATATCATCGCACCGGGCGCCATGGGCGAGTACGGACCAGCAGCGACGAACGAGACGAAGACTGGGCGGGCCGAGAACCGTCGGGTTGAAGTTAAAATCCTGGTCAACAAGGGCATCGCTGGCAGCTAGGAGCTGTTCCCCGCACCTGGCGATTGCGCACTCACGCGCTGCTTTTTCCCCAAGAGGCAGCGCGTGGGTTACGACGCGACTGAGAATATGGCGTCGTGACCGGCGTATGTAGGCTCGAAGCCGAATCTTCCAGCTGGCGCTCCTGCTCGCGACATTCAGCTTGCTTGCGCTTCCAGAACTCCTCGTCGATCTTGTCATCCAACTTGTCTCATAAACCTGATCGATGCGAGTGGTACTAAAGGCAATGAGTTCATATGGGCTTGCCGATACTCTCGAGAAGAGACAGGGATCGCAGCACGATCTTGCCGCGATGCTTTTTGAGGATGCCCAGATCCTGCCATTTGCTTAACTTACGGGTAGCGGTAAACAGGCTCACATTCGCTGTCACGGCCAACTGTTCATTCGTGAGGTCAACTTCGATGCCCTCACGCCCGGTGCGACCTATCTGTCGAGCACTCACGACCAACATTCGGGCAAGCCGTTTTTCCGCAGTTAGGAAAGAACGCGCGGCCAGCGCCTCTATGAGGCCATCCAAATAGTTAGAGACCACTGAATTCACTGCTTTACTTAGGCTGGGACATTGCAAAACGAGAGCTTGGCATGACGCCAGATTCCACGCCAGGAGGGAGCCCTCTTGCACAGCTTCTGCCGTGACGAGATACCGCGCAGGTGCCCTAACGATGGTTGCCAGGCCAAATGCGTCGCCCGGCAGCACCCAGCGGAGAAAAAGTTTGCCGCCCTCGTCTGCGACCCTGTACGCCGCAGCGCGTCCCGTGACCAGCAACCACAAACGGGTGGCCGGGTCACCTTCCCGCTGTAGGAGCTGACGAGGGGAAACCCTTTCCGGTTTCGCAGCCGCAAGGACAGCCTTGATTTCAGGTGCTGTGAGTCCCTCGAAAAATGTAGATTGAAAACCTGCTGGCAACGCAACGGCCGATGCCGTTTTCATTAGCCTTGCTATTGTCAATCGCCCCCAGCGATCTCCTCTGTCCATACCTATCGACGAGACCGCGTCCCTGGAAGAATCCTGCGATTTAGACGAGAGTGCGACTCAAGAGTGCCGCCTGACGGGGAAGGCTGTCCTGCAAACCAACTGTTACGGCCCGCTCTTAAGTCGCACCCGAGTAGAAGACTAGCTTTCTTAGTGGCTCAATGTCGTTGCCCGAGGGCAATGAAGTCGTCAGGCACGCATATTTTGGGCCGTACGACTGTACCCTGTCGCTACTAGGCCACACTCTTTGAGAATCGGCGTTGCGTTGGCAACCTCGCTTCACGGTTCGAAGGTGTAGTATTGAATGGCTTCTCTTTGTGTCAGTCCCCCGGCCAGATTTTGCTAATTTATGCATGGGCGTCTGCGACAACCTGAATTGTGGGACACGCGATTGTGAGAACGACGAGCAACTAAACTCTCAGAGTCGGGTTTCGACGTATTGAGGGGGGCAAATTGGAAACCTCATCAGGCCGAGTTCTTGTGGTCGAGGATTCCGAGCCTTTTCGGAACTTCATTTGTTCGACACTTCGGAAAAGACCGGAATTACAGATCGTCGGCGAGGTCTCAGACGGATTAGAAGCTGTTCGGAAAGCCGAAGAGCTCCAGCCGGACTTGATTTTGTTGGATATCGGGCTGCCAACGCTCGGCGGAATCGAAGCCGCTCGACGAATCCGCGAGCTCTCCCCTGAGTCTAGAATTCTCTTTGTGAGTCAAAACACCTCTGTTCATCTAGTGCAAGGAGCCCTTGCCGAGGGAGCAAAGGGTTACGTTGTTAAGACGGATGCGAGACGCGAGCTACTGACGGCTGTGGACGCCGTTCTTCGGGGTAAGCAATATCTCAGTAGTAAAGTGTCGGCTCACAACTGTCCCGACGCGGCGGATTCAGAAGCTCTCGACCGCCTTCGCCGCAACGGGTCTACTCCGTCGCTTGCATTGGAGAAATCGGAGATCGCTCGCAGTCACGAGGTTGCATTCTATTCAGATGATGTAGCTTTTGTATTTGGATTTACTCGTTTCATCGAAGCCGCCCTGCAGGCAGGTAATGTCGTTATTGTGGTCGCGACCGAGCCACATCGGAATCGCCTTCTTCAGAGATTGCAGGAAAATGGCGTGGATATTGCTGCCGCCATTGAACATGGACGCTATGTCACTTTGGATGTTGCCGAGACGCTCTCGACTTTCATGGTGAATGATCTGCCTGACCCGGCTCGATGCCTCAAGGTCGCGGGCGATCTCATGATGGAAGCCGCGAAAGCGGCACAAGGGGAGCCTCCGCGCGTTGCAGTTTGTGGTGAAATTGCACCTAGCTTGTGGGCGCAAGGAATGGCGGATGCCGCAATTCAGGTCGAACACCTATGGGACGCGATCGCCAGGAACTGCGAGGTCGATATGTTGTGCGGGTATGTGTTGAACAGCATTCAACGTGAACAGGAAAGCGAGATGTACGAAAGAATCTGTGCGGAGCACTCCGGCGTCTCCTCCCAGCGAACGGTCGACGATTTCCGGCGCTTTTAGCCAGCCGCACGCAAGGAATTTCTTCCTGAACCCAGCGGAACGCGAGCGTGGATCGTAGTACCACCCCCCGGTTGCGACTTGATCGAAATCTCTCCATGCACTAACCGCAGGCGCTCTTGCATGCTCGTGAGGCCAAGCCCAGTGCTCTTCATTGCGGTCTCTGTATCAAAACCTGCACCAAGATCGCTGATGGAGATGTGAATCTCTCCATTGTTTCCCCACAATCGTACTTCGAAGCGTTTTACCCCACTATGCTTCATGGCATTACGCAGGGCTTCTTGTACCACTCGGAATAGAGAAAGAGAAAGTTCGGTTGGCAAGGCAGTGGGTACATCGTGACTCTGGAAATCAATTTCCACCTTGTGACGTTCACCAAACTCTTTGCAGAGGACCTTCGTCGCTTCAACGATGCCCAAGTATTCCAGCTTCGACGAGTGCAATTCGCGCGATAACAATTGAACATCGTCCGTTATGCGCTGGGTTTCGTTTTGTAGTGTTCCGATTCGGGTGCGGAATTCCGATGCCACGTTAGGGATATCTTCCTGGACTCCTTCGAGTTCTAGTGAGAGAAGCGCAAGCCGTTGGACGACGTCGTCGTGAAGCTCACGTGCAATCCGGTGACGTTCTTGCTCCTGTGCCTCGATGAGGCTACCACTGATCCGACGCAGGGAGTCTTGCGTGCGTCGCGCCTCGGCCATGACGGCCGAGAGGAACATCAGTGGCACGGCAACCACACATAATAGAATCTGTAAGGACAGGACATTTTGTGCCATGGATACGTACGGGAATGGCTCTCGCCCGTGCATGGTGTACCTGATCGAGATCAGCGCGACGGATAAGAGAGAGGGGCTCAATCCACCCAAGCCAAAGCGGGCTGCAGCCCATAATAAAAACGGTAGAGGAAGGTACAGAAGTGCGGGAGTTGTAGACGGCGAAAAACGCTGAAAACCGAATACTAAAACCACAACCAGTACTGTACCAACGGCGAGCAGGGCTGCTTCCAAATATTGAGCTGCGCTGGCCCTCCGAAGCCATGAAATGCCGTTTGAACTCCAGAGTACTATCGCTGGAACCAGTGTTAGCTCCGCTAACGCATTCGTCCAAAATCGTTCTATCCCAAGTGGCCAGAAAGCGCGGCCCCAGCCAGTGATCACAACTGCAGCAGCATCCAGGAATGAAGTTGCCAACGGGGCAAGCACGACGCCAAACACCACAAAGGTGAATACCCCACGCACGTTGTCGAGCGTGTTTCTGGGATAGGTCAGCCGCGCGATGCAAAACGCTCCAATCAATGCTTCGCTCGTGTTGGTAACGAACCAACCGAGAGCTGTCCACACCGGCACTCCGGCCTGTAGTTGAGCAAGCATGTGAGTCGGAAGCACTACCAGGAGGAGGATCCACGATGTTCGCCGTGGGGCCATCAAAAGGGCCGCCAGAAGAATCGCGTTGGCAGGCCAAAAAGTCGAATTCGGCTGCCCGATCGGAGTCCAGGCAAAACCAATTCGCGTCCCGACATAGTAGCTGATTCCCACCAGCAGCGCTGGTCTCAAGGCTTGCAGGATTCGCTTCGCCGCAACAGTAGACTCAACGGTTCCAGGGGAATCATCGCGTGCAGCACTGATTTTTGAGAGTGAAGAGAGCAACGCGCTAGTCACGACAGGTCACCTCCTGGTAACTAAGCCCGAGCCGTTTGCAGAAACCTCGCCCAGACGATCCGCATCTTCAAGACACGTCGTGGTTGGTTCCTATGTCTTGTGCGCGGAGAACGCTCGCTCATTATGCACAAATCTCAGGGCACTTCAAAGCGAATAATGGTTTTTGTCATGATTCTGCAAGAAAGAAGCTCATGCTCGTTCGCCAACGGAAGCGGAGCCCCACCTGGAAGCGCGCATGGAGGCTGCAGATGAAAGCTGTTGCTCTCTTCGATCTGTGCGTAGCCAACACTCAACCATAAATTGACGTATGGGCAACTGCGGGTGCTGCTCCTCTCCGGGGGGGCAAGACGTAAAGCGTCATAGCGAAGATCAGATAGACCATCAGGACGAACACTCCGAGGAACCACGCCGATCGTCCGCCGCTGGTGACTAGGGCGGCGGCCACAGTGGCGATCAGAATCATCACCACGGCGCCCCGCCAGAACTGAAGATCCATCTGAGCCGGGCCGAGGACATAGCTGAGCAGCACCAGCACCGGGGCGACGAACAGCGCGATTTGGGACGCGCTCCCCAGCGCGATGCCCACGCTCAAGTCCAGGCGGTTCTTGCGCGCGCCGGAAAACGCCGAACCCATCTCCGCGGCACCGCCGACCAGCGACACGACGATGAAGCCCACGAAGGTGGGGGTCATGCCGAACGACACCGCTGCCTGCTGCACCGAGTCGACAAACACCTCGCTCACCAGCGCGACCAGCAAAGTGATGCCGGCCAAGGTGCCCAGGGCCAAGCCGATCGGCAACGGCGCTTCGCTGCTCTCCCCGGGCTCTGCACTGGCAAACAGCTCGCGGTGAGTCTTGAGCGAAAACCACATTCCCATCCCGTAAGCGGCTAATAGCAGCAGGGCCAGAGCCGCGCTCAACTTCTGGGTAAATGCCGTCCCCGCCGCCGAGTCCGCTTCACCGACCGCCGAAGGAATCAGGAGCGCGACGTTAGCCAGGAAGAGCAAGCCCACCTGAAAGCGAGCGTTAACCCGGTTGTACTCCTGGACATGATATTTGAGTCCACCGAGCAGAAATGACATCCCCAGCACGAACAGTGTGTTGGTGACAATCGCGCCAGCGATGGAAGCCTTCACCAACATGTACTGCCCGGCACGCAAGGCGACGAGCGCGATGACCAACTCGGCCAGGTTTCCCAGTGTTGCGGTGAGCAGGCCACCGACCGCGTCGCCCGTCCGGGCCGCAACAGATTCGGTGGCAACACTTAGCAGCGCCGCCAGAGGCACGATGGCGAACGCTGAGAGCACGAACAACAACGTGTGCGATTTGGGTTCGAGCCGGCGACACGTAAATAGCACCGGGATCAACGCCAGCGACCACAGCAACCAATTGTGCCGGATTTCCTTGAGCAGCTGTTTCATCGGTTCACTAAGGGACAGATATCCTAAACAAGCGGATACTGCCTCCAAATCGTTTTGCAAAGCGATTTCGGAACCCAGCGCTGGATCTATTTGACCGAATAACCGCGCGCATCCATGCAAGCCGAGAACCCTCGCTTGAAGGTGTCCATTTGCTGGTTGTATGCGGCCTGGGCTTGATTGGCTTGCTGCTGCACCTGTGCACCCGCCGACTGGGCCGCCTGTTGTTTTGACGCTTCGTTCGCTTGGCGCTGCTGTCGTCCACCGCGCACCGTGCCGACTGTCGCACCAATAGCCGCACCTTTTCCTGCATCGCCGGCAATCCCCCCGACGACTGCTCCTCCCACGGCGCCCCGCGCTGCTCCCCGGGCTCTTCCGCCCTGCGCTTGTGGCGCGTTCGCGGCAGCCTGCTGTTGAGCAGCCTGAACGTCTGCCGCGGATGAACCCGAGGGCCCAGGGGCGTCTGGGTTTATTCCAGTCTGCTGCTGCACCGTCGTGTAGCAGTCGTATTCATCGCGAAGTTGTTGATCGTTGCTCTGGTTGTTTTTGGGATAAGCGAACATCCCGATTTTTTGCGCCGCGGAAAATGGAGGCGGCGGCGCGGTCGGAGCGGGTGGCTGGGCTGCCGCTGGAGAATTCGCGGTTGGGGCTGTCCCGGTAGTGCTGGAATCCGATTTTCTGCACGCCGCAGCCGGCAAGAGCAACAAAAAAATGCCTACTCGTGCCTGGAATTTCAGTTGTCTCATAAGTCCTCCGTGTTTTGACATCTCCGATACTGTCCGACTTTGCTTGATGGCTGGCGAGCACAGGCGGCGACAACGGCCGACGAGTGAAAGCTCTTATCTCTTTCGCGATGCGCCTAAGCAGGAGCAAGCCGACCATAAAAAGAAGGAAATTGGGAACTCACCGAACACTGTCAGCGTCTCGGCCATAACCTTGCTCTGAGGCTGCCACCGTGTCATTTGACACGACAGCCTTCAGTGCAACCCTAGGTTCCAGTCGATTTCTGCACAACTAGGGGAACCCCTAAATGGCGGGAGCCGTGACTCTCCTGCGCGAGAAGGCAGTTTCGGGTGGGCCGTTGCGATTCGAGGCTCTGGGCCATTACGGCAAGGCCAACGCCAAGTCGATCGCGACTTTGCGGTATCCGACAAGAAAGGTCGTGACGAAGGAGGACCGAGATGAAAATTTTAGGCTACGATCTGCACGCAAGACCAAAAAGCATAGCCATGCTGAACACGGAAACCGGAGAGTTCACCGAAAAAAACTTTCTCGAAGCCTCGGCCACCGCGGCAGAGCAAGGGGCCTGCGACCGCACTGCCGCCGACACCGAAGCCGAACTTCTTCAGGCCAAGTCGAATCAGTACGCAAAACCAGCTTTTGACAACAAGGTTCAGCAGATGTGCTTGCCGTTGACGGTCTTTGTCAGTGTCAGTTCTCGATCTTCTTTTTTTCTGCCGCCATCTGTACGTCTTCTTTGTTGACGCCGTTTCGGTCGACCAGGGTCGAGAAATCTTGGGCATTGAACGGGTATTGCTGAACGGATTCTTGCCCAGTGGTACTCAAAGTGATGTCCACACGACGGTTGTTGGCAAAGACGAGCGTATTCAGTTTCTCAAGAGCTTTCTGTCGCTCCTCGTCGCTCAACGCAGGATTCTGCTCGATCAATTGCTTCACTTGATCGGCGGTCAAGTTTTGATCCTCGCCGAGTCCCTTCGTATCAAGGTTATCGGCCGGAACGCCTTGGGCAGTGAGGAAGTCCTTCGCAACTTCAACCCGTCGCTTCGAGAGCGCCATATTGTAGTCGCTGTTCCCCCGCTTATCGGCGTGACCAATCAACGTCAGGTGGGCGTCGGGTTTGTTCGCGAGATATTGCTTGAAAGCGTCGGCAACGGAGATCAGTGCCGCCTGCTGGCTCGCCACCAGACCATCTGTCGTCTCGGTAGATCTGGGCATATCCGTTGGAAAGTAAATGCTGTTAAGGGCCAAGTTAGTATCCGGTGCTGCAATCAGCCCGACGATATGCAGGGTTGCCGTCTTGGTCTCGTTCCCGCCGCAGGCGTTGGAGGCGGTGAGTGTGTAAGTGACGGTTTCATCGACCGGGCCGGGGTCGGTCTTCTTGGGCGCTATGGGCAGCGAACGGGTACCGTTCGGATCGACCGTTCCCAGTTGGTCAATCGAAACCGTGGAGGCGTTAGCCGCGCTCCAGTTCAGTTCGGTGCTGCCTTGCTCGACTTTGTCCCCCGTGCGTTTGTACTGGACCTCGGCAGGCGATAACTGAAGATTGGCCTGGACGGCGGTGTTCACATTGACCGTCGTGCTGGAAGTTACCGTACCACCAGGACCGGTGGCTGTAAGTTGATAGGTCGTATTCTGTGTGGGCTGTATGGGTTGTTCGCCGGCAGCTGTGACCGTGCCAACCGGAGTGATTTGCACAAGCGGCGCATCGGTGGAAGACCACTTGAGTTGCGACGGGTCTCCGCAGTTGACTTGTGTCGCGCTGGCGGACAGTTCGGCGGTTGGTTTCGCTACGGCTACTGTCGCGCTGGCCGTACCCACCTTGAAGCGTGGAATTGCGGAAAGTTTTTCGCCGCGAGGCCACGGAACCGTTTTGCGTACACCCTTGGGGATATCGATGACGACGCGCTGGTTGGCGGGAACTTCGACAGCACCAGACCAAACCTCCGCCGAGGGTCCCACGATGGTCATCTGATAGTTTCCAGGTGGAACTACGAGTTCCTGCTTCCACCACCAGTCGTGGTTAAATTCATCCCCGTGGCCAACAAAGAAATCGGGGGTCTTGCCGTTGAGCAGCACAGCATCCCGGTCAGCGCCTTCAATGGTCATCGCGCCAAAGACCGGCGAAACAGTGGCACCAACGCTTTGCAGCGTGACTTCGAGACTGGTGACCTGCCCGTCGCTAATAGTGACAGTGCGAGTCTCGGGCGCGTAGCCGTAGTTGACCAATTGCACCTTATGATCGCCGGCGCTAAGCTTCAGCGAATGGTGCTTGCTCGCTTCGCCGACCGCATGCTCATCCACGAAGACGTATGCTTGTTTCGGGGTGGCGTGGATGGCGAGTTTGCCGTCCTGAGAAGAGCAAAGCTGACCGCCAGCCAATATCAGTAGCACGGACAGCGTTACTTTGCGTGAACACTGACTCTGAATTTGCATGGTTTTCTCCTGCTTGGGATGTGCATTAAGTTTTTGCTTTGCGGAAACCTCGCCGCTCCTGGCAAATCTGACAGGGTGGCATTGCCGGGCTCGCTCTTATCACTACCGATCGGGTACGGGATCCCACATTGTTGTGGAATCAATATCGCTCGTTGACGAGTGGTCAAAGCGTGTAATCACCATTACCCTCAAAACCAGCGTTGCAACTGTCATCCCTGCATGCCAAAGGAACGTTGGCGGAGGCAAAAAGGGGGGCGTCGGTTCGCCCCGCAAGTCGTATATGTGCCTTCCGATTTGAGTGTCCGCGCCTGCCTAGGCCGCGAGCTTCTGGCCCAGAAATTCCTTTGCTTTTGCCGCCCCCGCATCCCACTTAGTAAGTTGCTCGGGCGTCAGGAAATTGACCAGGCGCTGACGAATCATCGCCCGGTTGTCGGCTACCTTCCGGATCACTTCTTCTCTTGAAACGTTGGGGTTCTGTTCTTTGTATTCCTGCAGTTTCTCGGAGGCCTCTGACAGAAAGCCGTGTAGCTTCTGCTTTTGGTCGTCGGAGAGATTCAGGTCGGTGGCAAACCGCTTTAGTTCGTCCACGACCGTGTCGCGTTGTTCCTGAGTAAGAGGCATGATTCACTCCTTTGCCATTAGGTTGGAAGCGCGTTGAAGGTTTCGCCCCGAGATGGATCCTCTGGAAATCATCTAGGTTCGGTCATCAGCTTACTGAGTCGCAGTAGACCACTGCGAGGGTGAGCCAGTTAGTGAGCGTTCCAAAAGTGGAACGCCGAATTCTACGAATCGGGTTCTCTTTTGAAACACGTCAACGACACTCTAGGTTCCGCCCTACGTCTGCACAACTAGGGAAACCCCTAGCGGCCCGGGCGACTCGTTACATCTACATGTGGCTCGGCTTGGTCACAGTGCGGACTGCGAGACCAATCAAAAAGCATATTGCCAGCACCAGTGACAGAGAAAGGAATTAGTCTGCGGGAAGCCACTTTGGGAGCAAGCTTGCTGAGGGCACTGCTCTTCTTCATACCGATTACCCCTTACTTCGAGAGTGGCGCTTTCAGGAGAGCGGCTCTGTCAGCGGCGGTCCCTTGCTTTCAGATGCGCGTTCCCCAAAACACTTGAGAATTTCTGGCAAAATATCATGCTTCTCCAGCCTTGCGGCCGATCACGTGATCGCAGTCGGCGTGGTGGACGGATGCAGGTAATCTAGAACACGAACCTCAGCGAAAGCTGCCCGACGCGAGCATTTACAGCGGTGCTACTGATCACACCGAACGTCGGTGAGGTGAAGTTTGTGTCGGGGTTGGCGAACTGCGGATGGTTCAGTGTATTGAATAACTCAGCACGAAATTGAAAGCCACTTTTCTCGATCGGCCAATTGACCATTACAGATCTTGAAACTGCGAGATCCAGATTCGCTTGTCCGGGACCGTTCACGATCCCAGTCGCGCTGTCCCCAAACGCCGTGCCGATGCCATCCGCGCCGACAACTGGCGGACTCGCAAAACAGGAAGCGTTGAAATAATTGTTCAGTTTAGACTCCACCGATCCCGCCCGCACAAGCTGGCTTTTCGAGCATGTGCCGCTCAATTGGGCTCGGTCTTCACTGATCCCAAAGACATTCGTCGCATTTGTGTCGGCGATGGTGAGAGCACTGCCAGATTGAATCGTAAGTACACCAGCAAGTTCCCACCCCCCGAGAACCGCGCGTTGGAGCCCGGCTGACGGACTGGGGAGACTCCAGGTTCCACTAAAAATGAATCGATGAGTTCGGTCGAAGCTCGCTCGTCCCCATCGCTGACGGGGAGAGTTTTGGTCCCCGAGCGTTAGCGCATTTCCGGAGGACGTTGAGTTGATGTCGGCACCGTCGGTGTCTAGGGTCTTCGAGAAGGTGTAAGAC
>Ga0210383_10002818_pt1 | contig 15647 bp, 10 predicted proteins | sample IncBWC14OmetaG_FD_160072 | JGI IMG/M metagenome (GOLD analysis project Ga0210383, IMG submission 160072) | Forest soil microbial communities from Barre Woods Harvard Forest LTER site, Petersham, Massachusetts, United States - Inc-BW-C-14-O ...
AAGCCTCTGCCACCCTCCAAGAAATCCAAAGTCTTCGAACCCAAAAAGCCACCTCCCGATAACGCCATCAACTACGGGAAGGGCGGAGGGATGGACGTCCCCACCGGCTACTCGCAAAACCCCGGCGCCTCCTCCAGCGGCGTAGCCGTCCAAGGCGAAGGCGGAGGCGATTTCGCCACACGCTACGGCTGGTACGTCGAATCCGTCAAGCGCGCCATCAGCCAAAACTGGATCCAGACTTCCATCGACCCCTCCGTCCGCGCCGCCCGTCGCGCCAAAGCCACAGCCACCTTCCGCATCAATCGCGACGGCTCCATCAAGAACATCCGCCTCGACACCTCCAGCGGCAATCGCTCCATGGACGACTCCGCCACCCGCGCCCTCCTCAGCATCGACAAATTCCCCACGCTCCCCTCCGACTATTCCGGCTCCTACGTCGACGTAACCTTCGACTTCGACCTCTCCTCCACCCACTAGTCTCTTCTCATGTGGCACAGCCATCCCTGGCTGTGCTCTTCGATTTCTTGTGAATTCACACATCACCTGAACTTGAGGGTGCCCCATCCTTTGCGCATTTCAGCAAAGGGTGGGTTCTTGCGATCAACAACCACGAATCCTCTTTTCTGCTCCTCTCTGGGCCCTGGGTGTTCCATCTCCGTGTTCTCCGTGTGAAATCTTTTCTCTTCTCCCCTCCAAACTGTCCTAAACTATTTCTTCAGCCCAAATTTTTCGGAGGCCAACTTGTCCGCAAATTTCCGTCTCGCCACTCGCCACTCGCTACTCGCCACTCTCTTCTTTCTCTTCCTCGCCCTCCCCACACTCTCCCAGGACGTCTTCCGCACCGGCACCGGCCTCGGCGTTGACAAACCCCGCATCGCCGTAGCCGACTTCGCCCCTCGCGCCGACAACGCCAAATCCCACGCCGCCCTCTTCACCCAGGTCGTCCGCGACGACCTCTCCTTCTCCGGGGTCATCGAACTCGTTTCTCCCAGTTTTTATCCCGCGCAGGTTCCCTCCGCCCCCAACGAACTCCAGAAACTCACCTGGACCGATCCTCCCCTTAACGCCAACTTTGCCGCCTTCGGCAATCTCACCGAATCCGCCACCGAAGTCGCCATCCCCGCCTGGATGTTCGACGTCCGCAGCCCCTCCAACGAACCTGTCGTCGGCAAGGTTTATCGCGGAGCTCCCAGCGACGCGCAAGTCCGCAAATTCGCCCACCAGTTCGCCGACGAAATCATCTCCAAACTTTCCGGCGGCTTCCCCGGCGTAGGCGGCACGCAAATCGCCTTCATCAGCTCGCGCACCGGCACCAAGGAACTCTGGGTCATGGACTACGACGGCGCCAACCAGCACCCGCTCACTTCTCTCCGTTCCATCTCGCTCACCCCGCGCTGGTCTCCTGACGCCTCCCGCATCGCCTTCACCTGCTTCGCTCCCGCCAACAGCGTCGTCAGCGGCCAGATCTGCATGTACTCGTTCGACTCCGGCAAGGTCGTCTCCTTCGCCCGCTACAGAGGCACCAACTCTTCCCCCACGTGGTCTCCCGACGGCTCGCAGGTCATGTTCTCCTCTTCCATGCAGGGCAACCCCGCGCTCTACGTCTCCGACGCCAGTGGCAATCGCCCCAAGCGCCTCACCTTCTCCAATTCCGGCGCCGACACTTCACCCGCCTGGAATCCCAAGACGGCGCAAACGGTCGCTTTCGTCAGCGATCGCGGTGGAGTTCCGCAACTCTATTTAATGAATGCCGACGGCACAAACACTCAGAAACTCGACGTTCCCGACAAGGGTTATCTAATCGACCCCGCTTGGTCTCCCAACGGTCAGTTCCTCACCTTCTCCTGGCGCCGCCCCTCCGGCAATTACGACATCTACATCATGGATGTCTCCTCGCGCCGCATCCTCGAACTCACCCGCGACTCCGGACGCAACGAACGCCCCAGTTGGGCCCCCGACGGCCGCCACCTCGTCTTCGAATCCACCCGCACCGGCACCCGCCAAATCTGGACCATGCTAGCCGACGGCTCCCAGCCCCATCAGCTCACCACAACCGGCCACAACGAATCCCCCAACTGGTCCTCCAAATAATCCTCGGTTGTAGGGGCGGAGCTCGCTCCGCCCTCTTGGGTTCAATCGTTACGCCACCAAACAAATGAACTTGAGGGTGCCCCACCCTTGGTTTGTAAGGGTGGGCTCTTACGATCCGAAGCCACAAAATTTCCGTTCCTCATTCTTCTCCGTGTCCTCTGTGCTCCTACCTCCGTGAACTCTGTGAGAACTTTTCTCTCTCCTGCTCCCCTCCTGCAATCTGTTCTCTGTTATCTGCTATCCTCTTAACTTCAGGAACCAAGCCAAAAATCGCACCACCCTCTTGCTTCCTGATTACTGATCGCTGATTACTGATTACCTTTCAGCATCACGAAATCCCAAAATCGCATCGAGGCCTTTTCCATTGAGCAACGCGATCAATCGAGTCATCTCCGGCATGCGCCCCACCGGACGTCTCCACATCGGCCACTACTTCGGCGCCCTGCAAAACTGGGTCAAGCTCCAATCAGATCCCGCCTACGAATGCTTCTACTTCGTAGCCGACTGGCACGCCCTAACCAGCGACTACGCCGACACCTCCGCCATAGCCGAAAATTCCCTCCAAATCACCATCGACTTCCTGGCCTCCGGCCTCGACCCCGCCAAATCCACAATCTTCCTCCAATCCCAAGTTCCCGAACACGCCGAACTCCACCTCCTCCTAAGCATGATCACCCCGCTAGGCTGGCTCGAACGCATCCCCACCTACAAAGAACAAGTCGAAAACGTAACCAACAAGGACCTCCACACCTACGGCTTCCTCGGCTATCCAACCCTCCAAACCGCCGACATCGTCATGTACTCGACTGCTGGTAAGGGTTTGTTCGTTCCCGTAGGCGAAGACCAAGTTTCCCACGTAGAATTCAGCCGCGAACTCGTCCGCAAATTTAATTTTCACTACGGTCTTCAGATGTCTCCAGCACTATTCGAAATTCCCAAAGGTAAAGAAGTTCCCCCGCTAGTTGCTATCATCGCTCACATCAAGGGTGGTGTCGGCGTTGACAACCCACCAGGCTGGGCTGCACTCAGGACGGAGCCCGTGAAGAGTCACATAGAAAAGATCCTTCGCGATCACGTCGCGGAAGTAGGAGTCGAAAATTTCTTGGAATCGCTATCGCAGAATCTGCGGTCATTTTTCTCGCTAACAAGCGTCCTCGAAGAGCCCGGCGCCCTACTCACTTCCACTCCCCGCATCCCCGGCCTCGACGGTCGCAAAATGTCCAAGTCCTACAACAACGCCATCACCCTCTCCGAATCCGACGACGACATCCGCAAAAAAACCAAAGTCATGGTCACCGACCCCGCCCGCAAACGCCGCACCGACCCCGGCAACCCCGACGTTTGCCCTGTCTACGACTGGCACAAACTCTTCTCCACCGAAGAACGCGACCCCGGCCGCCTGGCCTGGGTCCGCCAAGGCTGCACAACCGCCGGCATCGGCTGCATCGAATGCAAATCCGCCATGGCCGAAAACCTAATCAAATGGATCACCCCAGTCCGCGAAAAACGCCTCGACTACGAAGCCCATCCAAAAAAGGCTCTCGAAATCCTGGACCAAGGCAGCGCCAAAGCAAGAAAGTCTGCGCAGCACACAATGGAGCGCGTCCGCGCCGCCATCTTCCACTGGCCTCAAAAGCGCGCCGAACTCAAGTAGCACAGGCTTCAGCCTGTGTTCTTCGATCTTCGTGACGCCACCCAACAAACGAACTTGAGGGTGCCCCACCCTTGGTTTCTAAGGGTGGGCTCTTACGATCCAACGCCACAAACTCTCCGCTCTTCTCTTCTCTGTCATCCCGACCGGAGTGGCCGGTTTTCACTTCCGTTCGCGCCGCGCGAACGCCGGCCACGAAGCGGAGGGACCATGGCAAGCATTCAACAATTCCACGACTCCTCTTCTCTGCGTCCTCTGCGGCCCCTCGGCGGACTCTGTGGTGAAATCTTCTCCGAGGTTTTGTTTTGAACTGTTAACTCTAGACCGTCGACTGTAAACTATCTCCACCCATGGCAAGCCCCTACAAAATCAACATCCCGCTCTTCGAAGGTCCACTCGACCTCCTGCTCGATCTGATCAAAAAGCAGGAAATGAACATTCACGACATCCAGATCTCCAAAATCACTTCCCAATACCTCGACTACCTCCACCAGCTCGAAGTCCAGAACATCGACGTCTCCGCCGAATTCATCTACATGGCCGCCACGCTCATCTACATCAAATCCAAAATGCTTCTCCCGCCCGATCCGCTAGCCTCCGCCGAAGAGCAAGCTGCCGACCCGCGCGAAGAGTTAGTCCAGCGCCTGATCGAGCACGAAAAATTCAAAAACGCCGCGCAACTCCTCTACCAGAAACAGCAAATCGAAGAGCACGTCTGGTCCCGCCCCGACAAATCCCTCTACCACGACGAAGGCACCGAAGGCGAACTCGTAGTCTCCCTGGTCGATCTAGTCCGCGTCTTCCAGCAAGTCCTCGAGCGCAAAAAAGAAGTCGTCCGCATCGAACTAACCCACGACGTCTTCACCGTAGCCCAGATGATCGCCCAGCTCCGCAGCCAAATCCTCTCGAGCGACACCTCCACCGTCAGCCTCATTCAATTCTTCGAAGCTTGCCCCTCCCGCCACGCCATGATCGTCGCCTTCCTGGCCGTCCTGGAAATGGTGAAGCTCCAAGCCGTACTCCTGACCCAGGAAAACCAATTCGCCGACATCCTTGTAAAAAAAGCCAAAGCCTTCGACGTAGCCTTCGACGAAAACGGCGCCATCCTCCACATCGACCAGGAATATCAGTAGGAAGTAATCAGTAATCAGCGATCAGTAAGCAGAAACCTGTGGCACAGGCACTCCTGCCTGTGCTCTTCGATCTAACTCACGCCACCAGTCAAATGAACTTGAGGGTGCCCCACCCTTGGTTTGTAAGGGTGGGCTCCGACGACCTAACGCCACAAACTTTCCGCTCTTCCCTCTTCTCTTCTGTTCCGTTCTTTCCTCTGTGAACTCTGTGGCACCTCTGTGTCCTCTGTGTTGAAATCTTTCTTCCTCCCACCCGCCCCCAAAAACAAAAACGGCACGCCCAATCGCGTGCCGCCACCCTCTTCCCATTTTCCAATTTCTATTTTCGAATCTTCTCCACTTCTTCCCCCGCCACTCTCCGCGCCTCCGCATCCGCCGCCAAAACATCCTCCATCGATCCAAACTTCACCTTCGCAGTCCGTTCCAAAACGCGTTCAATCACCTCCGCAATCCCCAAAAACGCCAACCGTCCCTCCAGAAACGCCGCCACCGCCACCTCATCCGCCGCATTCAACGCGCAGGGCCAAGCCCCGCCCTTCTTCATCGCCTCCTGCGCCAGCCGCAAACAAGGAAACCTCCGCGTCGAAGCCTTCTCAAAATCCAACCTCTTCAGTTTCTTCCAATCCAACTGCACCCCAGCCGTCGCAACCCGCGCCGGATACGTCAGCGCATACTGAATCGGCATCCGCATATCCGTAGGCCCCAGCTGCGCCAGCACCGACCCATCCACATACTCCACCATCGAATGAATCGTCGACTGCGGATGCACCACCACCTCAATCTGCTCCGGCCGCACACCAAACAGCCACCGCGCCTCAATCACCTCAAATCCCTTGTTCATCATCGTCGCCGAATCAATCGTGATTCGGTTCCCCATCCGCCAATTCGGATGAGCCAGCGCCTGCTCGGTAGTCACATTCGCCAGATCCTTCAACGGCGTCTTTCGAAACGGCCCGCCAGAAGCCGTCAAAACAATCCGCAGCACTTCCCCATGCGCCCCGCCGCGCAAACACTGGTGCACCGCGTTGTGCTCGCTATCCACCGGCAGCAGTTCTCTCCCCGACTTCTCCACCGCCGCCATCACCAACTCACCCGCCGCCACCAAAACTTCCTTATTCGAAAGCGCAATCACCTTCCCCAACTTGATCGCCTCGTACGTAGCCTCCAGCCCCACCACACCCACCGCCGCCGACACCACAATCTCCGCCGCCCCATGCGTCCCAACCGCCAGCATACCCTCGCGTCCATGATGAATCGCCGGCAGTGGTGCAATCTTCTTGTCACGCAGTTTTGCCGCAAGCTCGCTAGCGAGCGAAGCCGTAGCCACCGACACCACCTCCGGCCGGTGCCGCTCAATCTGCCCAACCAACTCGTCCAAATTCGACCCCGCCGCCAACCCCACCACGCGAAACTCCCCCGCCAAAGTCTCCACCACAGCCAAAGTCTGCCGCCCAATCGACCCCGTGCAACCCAATATCGAAATATTCCTCATCGTGTAGGGGCGGCTTTACGCCACCTTCCCCTCTTCTCCGTGAACTCCGTGCTCTTCCTCAGTGCCCTCTGTGTGAACTCTTTCTCTTCCTTCTTCTCAGCGAATCTCTGCGTTCTCTGCGCCCCTGCGTTATCTTTATCTCTCCTCCGAAGCTGTAGGCTGTTGACTGTAGACTGTCGGCCCTCAATTAATCCCCGGATTCACCAAAACCACGTAATACCAAATCACCGGTATACACAAAATCAGCGCATCAATCCGATCCAACACTCCCCCATGCCCCGGCAGCAACCCGCCCGAATCCTTCACCCCCGCCGACCTCTTATACGCCGACTCCAGCAAATCCCCCATCTGCCCCGCCACGTTCCCAATCACCGCCATAACCAAAAGATGCCCCAACGGAATCCGAATCCAATAACTAAACACCCAAGCCACAAGCAACGACCCCACCATGCTCCCAACCGACCCCTCCCAAGTCTTCTTAGGCGAAATATGCGGCGCCAAGGGATGCTTCCCAATCGCCCTGCCAGCAAAATAAGCCGTCGTATCCCCCGCCCAAGTTATCACCAGCGCAAACAGCAGCAACCGCGGCCCGTAGGCCGGAATTCCATGTAGACGAACGGCAAACGAAAGAGGAAATGCCACAAGAAGTAGAGCACTTGAGGAAATCCCCGCCGCGGGAAGGGATTCAACCAGAGGACGTTTAGTAAAAAGAGTAAGGAGAGTGAGTCCAAGGACATACATGAAAAAGAGCGTCTCTGGGGAATAGAACGTCATAAGGACCTGAATTGGAGCCTGCCGGAAAACAAATTCTCCAGCAGGAACGTTAAGAGAGTCTAGCCAATTTCCGTGATACCCAGATTGTTGAAGGATGAGATAGAGTGCGCAGAAAATTGTCCACACCCGATACGCCCGGTGCCCAATCGCCTCCCCCAACGCAAAATACTCCCAAAGCGCCAGCACCGTAACCACCGCCGTAGCAATCGCCACCACCCATGTCGGCGTAAACAACACCAACCCCACCACCACCGGTATCAACACCAGCGCCGTCGCTACCCGTTTCCAAGTCATCCAAACAGTCCTAACCGGCCGCCCAATTCACCCCAGCCAAATTGATTCTGGATTCCCTACCGAATTATACAGTCACTCGCCCCAAAGCGCCGGAGGCGCGTCACAAGCCTAGCCCAGCTCGTAAGGGCTGGGAGCAAATCCAAAAAGACCGTCAAGCGCCGGAGGTGCGACAGATATTCTTGCCGCTAACGGGCCTGTAATCCCAAAACCGGTTGTCTACCGGTCTGTCTTCTCTACGCCCTCTTCGGCCCTCTGCGAACTCTGTGGTCAAATCTTTTCTTCCGTCTTACTAATTACCGATTACTGATAACTGATTACTGATTACTTCCTACCGCGCCGCCGCTTTCCTTCCATCAATCCCGCCGTATCTCCGCTCTCTCCCCTGAAAATCCACCAACGCCTCCAACAACCGCGCCCGGCTAAAATCCGGCCACAACGTCTCCGTCACAAAAATCTCCGCATACGCAATCTGCCACAACAAAAAATTACTGACCCGCATCTCCCCGCTAGTCCTGATCAATAAATCCGGGTCTGGCAGATTCGCCGTATACAAATGCCGCGAAAGCTGCTCTTCCGTAACCGTCGACCCCGCCCCATTTCCATTCCGTTCCGCCAGGATCGCGTTCATCGCGTCCACAATCTCCGCCCGCCCGCCATAATTCAGCGCGATCGAAAGCACCATCCCGGTGTTTTTCGCGGTAGCCTCCATCGCCTCCCGCGTGTCCTTCTGCACTCCCGCCGGCAACTCATCCGGCCGCCCCAAAAACCGCATCCGGATATTATTCCGCTGGATCAGCGGCATCTCTTTCCGCAGATATTCCCGCAGCAACTGCATCAAAAACTCAATCTCCGCCTTCGGCCGCCGCCAGTTCTCCACCGAAAACGCATACAGTGTCAGCGCCTCCACCTTCAGACGCGCGCAAGTCTCAATCGTCGTTCGCGCCGACTGCGTCCCCGCCCGGTGCCCCGCCACGCGCGGCAAATGACGCTTCTGCGCCCAACGCCCGTTCCCATCCATAATCACCGCGATGTGCCGCGGCAATCGTTCCAGCTCCAGTTTTTTCAGGATAAGCGCTTCCTCTGCGGTCACCGGACCGAGAGCAGCAGCAGAAAGTTCAAGCGAGTGAGCCACGATAGTTACAGGTCCATCTTCCTTTATGCCGCAAAGTTAACACACCCCTTCGCACCCGCGCAACGCACTTTTGGTTAAAGGGTAATTAAGCTCATTCATCTGAGGTCGTACCGTTTCAGCACCTAACACATGAACTTGAGGGTGCCCACCCTTGGTTTGTAAGGGTGGGCTCTTACGATCTAACGCCACAACCTTCCGCTCCGTACTCTTCTCAGCGTACTCTGCGCGCCGACCTCAACGCTCCCTGCGTTGAGTCCCCTCTTCTCTGCCAGTTTTCTATCTTCCAATTTCCATTTTCTAAACTCACCCCGGCACACCCCTCACCCACTGATAAATCCCCTGCCCCACCAGCACAAACGTCAAGACAATCATCGCCACCGCCGTAATCCACGCCACCACATTAAAAGTAAGCGTGTTCGTGTGCTCTCCCATCAAATCCTTCCGGTTCACCAGCAGCAAAATAAAAATCACCACAATCGGTAGCCACACGCCGTTCCCCACCTGCGAAAAAATAAATATCTTCCACAGCGGCACATTCGGAATCATCACAATCCCCGCGCCCACAACAATCAAAATCGTATACAGCCAGTAAAACGCCGGCGCCTCCCGAAACTTGTGATCGATCCCAGCTTCAAACCCCATCCCCTCGCAGATCACATGCGCCGTCGAAAGCGGCAGAATCGTCGCCGCAAACATGGACGCGTTCAGCAATCCAAACGCAAACGTAAACGCCGCCCACTGCCCCGCCAGTGGAATCAGCGATTTCGCCGCCTCTCCCGCATCAGTGATATTCGTCAACCCCGTCGCATGCAGCGTCGCCGCCGTGCAAATAATGATGAAGAACACGATCACCATGCAGCTGATGCTCCCCAGCAGCACATCCATCCGCGCCTGCGGATATTGCCGCGGGCCCACCTTCTTCTCCACGAACCCCGCTTGCAGATAAAAAAATTGCCATGGCGCAATCGTCGTTCCCACCAGCGCCGTCAACGTAATCAAATATCCCGTGTCGATATGAAACGAAGAAAGCGGTGGAATCACAGTCATCCGCGCCGCAAGCAGCCAGTCTGGATGCGACAGCAGCGCCGAGAAAAGATAGCTGAGGTAGAAAATGCACGCGATCAGGAACACAACTTCCACTTGCCGGTACGTCCCCTTCAACACCAAAACCCACACCACCACCGCCGCCGCCGGCACGGCTATATATTTGCTCACCCCAAAAATCTGCGCCGCTGCCGCCACACCCGCAAACTCCGCCACCACGTTCCCCAAATCCACCAAAAATCCGGTAATCATCACAAAAAACGTCGACCGAAATCCGAACTCTTCGCGAATCAGGTCCGAAAGCCCTTTCCCCGTAATCACGCCCATCCGCGCGCACATCTCCATCGTCACGTAGAGCGCAATCGTCATCGGCACCAGCGACCACAGCAACGTGTATCCATACGCGCTGCCCGCCTGCGTGTACGTCGCGATCCCGCCGGCATCATTATCGACGTTGGAAGTAATAATCCCCGGCCCGATCACCGCCAGGAAAAGCGCAATCCGCCGCCGCCATTGGTTTCCCGCCGAAAAAAACGTCAGCGTCCGCCCGCGGATCCGATCAATCAAATTGTTGATAGTTGTCAGGTTCATGCGTTCACAAGCCGCGACACCACGTCGTCTACGGTGACCGTCCCGATGGGGCGTTTCTCCTCGTCAATCACCGTAAGCATCCGCAGATTGTATTTATCGAACAATTCGAAGACGTCCTTCTCGCTCGCGTCCGGCGTAATACTCACCAGCGGCTCCGTCTTCAATTCAGACATCAATTGCTCGGGCGCGGCCAGCAGCATCCGCGCCACCGGCACCGTCCCCGAAAATTGTGCGTGCCCGTCCACCAGCACAATCGTGTCCAGTTGCTCCAGATTAAAATCCTGCTTCCTCAACCACCCCAGCACCTCTTCCCTCGGAGACGCCTCGCTCACATACGCAAACTCCGTATTCATCATTCCGCCCGCTGTCGACGAATCGTAGCTAAGCAGTTCGCGAACCTCGTCCGCCTCCAGGTTCGGCATCTCCTCCAGCAACTCTTCCGATGTCTCCTTCGGCAAATCCGCCAGCAAGTCCGCCGCCGCGTCCGGCGCCATCTCCTCCAAAATATCCGCGGCCTTCTCCGGATCCAGCCTTTCCACAATCTGCGTCGTCAGCCGCTCATCCAGTTCCGCCAATACCTTCGCCGCCGTTTCCTCATCCAGCGAAGCGATAATTCCCTGCCGCTCCGCCGCCGAAAGCTCTTCCATCATCTCTGCCAGATCCGCGGGATGCAGATCCTCCAGCTTCTCGTGCGTAATCCGCAGCTTCACCCGTCGCAAGGGATCCGGCTCGATCAAATTCACAAACTCCCACCGAATCGACCGTTGCGGCAATTTTCCCTGCAGCTTCCGCACCACCGACGACGGCGCAATCCCTTGCAACAATCTCCGCATCGCTCCCGGCAACCCCACGTCCACCTGCGCGATCCGCAACTCCACATGCTCGTTCGCACGGATCTCCGTCAGGTCCACATCGTTCACGCGCACCACTTTTCTGCCTTCGGTATCAATAATCTGCTGGTCCATCAAATCTTTCTGTACCGCCAGCCACGCTTCATTGGGTTTATAAGCGTCCAGCGCCCGCTCGCTTACCTTCAAATCAATCCGCCCTGGCGCCACTTTCGAAACCTGGTCGTATCGCGCCACCAGCGGCTGAAACCTGCCGCGCGAAATCAAAAAGTGAGAAATCCGGTTCGGCTGCTCCGCCGGCTCCACAAAAAACTCCCGCACCCGCCCCACAAAATGCGCCTGCGAATCATAAGCCGACGCCCCAACCAGCTCCGTTGCAAACAGCATCTCCGCCCTCCTTTCTCCCGAAGCACAGCCACTTCTGCATTTGCGCTTGGGTTTCTCTTCTCTGCGCCCTCTGTGCTCTTCCTCTGTGACCTCTGTGTTAAATCCTCTCATCCTCCCAAAACAAAAAGCCCGCAAACCATTCCGGCCGCGGGCAACCAACTCGAAAAATGCGCTCTCTCTACCCTCTAGCGCACCCTCCCAGCCCGTCACCCTCCGCCCGGACTTCCAGCAAGCTGCTCCGAATCCGACCCCGAACAGCCCCGGCGCACCGCGGATCGCTCGCCGGAAAAGCGGTCAAGTGGCTGCACCCCTCCCCTAAGCAACTAGGGTGAGGTTCAAGTTCGCTGGACGCGCTCATACGTAAAAAATTCACTCCGAACTTAGAGATAAGCCGACCGCCTCGCATTGTCAAGAAAAATCAACCCTTTCCGAAATTTTTGCAAAATTTTTTGAGTGCGGAAGCAAAGCTTCCGCTTTTAGGGATGAAACCCAACCACCAAGCGATCCTGCCAGCGCCTATCGACCCTCTCTCCTCTCCTCCCCTCCCCAAACAACATATCCTTCGGCGACTCCCCCCGCCTCTTGCACTCCTCCACATACAACACCAAATAATTCTTCAGCACATAATCCCGCGCCGAATACCCCAACTCCTTCGCTGCCCGATCAATTGCCCCAACCGTTCCCTCCAACTCCACAAACATCCCAATCGGTGTCTCGTCCACCTCAATCAACAACCCCTTCGCCCACCCATGCCGACCCGGCAAAACATAAGTAGTCCGATACTTCTCATACCGGAACCACCCCCGGAGCCCCAACCCCTCAAAAATCCTCCGCATCGTGGCCCCATCCGCCAGCTCCGTCTCAATCTCCTCCCGCACCTTATGCCGCCGGTCCGCACTCGGCCCCACATCCCCAATCGCCAACGCCTCCGGCGGCGACTTAAACGTCAGCAACGTCCGCCCCGCCCCCTTGCTCCGCCGACCTTTCTTCGCAGGTGCCGGAGTCTCTGTCCGGATCCGCAGCAGCTGTCCATGCTTCGCCAACCCCCCATCCGGCGTATCAAAAATCACATTCATCTCATGCATCCGCGGCGCTTTCGCGTTCGCGGGGTTAGCCCCCAGCCGCTTCAGCGCCCGCGCCAGCTTCTTCCCATCCCGAATCGCCAGCTTGATCTCAATCTCCGTAGCCATAATCCTCAGCCCAACCTTTTGAGTGCGGAAGCAAAGCTTCCGCTTTTACGCACAAAACCAGCCCACTCAATCAAACAATACCAGCAAGCTGTAATCCCAACCCATCTTCGATTACTATGACCTAGCAGGGTATTCCACCAGCTCCCAAATTCTTGCGGTGGCCACCTTTGTAGCACAGCCATTCCTGGCTGTGCTCTTGGGTTTTCCTTGATTTTGTAGCGGCCGCCGGTTGCCCTGAGCTTAGCCGAAGGGTCCGGAGCGGGCTCTTTTGTTTAGAATCGACTTTTGAAAAAATGACTCCTGACTCCAACTCCACCGCGGCCCACCTCTCCCCCGACGCCGCCGCCCCCGCCAAATCCGGCCCCGCCGGACTCCAGCCCCCGCTCGCCCTCCGCGAACCCGTCGAGCACGTCATCCACTCCGACCGTCGCGTCGACCACTACGCCTGGCTACGCGACAAAAAAGACCCCCGCGTCCTCTCCTATCTCGAATCCGAAAACGCCTACGCCGACGCCTATCTCAAATCCACCGAGGCCTTCCAATCCCGCCTCTACAACGAAATGCTCGGCCGCATTCTCCAAACCGATCTCAGCGTCCCCTACACCCTTCGCGGCTTCGAATACTACACCCGCACCGTCGAAGGCCAGCAATACTCCATCTATTGCCGCACCACCATCCAGAATCCCCACGAGCAGGTCCTCCTCGATCTCAATCAACTCGCCGAAGGCCACTCCTTCCTCGGCCTCGGCATCTTCGAAGTCAGCGACAACAATTCCCTCCTCGCCTACGCCACAGACACCACCGGCTTCCGTCAGTACACCCTCGAAATCAAGAATCTCGACGACGCGACAATGCTTCCCCTGCGCGTCGAGCGCGTCACCAGTGCCGCCTGGTCCTCCGACAATCGCACCCTCTTCTACGTCGTCGAAGACGAAACCACCAAGCGCTCCAATCAACTCTTTCTCCACGTCATCGGCTCCAACGGCCCCGACGCCCTTATCTACGAAGAAAAAGACGAGCGCTTCCGCATCGACGTCGAGCGCAGCCGCAGCGGCGCCTACATTTTCCTCGTCGCCAACAGCCACACCACCAGTGAAGTCCGCTTCCTCCGCGCCGACAGCCCTTCCTTGTCTTTCCAGTTAATCCACGAACGCCGCGACGACCACGAATACTACGTTGACCACCATCCCGGCAGCTCCAGCGATCCCGCCGGTGGCGTCTTCTTCATCCGTACCAACGACGCCGGACGCACCTTCCGCCTCATGACCGCACCGGCCATCGATCCCGTCCGCTCCCGCTGGCACGAAGTCATCCCCAACCGTCCTGGTGTCATGCTCTCCGGCGTAGCCGCCTTCCGCTCCCACCTCGTCCTCGTCGAACGCGAAGAAGGTCTCCCCCACCTCCGCATCGTCGATCTAACTCGCGAAGCGCCCTCCGCACTCGCCGCTTCAAAACGCATCACATTCGCCGAACCCGCGTACAACGCCGCTGTCGGCGCCAATCCCGAGTTCGACACCACCTTTGTTCGCTTCACCTACGAATCCTTCATCACCCCGCGCTCCGTCTTCGATCTCAACATCCGCACTGGCGACCGCACCTTGCGCAAACAGCAACCCGTCCTCGGCGGCTACGACCCCACTCTCTACGCCAGCGAACGCCTCCACGCCGTCGCCTCCGACGGCACCAAGATTCCCATTTCCATCGTTTATCGCCACGACACTCCCCGCGACGGCAGCGCCCCGCTTCTCCTCTACGGCTACGGCAGCTACGGTATCTCCATGCCCGTCATCTTCAGCTCCAATCGCCTCAGCCTCCTCGACCGCGGCATGATTTTCGCCATCGCCCACATCCGCGGTGGCGGCGAACTCGGCAAGCCCTGGCACGACGCCGGCCGCATGCACCGCAAGACGAACACCTTCACCGATTTCATCGCCAGCGCCGAAGATCTAATTGCCCTCGGCTTCGCCGCCCGAAACAAACTCATCATCGAAGGTGGCAGCGCCGGCGGTCTGCTCATGGGCGCGGTCACCAATCTTCGCCCCGATCTTTTCCGTGCCGTCGTCAGTCACGTCCCGTTTGTCGACGTCCTCAACACCATGCTCGATCCCACTCTCCCTCTCACCGTTGGTGAATACGAGGAGTGGGGCAATCCCCAGCGCGCCGAAGATTATTTCTACATGAAGAACTATTGCCCCTACACGCGCCTCGAACGCAAAGACTATCCCGCCATGCTCATCAAGACCGGCCTCAACGACAGCCAGGTTATGTACTGGGAACCCGCCAAATACACCGCCAAACTCCGCACCCTGAAAACCGACGGCAACGTCCTCCTCCTCAAAACCAACCTGGGTGCAGGCCACGGCGGGGCCAGCGGCCGCTACGACTACCTGAAAGAAATCGCCTTCGACTACGCCTTCGTCCTCTCCGAACTAGGCATCTCCCAATGAATCTTTCCTCATATACGCTAGGCCGCTCAACTTCTGAACTTGAGGGTGCCCCATCCTTCGCGTCCTTTGCGAAGGGTGGGTTCTTACGCTCTAATGCCGCCAACTCTCTTCTCTTTCCCTCTTACCGATTACTGATTACTGTTCACTGATCACTTCCCCATGTCCGAACCCACCTCACCCCTCATGCAGCAGTACAACGCGGTCAAAACCCGCTATCCCCACGCCCTCCTCCTCTTCCGCCTCGGCGATTTCTACGAACTCTTCTACGAAGACGCCATCATCGCCGCCCGCGAACTCCAGATCACCCTCACCTCCCGCAATCGAGAAAAAGGTCAACCCATCCCCATGTGTGGCGTTCCCTATCACGCGGCCGACGGCTACATCGCCCGCCTCATCCGCGCCGGCTTCAAAGTCGCCATCTGCGAACAGATGGAGCAGCCCGGCCCTGGCAAAAAACTGGTCCGCCGCGAAGTCACTCGCGTCATCACTCCCGGCACCGCCACCGACGTCGCGGTCCTCGACGCCCGCGAAAACAATTTCCTCGCCGCCGTCGCCCATAACGCCTCCGCCTCA
>Ga0210383_10002819_pt1 | contig 15642 bp, 16 predicted proteins | sample IncBWC14OmetaG_FD_160072 | JGI IMG/M metagenome (GOLD analysis project Ga0210383, IMG submission 160072) | Forest soil microbial communities from Barre Woods Harvard Forest LTER site, Petersham, Massachusetts, United States - Inc-BW-C-14-O ...
TTTTTGGCCTCCTATGCCGGCGGTTACGCGGTCTGGCTGGCCTACGGGCTCAGCAGCGGCAGCGTCCCGCTCATCGTGGTGGACACCGTCGGCCTGCTCTGCGCGGGGCTGACGCTCGCCGTGGCCCTGTCCCTCCGCGGCTCGCTTATCCGCCCAGCCACCTGGAACAGCCGCAACACGGCTTCGATCTCACCACGGCCCGCAGCCCCAGACCTGCAGCCCAAAGGAGCGAGATGGACATCATCAGCGCGGAATACGCCGTAGACCGGGCGGCCGCCGCCGGCCCGGCGCGGTCCGAGTCGGCGGTCAGCGTCCGCGGCCTGGTGAAGCGCTACGGCGGCCACGAGGCGGTCGCGGGCATCGATCTGGAGGTGCGACAGGGGGAGGTCTTCGCGTTCCTCGGCCCGAACGGCGCGGGTAAGACCACGACGGTTGAGATCCTCGAAGGCTTCCGGCAGCGTACCGAGGGACAGGTTTCTGTCCTGGGGCAGGACCCGGCCACGGCGGGCGGCGCCTGGCGGGACCGGATGGGCGTGGTCTTGCAGGAGTCAGAACCTGAGCCCGGCCTGTCCGTCCGGGAGTGCCTGGCGATGTACGCCGGGTTCTATCGCGCGCCGCGGGATATCGAGGAGACCATCGCCCTGGCTGGTCTCACCGAGAAGGCGGACGCGCTCGGCACCAGGCTGTCGGGCGGCCAGCGGCGCCGGCTCGATTTCGCCCTCGCCCTCATCGGCGACCCGGAGCTCATCTTCCTGGACGAGCCGACCACGGGTTTCGACCCGTCCGCCCGCCGCGCCGCCTGGGAGGTCGTTGCCGGGCTCCGGCAACTCGGCAAGACCGTCTTCCTCACCACCCATGACATGGACGAGGCGGAATACCTGGCCGACCGGATCACGGTGCTGTCGGCCGGGCGAATCGTGGCGGAAGGCACCCCGGCCACGCTGGGCGGGCGCGACCGGATGACCACCGCCATCAGCTTCACGCTGCCGGACCACGTGCAAGTGCGTGACCTGCCACCGGGGCTAGGCCTGCTGACCGAGCCGGGACCGGGCGGATCGACCGTCGTGCACAGCGAGACCCCGCTCGCCCACCTGCGGATGCTCGGAAACTGGGCGCTCGGCCGCGGTTTCGACCTTCCCGATCTCGACGTCCGCCGCCCGGCCCTGGAGGAGATCTACCTCTCCCTTACCGGGCCCGCGGGCAAGAAGGATCAACGATGATCAGGATGACCCTGCACCTGTTCGGTTACGACCTGCGCGCCTTTCTCCGCAACCGCCAGTCGCAGTTCTTCACCCTGGCCCTGCCGGTGCTTTTCCTGGTGATCTTCGCGTCGGTGTTCGGCGGCAGCGGGCACACCACTCGGGTCGCAGGCGGCCCGATCAGCACGTCGGTGTATTACGTGCCCGGCATCATCGCCCTCGGGGTTATCGCGGCGTGCTTCGGTAACCTGGTGGCCTCGGTGACCGCGCAGCGCGAACGCGGCGTGCTGAAGCGCCGGCGCGCAACCCCCGTCCCGGCCGCCGCCGTCATCGCGGGGCGCGTGCTCGCCGCGGTCGTCATCGCGGTGGTGATGGCCGCCGCGCTGCTCGGCATCGGGTGGGCCGCCTACGGCGCCCACGTCCCCGGCCGCACCGCCCCGGCCCTCGCGGTCACCGTGGTGATCGGCGCCGCCTCCTTCTGCTGCCTTGGTTACGCGCTCACCTCACTCATCCGCAACGAGGACGCCGCGCTGCCCACCACCACGGCGCTCACGCTGCCGCTCTACTTCATCTCCGGGGTGTTCGTCGCCGTCACGGTCCTGCCGCACTGGCTGGCGGACGTGGGAGAGATCTTCCCGGTCCGGCACCTGGCCAACGCGCTGCTCGCCGCCTGCAACCCGCACACCACCGGCCTAGGGTTCGCCGGCCCCGACCTGCTGATCGTGGCCGCCTGGGGAGCCGCGGGCCTGCTCATCGCTCTGCGCAAGTTCAGCTGGCTGCCGCTCGGGCGCTGACCCGGACAGCCACGCACCACCGTCACAGGAGGAAGACCATGGCCAAGGAAGTCCAGACCCAGGCCGGACGATGCTCCACGCACGGAACAGTCAAGGCAACGCGTGAGGTCCCGGAAATGGGCTTCCCGTTCGTCGTCTACGCCATCTGGCGGGCCGTCGCCCAGCGTCGCCCATACCTCTGCCCAGAATGCGGTACAGCCGTCCAATGACAGCCACGATCCAATGCGGTGAAAACGCTGTCGGCTTGGTCACGCCGGCTGCCGCGCGGGCCGAGTTCGACGCGGAGCTGACCTACCTGGACACGGCCACGATGGGCCTACCGCCGCGGCGCAGCTGGCGGGCACTACAGCAGGCGCTGGCCGAGTGGCGGGCGGGCACCGCCGATGCCGTTGGCTACGACAGGCCGCTGGCCGAGGCCCGGCGCTCCTACGCCCGGCTGGTGGGCGTGCCCCCATCCGCGGTGGCCGTCGGAAGCCAGGTGTCAGTGTTCGCCGGGCTGATCGCCGCCAACCTGCCCGCCGGCAGCGAGGTACTCACCGCCACTGGCGACTTCACCAGCATCCTCTTCCCGTTCCTCGCCCAAACCGGCCGCGGGGTCAGCGTGCGGGAGGTCCCGCTGGAGCGCATCTGCGATTCGGTGACCCCGCGCACCACGCTCGTTGCCGTCTCGGCGGTGCAATCCGCCAACGGCCGGGTCATCGACCTCGATGCCCTGCACGCCGCCACCGAAGCCACTGGGACCAAGGTGCTGCTGGACACCACCCAGGCCGTCGGCTGGCTGCCAGTCGACGCACACCGCTTCGCCTACACCGCCTGCGGCGGCTACAAGTGGCTGCTCTCGCCCCGGGGCACGGCCTACTTCACCCTCCGCCCCGAGCTCATCGACGACCTCGTCCCGCACACGGCCGGCTGGTACGCGGGTCAGAACCCCTGGACCAGCATCTACGGCGGACCGCTTCGCCTGGCAGCCGACGCCCGCCGCTTCGACGTCTCCCCAGCCTGGCATGCCTGGGTCGCCGCCGGCCCCGCCGTGAGCCTGCTCACTCAGGTGGGAACCCAGCCCCTGCACAGGCACGCCCTGGGCCTGGCCAACCGGTTCCGGGCCGGGCTCGGCCTCGAACCAGGGAACTCCGCGATCGTGTCCCTGGCCGCCGGCGACGGCACCGCCGCCGCCATGGCCGCCGCGCGCATCGCCGGATCGGCCCGCACTGGCCGCCTCCGCCTGTCGTTCCACATCTCCACCAGCGAGGTAGACGTAGACCGCGCCGTCGACATCCTGAGCCCGCACATCCTTCCCGGCCAGCTGGCGCCGCGATGACCCTACCCCGGGGCCTCTTGCAAAGCCTCCGCTCAGATGCAGTAGGCGGACCTGGCGCTCAGACTCAGTAGGGCGGACCTGGCAGAACGCGATCTCCAAGGTTGTCGGCCGTCACCCCCGTCAGCCTGGCAATTTGCGCACGACGCGCAGCCGACGACAATATGTTCCCAGTGCTCAGAAGTGGGTCATCTGCGCACGCTAGCGTCTCGAAGCGGCGACCAATCGAAGCGCCCATACTCGGCAGGAAGGCACAGGCCACCGTGAGGTACTGCGACGATACTCCTGGAGACCTGGCCTGGGTCCGCGCCGCGGTCGCGGCCTGGCGCGACCGGAACCCTGTCGGCACCGGTGAGGACCTGCTCGCCGCCATCGGCCACCAGTTCCACCAGGATTACGCCATCGTGCTCCGCGCGGTGCTGTTCGCGGTCGACCGGCACCGGGCCCGCCGATCACCGGCATACCCGCTCCGGGGGGACGGCCGTGACCGGTGGGCAGGCAGGGATGAGCCGCCCCGCGCTGCGGCGCCTCCGTGAGGAGTCGGACCAGCTGCTCAGGCTCCAGGCATTCCGGGCTGCGCACCCACGCGTGATCATCGGCGATGGCGGGTTCGGGATGTGGCAGGCTCGCATTCCCGAGTCCAACGGCGAGTGGGTCATCAGCCGGTACACACTCCGCGAGTTGCTGAATAAGCTCGACGAGCTGATAGAAGAACACCGCAGCCAGCCGGACAGCAGCCAGGACTGAAGGGACCGCGGTGGCGCCCGCCCTCGTTACCGATGCTGTGCCCTCAACGCACTGATACCAAAGCCATCCGTCTGGCGAGTTGCTCGCATCTTCGTCGGGTTTCGCGTGCTCTTCGCGGCTCTTCGCGGCCCTTCGCCGCGGGAAACCGGCGATCATGTGTCCGGACTCCGTATGAAGCACCCCCGCCCCTTACGGCGGGCTGATCGCGCCGCCAGAAAGCGGGGGAGTCGCACCGTCGGGAAGACGTCAGGAGGCGCGATGATCACTGAGAGCACGATGCCCTGCGCGCCTCCGGTTTCAGCCCGGCGAGTGGGGCCGGAACCGTCGGCGCGCTGCCGGGACCCGTTGCATACGGTGGGGCGGGTGGCCGGTGCCGGTTTCACTGCTAGGGGGCGTAAAAGATGCGGCAGGCATCTCCGCTGGTCTGGGTGGAACGTAGCTGGATCACGATGGCATCCGGCGTGCCAGAATTGGCGAATGGCCGAACGACCCGGGAACAACGTGGCCGAAGTCCTGTCCGAGGAACTCGCTGCCTGCCGTAAGCGGGGGATCGAGCGTATCGACGTCCTCTCGCACAATCAGCATCCGGTACCCGCGCCTAAATTGGAGCGCCTGGCCGCTGAATACGCAGCCGCCACGCGCAGTCCGGTCCACGGCCGCATCCCGCAGCTGAAGTACCTACTCTGGGATGCGGCAGCTGCCTTCCGCGAAGAGAACGAATTGGATGCCCAGCTGATTTCGGCGCTCTTCTTCGGTGATTCGCTGCACCGGGTAACCAAGAGCGCTGGGGAACTTCTCGACATTGCGCAGAGGCAGTTCGGGTACGACAGCCCCGTCCGGTTCAGGCAGACCAGGCACGCCGCCTTCGACAACTTCGCTGAATTCCTGCCGCGTTTCGTCGCCGGCACCAGCCCGGCGGCGGTCGAGGAAGTCCAGGCGTCGGCCGACGACGTGCCAGAGGAGGCCGAGCCCGCGCTCCCGCCGACCAACGTCGACAGCGCCCTCGCACCAGAAGTGCAACGGCACATCGCATCTACCGGCTACGTCGACAACGGCGAACACTTCGTGACTCTTTTGTCCCAGGCCGAGAAAATAACGATCGTCGGCTACACGAACGAGTCGCTGGCTTCGATGCTCCGGCTCGCCCTGACCCGCAAACGGGCGGCCATGCTCCGGCCGGATAGCTGCTGGTCCTTGGTTCGCGTCGTGTTCCTCAGCGACGACCTGCTGGACCGGATCAACGACGAGCGCGGCTACCCCAATCCCCGCGAAGCGCGGCTGCTGCGCCGACGGCTGGCCGTGTACGGCCGCCGGACAGTGCGGATCTTCCTACGAAGTCTGCCTGGCCGGGTCAAATGGACGATCTACGATTCGCCGTATTTCCCGCCGCTGGTCGGTACGCTCTTCGAGATGCCCGCCGGGCAGCGCATCGTCCAGCTACTCATCCGGCGGCGGCAGCGGAGTGGTTCGGACCATCTCTACCTGGAACTCGACGATACCCGTGGTCACTACTTCTCCGCGGTGTTCGACGAGATCGTGGACAGCGGCACCGACGACAACAAGCTGGTTCCGGTGGGCCGTGTGGTCGACGGGAAGCGTTTCCTCACTACCAGCACCCGCTACCGCCGCAACGTCCTCGTCGACAGCTCGGATGCCCGGGACTGGCTGCCGATGGTCCTGATCATCACCTGGCAGATGAGAGACGGCCAGGCCGAGCCGCTGCTCCAGCTGCGCACCCAGCGGAACGCGACACGCGAGCTTGACCGCTTCACCCACCTTGCAGGCCATATCACGCAGGACAAGCCGACCGTCGTCGGATTGGAGTTTGGGCTAGAAGACCATCTGCCGATGACCACCGCGGCGCAACGCGTCCAGATGGAGACCGGCGAGAGCGATCCTGGTGAGCTGACGCCGCTGGTCACCGGCAAGTACTTCCACCCAGACAAAGAGCATCTGTTCTTCTTCGTCTACAGCTGCCGGCTCCCGGACGGCCTGCAGCTGTGGCCGCAGGCCGAGATGTCTGCGCTGTCCGTCCCCGAGCTCTTGTCTATTCGGCAGAACCAGGTCCTGCGGAAGGCGCTAGCGCTGTGCCAGGCCCCGCCCTCGCGCCGCCCGGCTCGTGGGGCCGCCTTCGAGATCGTGACGCAGAACCTCGTCCTGCATGGCCACCCGGGCATAGCGGCGAAGCTGACCGAAGCCGGGGGCACCCGGGTCGCGGACCTCGACGCTATCGCGGCCGAACTCCGCGATCTCGAGGAGCGGACCAGGCAGATCTGGCCGGCTCACGAGGGGGACGCGGAAGTCGTCGGACTGTCCGGGTTCCAGTTCCGCGAATTTTTCCGGACGTTGCTGCCTTTCTTTGCGAGTGTCGGCGTGCCTGAGGCCGCCGAATACCTTACGCTTCTGCGTGACGATGAAGCCAAGCGAGCGGCTGCAGACCGGCTTTCTGAGCTTTATAACGACGAACGAGTCATGGCGTCGCTTCCGATCGAACTCTGATAAGGCCGTCCGTCGGCATTCCATCCCCATTTCCATACTCCTAAGGGGCTAAGGTGATCACAAGTGAGCGCATGCGCGTATCCGACTACTTCGACCGCGTTTATCTGGGATCGGATCGATACTGGTGGCAGGGACCGGGACGGTATGCCCTGGAGCCAGACGCCTATCCCGCTTCGCTGCTAACACAGCAGACCCTACGTACGCTCGACGGTGATGCTAAGGGCCGGGCGCTAGACATCGGCGCTGGTGAGGGGTCTGACGCCATCCGACTGGCGAAGCTCGGCTACGACGTCGACGCGGTGGAAGTGAGCACCGTAGGCGCGAAGAAGATCGAATGCTTCGCCGAGGAGGTCGGCGTCAACGGCAAGGTTCGGGTTCTGACCACCGACGTCCAGGACTTCACCCCGGACGGCGCATATGACGTAATTATCTGTAACGGAGTCCTGCACTACGTCAAGGACAAGCAGTCGGTTATCGGCCTGATGCAGAAAGCGACCGCGCCGGGCGGGATCAACGTCATCTCGCTGTGGAGCAGCTTCACGCAGGTTCCCGACTGCCACGAAATCGTTCCCGTCTACACCGACGCTGAAGACGGGATAGTCACCAAGAGTTATGCGGATTGGCGTACGGAATTCATCTACTTCGAACGGGACAAGCCGGAAAGGGCGCATTCCGACCTGCCTGCGCACCGGCACAGCCACATCAAGCTGATCGCCCGTAAGCCCAAGCCCTGACCGTTGCAAGGTACAACTCTCCACGATGGGAACGATCCGCCCGGTGCCGCCTCGTGAGGCGGCACCGGGCGGATCGCTGTCTTTACGCGACTTTCGCCGGACTTGAGCGAAGTTAACGATGCCTCGACGGCGACTTCGCCGCGCTTCTTAGTGACCGTGGAATCACCCGAAGTAGGTCACTAAGGAAGCGAGGGTGACGTGTCGAGCGCGAACCTCCCGCACCCGGCCGGGTCCGGCGGCTACGGAGAGCCGGACCCGCTCGGACGTCGCGGGCAGCTGGCCGCAGCCGGTTACGACGAGCTGGCTGCGATCGCGAGCGATCCGGGCATGCGCCGGCATGCCCGGCGGTTGGCTGGCGAGCTCTTCGAGGACGCGCTTCAGGAGACCTGGTACTCGGTGGCCCAGGCCGGCGGCCGCGAGCCCATCGGCAACCTGCGCGGCTACTTCTACCGGGCGCTGGTCAATACCGCTCGGCGCATGCGTGAGGAAATCGCCCGACAGGGCACGCCGGTCGACGACCCGGCCGCCGCGGGCGCATCCCGCCGGGGGCGGGACCTGGCCGTGACCTCGGCGGAGAGCGAAGCGATGCCCCGCCTGCTCGCCGCCGCGCGCCGGGACCTGCTGCGCCGCCGTCACGCGGAGCTGCGGCGGGAGATTCCCGCGTGCTCGCCCGACCCGGACCGGTACCGGGACGTCATCCTCGCCCTGGCCGAGGCGATGCTCGCCGGCGAAGGCCCCGCCAGCCGGGCCGATATCAACGAGGCCCTGACCGCGGCCTACCACGAATGGTTCGATGCTACGGATGCCACACCGGCGACGACGTACCAGCGCCGCTGCCGGGCGCGGGAGAGCATCCGCCAGGTACTCGCCGCCGTGATCGCCCCCGACGACCTCTGACCGTTCAGTCCTTGGCCAGCGCTGCGTCACCAGACCGGTCGGCGTCCGCCGAGCAAGGCTGGCCGGCCATGGGCGGTGCCCGCGCCACAGACCGCCTAGATCATCTCCGCGGCAACGCCGGTCGCGTCGCGGGTCAGCTGCTCGTCCCCCCGCCCGGCGGCGCCGCTGCGGACCAGGCTCAGCCAGCTTTCCCTGGCAATGGCGGCGCTCTGGGCGTCGGCCAGCGAGGTCCGGACCGCCGCGGCGTGGTGCGCCCGGGCGCGCCGCCAGCGTCCTCGGGCCTGGGCCAGCGCCATAGGCTCGGCCCGCCTGATCAGCGCGGCCGCGGTGACGGCGAGCGCGCCGCTTAGCACGGCCCAGAGCAGGCCCGCGAGTGACCGGCCCCATCCCGGGGTGGCCACCGCGTGCAGCGCCATGAGCAACGCCGCCAGCGTCACCGCCGCGGCCACTGCCGCGGCAGCGTGCCCCTCCCGATGGGCGGCCGCCGCCAGCCAGGCGCCCGCGATCCACGCAGCTGCCACGGCCGCCGCGGCGATCTCGCGGCCGGGCAGGGCCGCCAGCTCGATCCGGCCCAGTCCGACCAGCCCAGCGCCGATCGCGACCACGAGCACCAGGGCCATCCAGAAAGACAAGGGACGTTCGGCGCGGGGATCGACGCGGTGGCGCAGCTCCTCGTACCGGAGGCGGTCCATGTCCGCGGTCACGGCGGCGTCGGCGGCGGCCGCCGCCGACTGCTCGGCCAGGACGCGCCGATGACTGGCCTCCGACAGCAGGCTCCGCGCCTCCTGGTGTCCGGAAAGCACCCGGCCCACCAGGTCGTGGGCCGCGCGCAGCCGGGCCAGGATGGCTGCTTCGCCGTCGGTTTCGATGGTCACACCCGAGAAGAGCGCCCGTGCGCCGCGTCCTGACACACCGGCGGGCCGCTGTCAACTCCGGGCCTCGCCAGGTCTCGTTTACGTAGAACCCGCGCCTGATCGCCGAGGCGCGGGACCGTCCACGGGGAGGCTCCGACATGACACGAATGACCCGGCCGGCCGCTGTCGCGGCCGTCACCGTCGCGGCGGCCGTCACCCTCGCCACGGCAGGCTGCGGGCTAAGCGTGCTCGACCCGGCCCGGCCCGCGACGGCCGGTCAGCCGGTCGCGCTGACCGAACACGTCTCCGCTGCCGCGCTGGTCGCTGTGACCAGCACCGGTAGCGGAGACGGGCCGCTTTTCCAGATCCTCGCCGCGACCGCGCGGCCACAGGAGTACCTGGACATCGTCCGGGAAAGCGGGGGGACGGGGACACTGGTCGCGTCGGTGGCGCCGCCCCCCGCCACCGTGGAGATCCCGGCCAAGACGACCGCGCCTCCTGGGGGGTCCACCTCCTTCCAGGAAGCCAGCTACCAGAGACAGCTTCGGCATTGGGAAGGGGAGGAGGCGGCGGCGCAGCGCGCGGTGGCGGCGCGCACGGCGCAGGCCACTACCGCCTGGGTCCGCCCCCTGCTGGCTCGCGCCGCAGCCCTCACCCAGCCGCGCGACGCAGCGACTCCGGGTGCCACGGGCCTGACCGCGGAGTGCGGACTGGCCACCAGCGTGCTGTCGGGCCTGGTCGACCAGGCGGGCGCCAGGTTCTCCGGCCGCGTCCTGGTGCTCACGGTCAGCAGCCTCGACGGTCTGCCGTCTGCGGGCGAACTCGACGGGGACGACGTGCTTGTGCTCACGCCGTTCGTGCCCAGCGCCACCGCCGCGGCCGCCGCGCAGCAGAACCTGATCGCGGCCGGGGCGGTCCGTGCGGCCGTCCTGGGGCCTGAAGCTACCCCGGCCGAGCTCGACCAGATCGTCGCGGGCGGCCTGGGCCTGCGGCAGGTGACCGAAACGGTGTCCGGGTCGGCGCTGTTCGCCAACGACAGCGCAGTGCTGCTGCCCGCGGCCGCGCGGGTGCTGGCACCGCTGGTCGCCCGGCTCGAACGGCCTGGGGTCGACGCGGTGGTCAACGGCTATGCGTCCGCGCCGGGCAGCGCCCGCCACAACCAGCAGCTGTCCGAGAACCGGGCCGCGGCCGTGGCCGCGTACCTGGAGGCGCACGGGGTAAGCGCCGCCGCGCTGTTCGTCGTCGGGCACGGCGCCAGCAACTTCGTGGCGGCTGGCTCGTCCGGGGACAACCGGCGCGTGGTGGTGGTGATCGAGGAGCCGACCGACGGCGCGTAGCGCCAGCGCCCCGCCGTCACCCCGTGACGGCGGGGCCGCACACCAGCTCCGCAAAGAACGGACGCGCCCGGCGGACCGCCGCGTCCCCAAGCAGCCCTCCGAGTGAGGCGCCACTCCGGGGCGCGCCCCCGAGGGCACCTCGGAGCGCTGTGCCACGCACCGCGGCCAGGGCCGCCCGGCTGGGGTCGTCGGCGGCCGCCCAGTTGGCGCGGCAGCGGTCCCATGCGAGTCCGGCCAGGCAGGTCCACTGCTCGTCGGAGAACTCGGGGGCCAGACCGTTCGGCCGGGATTCCGCGCGCAGGGCCGCGTCGGCCCAGCGCAGGGCGAGGCGCATCCGTCGCAGCCGGGTACCCTGCACCGGCCGCCGTTCGTCGCCGACCACCTCCACCCAGGCTGCGCCGGATCCGACCAGGGCACGTAGCCCGGGAGGGGCGGGCAACTCCGCCCGAGCCCGCAGCGCCGCGCCCGCCCGCAACGGCGCACCGACCCGGAACGGCCCCGTCGCCAGGACCCGCCGGGCGCAGGCGTCGACCAGCCGAGCCCGGCAGTCGGCCAGAGCCTCCGGCGCGACGTCGGCCAGCACTACGGCCTCGACCGCGATCAGCGGCGCGCCTTCCCGGTAGGCCTTGACGCCGAGATCCGATCCGGGCCACAGGCCCGGCCGGAACACTCTGTCCGGCACAAGCCCCAGGTCCAGCCATCCATCCAGCAGCCGCCTGCCGTGCCCCGGCCCAGCGCCGGCGAAAGGCTCAGGTTCGGCGAAAGGCCCAGGGCCGCCGACCGCCGGGAACTGCGTCAGGACGTCGGCGGGAATCGTCGAGCCCAGCCCGTCCGGGATAATGACCGACGCGCGGCGCGCTTCGCCCAGCCCCGGCAGATCAGCCTGCCGGGCCAGGTCCGACGCCTCCGCCGCCCACAGCGGCGACCCCGGTACCGGACTGGTAACGCGTGCCGCGTCCAGCCGGGCGAGCCGGGACAGCACCCCGATCGTCCCCGGCCGCGCCCGCAGCGCCAGGCACCGAACCTCGCCGGAGGGCGCCTCTCGTACGACCCCCGCCGTCCCAGCCCCGAACACGCTCGTGATAAACGCCACGGCCCCCTCGCCTAGCTCCACCGCGCCGCCGTGCTCGTCAGCCTCCACGATCACGCAGCTCAACCATCCTTCGGCCCGGTCGAAGACCAGCTCGACGCCCGGCGCAGGCGTCAGCCTCGCACCGCCCCCGGCCCCCGTGGGGCGCCCGCGCAGCGTGATCTGCGCCGCGTCCCGGTCCACAGACACGGCAAACCCGCAGGGGCCGGCCGTACTGCCGGGAGAGTCGAGAGGATGCCGCGTCCCGCCCTTCACTGCTCGGAGAAGAGCGCGCGCAAGGTGCGCTCGAGCGCGGCGATCCAATCGGCCTGACTCACCCCAGCCGGGGCGTCCGAGGTGATCGACCACTCCCGCAGCATCCGCTGGAGCACCGTCCAGTGCCGCTGCATCTTCTCTTCAGCCCGGCGTCGCGCCTCCCGGCAGGAGACCGCGGCCGCGCAGGCCCGCCGGACGGCGGACAGGGCGCGGGCCAGGGCCAGCGGCCGGGTCCTGGCCATCACCGCCGACCCGCAGGCCACTAGGCCGGCCGAGATGGCGCTGAGCAGGACGGCTTGCAGGACGGCCGAGGGCAGCGACTCCCCGGCCACGGTGATCAGGAAGGTGGTGCGCAGCACGGTCAGCGCGAGATACCCCGCCCCGATCATGACCAGCAGCACCTCGCGCCGCCGGGCGTCGTCCCGGGTGAGCTCGAGCCCAGCCATGGCGCCGGCCGACGCCGCCAACATGATCACGGTGACCAACCAGGTCGCCGCCGAGGCCAGGCCGAACGCCTGCGCGGCCCAGTTGAGCGGGACGGCGTCGAACACCAGCAGTGCAGCCACGACCGCGGCGCCGAGGATGAACCCGGCGAAGCGCTGGCCGGCTAGGTCTAGCTTGGCGGTCAGGCTGGCCGCGCGCTGCTCGGCCCTGTCCTGGGCTTTCAGCGCTTCGAGTTCGCGCTGCCGTTCCTGCTGCAGGTGGGCGTGGGCTCGCCCGGCCTCCTCGAGGTCGGCCGCGATGGACGGGCGGGCCTCGAACAGCGCGCTGAGCGAGGCGGCCGCCTGGGCGTCCAGCGGGGAATCCGGTGCGTCGTGGGCGGGATCGATATCTGCGGTCGTGGTCATGGCTGACTCCGATACGTGGGGATTCCTGGCTATGAAGACCTGTTCGGCTCGGCGACCTGACACTGGTCGGCCCCGGTTTTGCCCCGCCGCGGTCCCGCGGTGGACACCGGCGATCATGCTGACCGCAGAGCGGCCCGCGCGACGGGTGAGGTCCGGACCGGGGGACCGGCCGAGGGCGTGCCCGCAGGACCACCCACGTTCAGCAGGCTGCAGTCGGCCAGGACGACGGCGCCGCCGAGCGCGCCGCCGATCCGAGTGCCGCCACGGATGATCTTGCTCATGTCCATCCTCCTTTCGCGGTCCCGCGGTGATGTCGCAGAACACCTCTTCGCTAAGAGAGCGGGGAGCGCGGCAGCCTGACACGCCTAAAGCGCCGGGCCAAGTGCTGTCAGGTAACGGAACGAGGCGCCTCTTCTCAAGCAAGGCCGGACGCGTAAAGAAGGAACGAGACAAGTGCTACCCGCTCACCCGCGAAGGCCGTCGCAGATCATAGGCGCGCTGCTGACCGGTCACCCGGAGGCAGCCAGCCTTCTAGCGGAGGCCATCCACTGCCAGGCGCTGGCTCGAAGCTTCGCGGCCAAGGTCGGCCAGGAATTCGCCGCTGTCCAGACGGTCCGGCTCCATTACGAGGAACTGCGTCACAAGCTCGATCTCCAGCGTCGCCGCACGATCCATTTCGGCGCCGGACTGCTGCTTCTCCTTGTGCTGAGCACCGGGCTGACGATGCTTGACGGCATCGAGCTCAGCGGGCTGCTAGGCGGGATGAGACTGGTTCTTGTCGCTCTCGCCGCCACCGCGGTCTGGCTGACGGGCGGCTGGCTGACCGTGCTTGCCAGCCGCGAAGGGCACTGGTCCTTGGTTCTCGCCACCATCAATACGGCCATCTTCCTGACGCTGTTGCTGATGACACTGCACGGTCTTGAGCCACGCCCGGACTGGCCCGCGGCCAGGGACCATCTTCGCGGGACCGCGGTGGGCGTTCTCGCCGGCTTCTTCATCTTGGTACTCGTGGTCGGCGCCTCCGCGTTCATCGCCCATATGGAGTCGGCCTCCCTGTGCCTGGCCAGGCGGCGTTGGCACCGGTGCCGTGCCGCCCATAAGGCGGCGATCCAGACCGAGGGAGAAGTTGTCGAGGCCTCATCGGTAGCTACGGAAGCCTGGCTTGGCCTGGTTCGGTCTTACGCGAGCGTAGTCGCGGGCAGCGATGACCACCTAGTGCGCGAAACTGTGGCGCTTGCGGCAGCTCTCCTGGAGAGCGGCGAGCCGCAGCTTCCTCCGCCGTAGGCGCACGGTCAAAACCCGCCCGCACCGCCGACCGGCTCGCCGTCAGCAGCAAGCATCACCGCAGCCATTTGCGGCACCTGCGACACTGGCGGCGAGGCTATAAATATGTAGCCAGATGACCGTCGGATTGTCAGATCCGGGGAGCCAAAAGGGGAGCCAACGGAGGCAGGCGTCGAGCGACGTCAGGCGACCCCGCGCGACGATTGATGCAGCTAAACGGCACATCAGGCTACGTACGGCGACAACCCGCAACAGTAAATTTGCGTCTGAAAAGACATCCCAGGAGCTTAAATGTCAAGCGGCGAGCTTATTTTCGCGGTGGGACCAGGCGGTTGACTCGTCGTAGGGGGTGCGGGTCTTGAGGCATCCGTGCAGGATGCCGACGAGCCGGCTGGCAAGCTTGCGCAGGGCGGCGTTGTGCTCGACGCCGGCGGCGCGCTGGGCGTCATAGAAGGCGCGGGCGCCGGGCGAGCTGCCGAGCGCGGACAGGGCCTGGGCCATGAGCGCGTCGATGAGCCGGTCGTTGCGGATGAACCGGGCCATGACCATCTTCTTCTTCCCCGACGCGCGGGTGATCGGGGAGGTGCCAGCGTAGTTTTTGCGGGCCTTGCCGCTGGCGTACCGGTGCGGGTCGTCGCCGAACTCGCCGAGCACCCGGGCACCCACGACGGGTCCCAGGCCGGGCTGGGACAGGTAGATCTCAGCGTCCGGGTGCTGGCGAAAATCCGTCCCCACCTGCCCTTGCAGGATCTTGACCTGTTCATTCAGGGTGATGATCACCGCGATCAGGGACCGGACAGTAGCAGCGTAGGCGGCGGTGATGGCCGGCGGCTGGCCCAGCTGAGCGCCGCGGAGCGCGGTGAGGATCGCGGTCGCCTTGCCGGGGATGTCACGGCGGCGGGCGCGCTTGAGCGCCGCGGAGATCTGCGCGCGGGTCAGCCTCGCGGCCCGGGCCGGGTCCGGTGCCCTGGCCAGCAGTTCCAGCGCATCGGGCGCGTCCAGGTCATCGAAGGCCTCCAGCGCGGCGGGGAAGTACTCCCGCAGCTGGTGCCGCAGCCGCTGCACCTGCCGGGTCCGTTCCCAGATCAACGTCTTATGGGTCCGTGCCACCACCTTGACCGCCCCCGCGCCCGGGCTGTCGCCTGCCACCGCGCGCAGCTGGTGGGAATCGGTGCGCACCATGTCGGTCAGCATGTGCGCGTCGCCGGTATCGCTCTTGGCGCCGGACACGCCGTGGCGTTCCCGGTACCGCGAGGCCTGCAGCGGGTTCACCCCGTACACCGTGTACCCGGCTGCGACCAGCGCGGCCACCCACGGGCCGCGGTCGGTCTCGGTCCCGATCACCACCTCCGCATCATCGGCGCCCTCGCCCAGCTGCTCCCCGATCAGCTCATGCAGCCGGGCCATCCCGGCCACCCCCTCCGGCAGCCGCTTACGGGCCAGCACCCGGCCCTGCTCATTCATCAGCTCCACGTCGTGATGATCCTCAGCCCAGTCATCGCCCACGAACCAGCGCATCAATTCTCCCGCCTGAAATGCCCGGATCCGGTCGGCAGCCTGCGGGAGAACAATCAGCGCCCTAATGAAACAGTGCTCACGCCAGCAGGCGGGCACGACATCCCAGCAGCGATCAACTCTCCCGGTCACCGGCAGGGGCACGGTCTTTTCACAGGGCTCCAGGCCCGGCGGACAACAGTGCTCACCTGCCGGCGGCCACCAGCTAACGAGTCTGCCGGACGGCGAACCCGCTAACACTCATTAGCAGACGGTCGGAAGGCCATCAGCCCCG
>Ga0210383_10002820_pt1 | contig 15642 bp, 15 predicted proteins | sample IncBWC14OmetaG_FD_160072 | JGI IMG/M metagenome (GOLD analysis project Ga0210383, IMG submission 160072) | Forest soil microbial communities from Barre Woods Harvard Forest LTER site, Petersham, Massachusetts, United States - Inc-BW-C-14-O ...
CTGCACCGGTACCAACTCACCGCATCAGAGTTCGCATTTCTCGCCGCGATCTGTGAGACCTGCAGCGATGGAAGCGCGGTCTGGGGCTCCGTCTCGAAGCTCAACACGCCGCCGGATCGATCGCCTCATCCACGGTTACTTCGACCCGCGAACAGGGAGACGAGTCAGGGGCTTTCGCGGAAGGATTCTACGGGAGATGGTTGATCTCGCCAGACGAAAAGCTCGAGCCTGCTGTTGAGGGTGCGAGCGGAATCTCGCGCAGCTAGGGGCCTCACACGCGAAAAGTGGGATTTTATCCTGCTCCCAGACTGAGAAATGGAAGCCCGAGAACGCATGGGCCTTTTCTTTTTGACAACAGGAAGATTTGAGGTCCTCAGAACGATGGCTGATGCCCGGGTGTGGTTCCCAATATCGGCTGGGCTGCTAACCTTTGAACACTGTCGGCGGATCGGTCCGGCTTGGATGGTCTTTCTGTGGTTAATCCACGAACAGCGCTTGCCGAAGGACGGCGAAGTGCCTGGAGTAGTACGAAATGGGGTGCCGATCTCGTATGAGGTCATTGGTCGTTGTCTTCACGGCATGCCTAGCCGGACTGTCGAAAAGCATATCTCGGTGCTGGAACGGGAAGGTTACATCCGCTCGGAATATATCCGTGGTCATGGAAAGCGCTACACCATAGCCAATCCGATTCGATGGGAAATGGCACTCCCCAGAACTGGGGAGTTGAAAGGTAGCGACTCCCCAGAAGTGGGGAGCGGTACTCCCCAACAATGGGGGGCAGTACTCCCCCAAAGTGCGGAGGCTAATAAGGAAGCAATAACCAATAACGTAACAACAAAATCAAAAGCGGGTGCGCACCCAACCCTCGAACAGGTAAGCGCCTACTGTAAAGAGCGGAACAACCAGGTAAATCCTCATAAGTGGATGGCTCATTATACGGCCAATGGCTGGAAAGTAGGCCGCAACAACATGGTGGACTGGAAAGCAGCGGTTCGCACATGGGAACACAACGGAGTTAATGGAAATGGAAACCGAGCAGAGCAACGACAAGCTTCAAACCTCGCAGCACTCGAGATCGCATTCCCGCTGGATAGGTGAGCAACTCACGATCATAGCTGAAGCGATGGGCGAAGCAATCTCGCCAGAGCGATTGAAGATCTATGCCGGCGATCTCGCAGACCTCGACCGCTTACAACTCGATCGCGCCTTCGCCAGAGCTCGACGTGAATGTCGATTCTTCCCGAAAATCGCAGAACTGCGCGACCTGGCCGGCGCCGCGGCGAAGGACGAGCGAGCCGTGGAGGCAGAAGCAGCGTGGACGTTCGCGAACGATTACCTGCGCCGCTGGGGCGTCGATTTGCTCCCGATCTGGTCTGGCGGAAAGGAAACCAGAGCGCCAGCAATTCCATCGCGGATTGATTACGCCTTGCGGCGGATCGGCGGCCTTCGGGGATTGAATCAGGTAACAGCCGAGAACAGACCGTTCATGTTCAAAGATTTTTGTGAGGCATATAACCTGGCACCGATCGCAGATGCAATGGCGCCAAAGGTTCGCGCCAAGTTCCCAATCGCCGATGGGCAAGTCAAGAAGCTGAGCAACGGGGTGAAGGTGCAGCCGCTGCCAGAACGCGAACGAGCCGAGCCGCATGCGAAACCGAAGCCAATGTCAACTACTCAACTACCGACCGACGCTCGGCTTCGCGATCGGCGCGAGATGTTGCGGCAGCAGACGGACTATGTCGTCAGGCAGTTGGAGACCGAACGCCCCGGTGCGAACCACCCCATACCGTTGAACGGTGGGAAACGAGAAATGGCGAGGACCTAAACGCTGTCGAAGAAGTGTTCGGCGAAAAATAGAAACGGTAGGCGGTGTGGCGCCTGGGCCGTCACTGGAGGAACCATGTGTGCTCAGCATTCGGATCCTGAACTGGCGCAAGGACGGGCCGCAACCACGGGCAGAGGGCTGCTCTGACGTTTCAATACTCATAAATGACTCGATCAATCATCTCCGGAAAGGCAAGATTGACCTGCGAGTCGCAAACGGCGTCGGCTACAGGGTTGTGTTGGAACGCTTCATTACATCGCTTTCGATCGATGAGCTCGAAATGTGGTCAGCGACCGGCCGATGGCCTGAGCGGCCCGGATCATCCTTTACCGGGTGCAGGCCCGTAGGACAACATGCATCGGCTGGAATTCCGAAAGCTGTGGGAAGAAGAAAAAACGACTGTGGGCCGAGGCCGCAATCGTGAAGAAATCGGTTTTTTCGCCTCTCAGGGACACTGCCGGAACAGGGATGCGACACGAAGAATTGCCGGAAAGCTTAACAGGGGTTACGCCGCCCTGAAGAAAAGATGCACGGAGGCAATGATGACGGTTGTGACCATTACCGCTGAAGACATCATCACCGGGCTGTGGGACATCGCTACTCGAAACCCGAGCAAAGCTAATCGGAAGAGAGGCAACCAGAAACGCGCATTCAAGCTGATTCTTGACATTAGGGGCGGAGTCGGTTTCATTGCCTGTCGGCCGAAGACAGAAATCGACGAACTAGCGCGCCGGGGAGTTTGCTCCCCCGACTTGCCTACGATCTTGTGGGAGATGGCAGAAATTGAATTGCAGTGGCGCAAGGGTCTATTGGAATCAGGGGCCCGTGAAAAACAAATGCGCAAACTTGTGCGTGCCGTGACACAACCGGGGAAATACGTGACGTGCCTGACCATTGCTGATACTCGCTAACGGTCGAGAACGTGCGCGAAAAAACAGAAAAAGGTTTGACGAACAGCGGTTCGCCACACCGCCAGACACCGTAACTCGCTGAATTGAAGGAGTCAAATATGCGTGGGGAGCATTTGGGGAGCGAAACGCCGCGTACAGCCGAACTGTATGAGCTGCTAACGGCGGAGGAATTGGCGAAGAGGCTTCATGTCCCACCCTCATGGATTCGCGAGCAGACACGCTCGCGGAACCTTCAAGGCGATCCGCTACCCCATCTTCGATTGGGTCGGTACATCCGATTCCAATGGGCCAGCGACGAACTGCAGGCATGGTTGCGGCGGCGCTTGTATGCGAAATCTCCACACAGTAACGACCCGGTATGCTAGTGTTTGTTTGCCATGGGGAAAAACCCACACGCCGTAGCGCTCGGAAAGCTCGCTGCTAAGGTTCGCTGGAAGGGCGTCTCGAAAGCCGATCGATCCGCTTTGGCCAGAAAAGCCGGAAAGGCACGATGGGCAGGGCTCTCGAAAGCTGAACGTAGCGAACTCGCAGCGCGAGGCGGCAGGGCATCTCGTGGCAAACCAAAAAAGACGAAAGGGAAATCCAATGAAACGACGAAATAAACGGCGTGAGATCATCGGCACGATCACCCGCCATCACGGCTATTGGTGCCTTCGGTACCGGGAACGAGTCCGCGTCGGCGACACGATCAAGACCGTTCAACGGTCAAGGCGTCTCGCACCTGTGGACGCGATGCACAAGACCAGAAGAAGCGTTGAAGAACTCGCAAAAGAGCGGCTCAAACCGATCAACAAGGCTCCGATCCTATACGCCGCAATTCGGCTTCAGGACTTTGCTGAAGGAGTGTACTTACCGCACATGGAGGCAAAGCGCAAACCGAGCACTATTCGGGGCTACAAGCAGATGTGGGCACGCTATCTCAAGCCGCGTTGTGCAAACTTACTTATGCACAGCACAGAAACGCGCACGATCCAGGGAGTACTTGATGAAATCGAGCTCGGTGACAAGCTCTCGCCACAGACCATGGCGCACATCAAGCACCTGCTCGGCGGGATCTTCACCTTCGCGATCAAGCAAGGCTACATTCCAAAGGACACAATCAACCCAGTGACTTCCACGGAGACAGCCACGGTCCCGGATTTCGACGGGCGCGCCTATTCGCTGGAAGAAATAGCGTTGATGCTCTCCATCCTACCTGAACTGTCGCAAACGGTTGTGGCGACGGCGGCGTTTACTGGGCTGCGGGCCGGAGAGATTCGGGGGCTAACTTGGGATGCATATCGTTCTGGGGACGGGAACTCGCTCGGCGTGGTTCGTGTGCTTCGCTCGGTGTGGCGCGGTCAAGTCGGCGAACCAAAAAACGCGCGCTCGAAAGCTCCGGTTCCTCTTATCCCTCAACTTGAAGCCCTCCTCGAACGGCACCGAGCGTCGAATGGGAATCCAGCGTCGGGGCCAATCTTCGCGAACAGCGTTGGGAAGGCTCTTGATCTCGATTCTCTCTATCGTCGCGAGATGAAGGATCGGCTCAGCGTTGCTGGGATTGACTGGGAAGGCTGGCATGGGTTCCGGCGTGGCCTCGCAACCAACCTAGAACGCATTGGCGTGAGAGATTCGATCGGGGCGATGGTGCTGCGCCACACGAACGATCGCGTCACTCGGAAGCACTATATCAAGCCGGCTTCGATCGAAGCGATCGCGGCCATGCGGCAACTGTCCGAAACACTTTCGGCACTGCCAAAGCCGCAATTGCTCCCCAACTGCTCCCCAGAAGATCCAAAGGAGAACACGGCCATCGCCAGAACGGGTTGGGTTCAATGAAACACAGGGTGATCTAAATGCTTAAGATTGAAGCGGAAAACTCTCTCATATCGACCGTGGTAAACTGTAATTCCGCACGCCGGAGAGGTGGCCGAGAGGCTGAAGGCGGCGGTTTGCTAAACCGTTATACGGGCTAACACCTGTATCGAGGGTTCGAATCCCTCCCTCTCCGCCACACAGTCTGAAGTGCAGAGAAACCAGCCGGGATTGCTCTAAGAATCGCTGAAAAACGCCGCAATTCCTTGATAATTACCTTCGAACTGGCCCAGAGAAAATGGCGCTCCTAACGTCCCAGGCGAGGTTTCTCGCCTTTTTCTCTGAAGGCCAGATCGGCAGTCCGGTTTCCTCAGTCCGACGCGACGGAAAGCATTGGGAGTTTGGCCGATGACCAGCAGTGGGGGGATCTGCTCGCGTAAAACGAACAACGGCCTTGTTTGGATAGCCTTCAGGGCGTCTGGCAAGCGCTCCACAGAGGGAAATCGGCATGGAACGCCTATGACAGCTTGGGTGAGGCGTACATGAGGGCCGGGCAGAAGTAGTTGGCGATCGATAACTACAAGAAATCGCTGGAGCTGAACCCGGCGAATGACGATGCCAAAGAGAAGCTGCAAGGTGCTGGATATGGCACCTGCGCGCTGACCATTCCCAAATGTAGAAACCGAGATTGGGTGTTACCAGTCGGCTTGTAGGAAGTGATCGCGATTGCTCCCGGTTGACGCGCAAACCGGGTTAATGAGTGAAATTGATTCCATGACAATGTCGGCTCCGACGCGACGCCAAACCGCCACCCTTCATTGACTTGCCTCACTGCTCGTCCTAAGATTCAGCCCAATGATCGGCCAGACCATCTCGCACTACCGCATTGTCGATAAGCTCGGCGACGGGGGAATGGGTGTGGTCTATAAGGCCGAGGACGTGAAGCTGCACCGCTTTGTCCGCCCTGAAGTTCCTGCCCGACGAGATTTCGAAAGATGAGCAGGCTTTGGCCCGCTTCCAGCGCGAAGCGCAGACGGTTCGCCGGGAAGGCAGATCACAAACTTTAAATCGGAACAGATCACCGACTTTCACTGGTCTTTCGACGGCAGCAAGCTGGGGTTGATTCGCGGCCACACCGATTCCGATGTTGTGCTGCTGCAGGAGTCCAAATCGTGAGACGATTGCGCGCGGTTGACGGACAAACCTGAAGTGATCCGAAGGGAAGTTTGCCGACAACCCAGACTGATACAACGAACTTTGTTAGATGATTCCGTCGCTCGGAATGGAACAGTTCGAAGCCGCCGGCCTAGGCGGTTGGAATATACAATCAATGTAAGTCACGAAGCGAAGAAATGACCAACAGGATTATGCCGCTATCAGTCGGCGATACGCTCGGACCCTACAAAATTCTCTCGCAGATCGGTGCTGGCGGGATGGGTGTCGTCTATAAGGCTCGCGACACCCGCCTTGACCGGATGGTCGCTCTCAAGGTTTCCACCGAGCAGTACTCGGAACGATTTGGACGAGAAGCCCGCGCCGTCGCCGCTCTCAACCACCCGAACATCTGTCAGATCTACGACGTCGGTCCCGATTTCATTGTTCTGGAATTCGTGAATGGGCATCCGCTGCTGTCTCCGGACGAACCTGGTCCTCTACCCCTGAAGCGCGCCCTGGAATACGCCGGACAGATCTGCGACGCGCTGGAAGCGGCGCATCAGAGAGGAACAGTGCACCGGGATCTGAAGCCAGCCAACATCCTGGTGACCAAGGCCGGCGTAAAGCTTTTGGATTTCGGGTTGGCGAAAGTCGTGGCACGAGCGTCGACTGAGGGAGACTTCCGCCAGGACGACACTGAAACGGTCACGCTCACCCAGGAAAACACCGTCCTGGGGACGGTTCATTACATGTCGCCGGAGCAGGCGCAGGGCAAGAGCGTGGACACGCGCTCGGACATTTTCTCCTTTGGCGTGGTCTTGTATGAGATGCTCAGCGCGCGGAAAGCATTCTGCGGCGAAAACGCGATCTCGATCCTAGCGGCGATCCTGCATATGGATCCACCGCCGCTGACGGAGGCGCCGTCGGAGGTTGCGCGCGTGGTCGCTGGTTGCCTCGCTAAGCAGCCGGCGCAGCGGTTCCAAAGCATCGCGGAAGTAAAACAGGCGCTGCAACAAGCCGCGGCTGCTCCCGTCTCGAACCCACCTTCGATCGCGGTCCTCCCGTTCTCCAATCCCGGCGGCGACAAAGAAAATGAATACTTCAGCGACGGCTTGGCCGAGGACATCCTCAACGCGCTGGTCAAGGTGCCGGGGCTGCTAGTGACGGCGCGTACCTCGACGCTGGCGTTCGTTGGAAAGGGACAGGACATCCGCAGCATCGCGCAGGGGCTGAACGTGGAATATATCCTGGAAGGTAGTGTGCGCAAACTCGGGAGTCGCCTCCGGGTGACCGCCCAGTTGATCAAGGCATCGGACGGATACCACCTCTGGTCGGAGCGCTATGACCGCGAGATGACCGACGTATTCGCGATTCAGGATGAAATCTCGCAGGCCATCGTCGAAACCCTGAAACTCAAGCTGAGCGGCCAGCCGCTGCTGAGCCGTCCCACTGCGGATCTGGAGGCCTACAATCTCTACCTGCGGGGACGGCATCTATCGGCCCGGCTCAACCCTGAGAGCGTTCGAGTGGCCCGGGAGTACTTCGAGCGGGCGCTCGCACGCGACTCCAAGTACGCGCTCGCATACGCTGGGGTGGGATACTTGCTGGTCATCGAAGCCGTGTGGGGGCGATCTGCTCCTTGCAATATCTTGCCGGACGCGAAACGGGCTTTGGAGAAAGCTTTGGAGCTGGATGGGAGTCTCCCGGTTGCGCATGCCTACCTGGGCAGCGTGCTGGGGTACTACGACTACGATTGGGCAGGAGCCGAGCGTGAGATGAAGCGGGCTTTGGAGCTTGGCCGGACCGTCGCAGAAGTCCATTTCTGTTACGCAATGCACATCCTCCAACCCCTGGGACGGTTGAAGGAAGCGGAAGTCGAGTTCAACCGGGCGGCGGAGCTCGACCCGCTCTATCATCTGGCGGTGATCGGCCTGGCAGAAAATGCGTATCGCCGGGATGATCCGGACACGGCGATTACCCTAGCAACGAAGGCGCTCGAGTTGGACGCGACCTACTATTTTTCGCACTGGATGCTCGGGCTGGCTTTTTTTCTCAAAGGCAAGGTCGAGAAGGCGGTCGATGCCGTAGAGCGTGCAGCTGGGTTTTCGGAGCGAAACCCATGGGTGCTGGCTTCGCTGCACAATCTTTATTCGCGGGCAGGCCGGAGCGAAGAAGCAACAGCTGTCCTGAAGGAAATAGAACAGCGCGCGCAATCGGGTTACGTGGCTCCCGGCGTATTCGGAATCATGTGCCTGGGCCTGGGACAGGTGGAACAGGCGCTGGATTGGTATGAGAAAGCCATCGAGGACCGCGATGCCATCGCGCTGTATCTTTCCACAGAGCCTAAACTAGGCCGTATTCGGTCTCATCCTCGCTACCAGGCCCTGCGCCGCAAAATGCTCCTGCCAGATTGAACCTCAGTTCTCAGAGGTTCTTGGTGTAAAAGCCTCGACGTCATCTCGATAAGGAACGTATCACGGACAACCCGGAAGTTACCGCTGGGAAAGACTTCCGATCACGCTGGCCAGAAGTCGGCGTTTGGGAAGTTAGAACTCGTCCTCCCCACTCTTGTGTCTAGCCGATTCGTTTTTCGGTCATACTATCTCCATGTGCGGACGCTACCGATTGTCGCGCAGGAAGGGATTCTGGAGGAGCAGTTCACCGCCGTTTCGGATGATGCGGACTGGAGTCCTCGGTACAACATCGCTCCGACGCAGTCCGTACCCGTCATCAGGCAAAGTCCCAGGAGCGCAAGTCGCGAATTATCTCTGATTCGCCGGGGGCTCGTTCCTTCATGGGCGAAGGACTCGTCGAAGGCAGCAGCCATGATAAATGCGAGATCGGAAACGGCAGCCAGCAAGCCGGCGTTTTGCGATGCATTGAAATTCCGCAGGTGTCTTATTCCGGCGAACGGTTTCTATGAGTGGCAGAATGTTGGTAAGGCGAAGCAGCCTTCTTGTTTTGAAGTCAATCGAGGTGAGCTTTTCGCGTTCGCTGGGCTATGGGAGACTTGGAATGATCCGAGCGGGAAGCCCCTCGAAACGTGCTCGATTCTGACCACGACTCCTAACGCAATCACCGCCCCCGTCCATGACAGAATGCCAGTCATCCTCGATCCGCGGTGCTACGATCTATGGCTCGATCCGAACACAACAGAGACTACTGTCGTCTCGGAATTCTTGAAGCCATTCGATGCTCGTCTGATGAGTTGTTTCCCTGTCAGCTCGCGGGTTAATCGACCGGACAATTCCACCGTTCACCGATTCTAGCCGTGATGAATGCGGATTGACATTGTCATCGCATGGAGCTTGACGATGTGGAACGGCCCTACGGGACAGAAGCGCGTTTGTCGGCACCAATCCAGCGGACGAATCGATAACTTCAGGCTGACCCGTCAATTTCACACTAGCTCTGTCGCGACCTCCGATTTCGAGCGGTTTTAAGAGACCTATCCCGCTGCTACTCGGCGGTTGTCGGATCGATGACCGAACGGATTCGCGAGATTCGATTGACCGGGAAACCGCCCTGCCTGGCGTGCTGGCGCACTGCGTCTTCATCGGGTGCAACGTATATACAGTAGATTTTGCGGTCCGAGACGTAGCTCTGAACCCACTGAATCTCCACTCCCATCTCTCGTAAAACTCCACACGACTTCTGCGACATCGCCTTCAGTTGCTCCAACGACATCTTGCCCGCTTCCGGAATCTCTCTCTCGATAACGAACTTCGGCATGGTGATTCCTCGTTTTTTTGGTTATTACTGGCGAAGAATTTTGATTAATCAGATCTCAGCCTTGCATACTCGCAACGGCCCAAAGATGGGCCAGTTGGCATGGAGATATGGAAAGCGACCCGCGGTTCCCACATCCCCACACCCTCAGGCGCCAGGGCGGACAAAACGTCCGACGAAGCGTCGCACTACGACTCTACGTGCGATAAAAGACCGGCCAGATCATGAGCAATGTCTCCGTTGATCTACTGACCTTCGCAAGTGACCTGATTGTTCCAGTCCACGAACGCACCCTGAGGGTTTTCCCGCCAGGCCCAGACGTGGAGTTCGAAGAATGAAGGGATGTTGAAGCGATTTGGAGCGTCGACGAAAGTGAAGACCTGCCCGTCGAGCACCGGAGGAGTGTTGTTATTGGCGGCGAGCCAGCTGGCCGAGTCCAGGATGAACTCGACGCCTACCAGTCTCATCTTGCCATTAGAGGGCTCGTAGATGAGTGCCTGCGGTTGCGAGGGGTCGAGGGTAAGATTACCGAGCAGGGTGCCGTTGACGTAGTGCACACCCATCGCCCCGTGGTCGGTACCGGTGACGCACCCAAGAAATGGTCCGTAGCCGGCTGCCGTGGCAACGTTAACGTCAATGTACTGCTTTGTGCCAGCGCGAACCAGTTGAACGAGCTTGGCCGGCGTGCCTTGTTCGTGAGCGGAATGGTTGGTCGCAGCACTGTCAGCTGCGAAAAGTGGCGCCGCCGTGACCAGACTACTTAGCAACGCCATGCGTAGGATGCTGATGGTTAATTTGTGGATAACACTCGTGATTCGTTTCGTCATAGCCTCTCTCCTCGGAATGTAGTTTTCCGCACCGTGCGCGAAAAGGTGTTGGGGAACCTGTCAATCTGCCCTTACACCTAAATAGGCGTAAGCGGCGGGACGAAACTATCATTCGTAGGTACTTTCTTTAATGGGGCAAGTAATATCGCTATAATTGGCGAGATTTGGGCGCAGCTGGGAGGGTACGGGGCATGAGCGATCCGGTAACACCGTCACCCCACAGTGACGTGAGCATATTGCTCCGCGCCTGGAGCGACGGAGATCAGAATGCCCTCGATCAGCTGACACCGATCGTGTATGACGAATTGCGCCGGCTCGCCGGGCACTACTTGCGGGGGGAACGCAGTGGCCACAGTTTGCAGGCCACTGCCCTGGTCAACGAGGCTTACCTGCGGCTGGTGGATTACAAGCGCATGCGCTGGGAGAACCGCGCCCATTTCTTCGCCGTGTCGGCGCAACTCATGCGACGAATTCTGGTTGATCACGCACGGCGCCACAACCTGAAACGCGGGGGCGGCGTCCAGCACGTTGCTCTGGAAGACACAGCGATCCTCGGCGGAGGTCGCGATGAAAATCTGGTCGTGCTCGACGATGCTTTGCAGGCTCTTTCCCACATGGATCCGCGAAAGGCGCAAGTGGTTGAGCTGCGTTTTTTTGGCGGCTTGAGCGTGGAGGAAACAGCTGAAGTACTCAAGGTGTCGCCGGTGACTGTGATGCGCGACTGGAGCACCGCTCGGACCTGGCTTTACCGGGAAATGGGAGGCGGGGCCGGCGATGGATGCTGAACGATGGAAGCGAGTCGATGAATTGCTGCACTCAGCGCTCGAACTGCCCTCCGACCGGCGCGAAGAATTCTTGCGACAGGTGTGTGCGGGCGATGCCGAACTGGAACGGGAAGTAAGGTCCCTCCTCACCTCACACCGGAACCTCGGCGGTTTTCTGGAACGTCCCGCGATCAGGGTTGCGGCGCAGACGATGGCCAAAGCTGCGGCAGGAAAAACAGACGATTCAGTGCTCGGCCAGACCATTTCACACTATCGCGTCGTGGGAAAACTGGGCAGCGGCGGAATGGGCATGGTGTACGAAGCGGAAGATATCCGGTTGGGACGCCGCGTCGCTTTGAAATTTCTGGCGGAGGATCTGGCGCATGACGAGTGTATCCTGCGACGGTTTGAGCGCGAAGCCCGCGTCGCTTCTTCCTTGAATCACCCGAACATCTGCACCATTTACGAAGTGGAAGAACATGATCATCAGCCGGTGATCGTCATGGAGTTGCTCGAAGGGGAGAGCTTGATGCAGCGAATCCGTAAAGGGCCAATCTCAACCGACGAGCTTTTGGACTTTGGGATTCAGGCTTCCGACGCCCTGAAGGCTGCCCATGCTAAGGGGATCATCCACCGGGATATAAAGCCTGAAAACATTTTTATTATTGGCGGCACGCGGGTGAAGATCCTGGATTTCGGATTGGCCAAGGTACGTCTTGCTGCGGTTACGGAAAACCAGCCCATGAACCAATCGCTTACCCTGGACGGCACCATTATGGGCACAACTCCTTATATGTCTCCTGAGCAGGTGCGCCGCGAAGAGATTGACTCTCGGAGTGATCTGTTTTCCCTGGGTGTGGTGCTTTACGAAATGGCCACCGGGCATCGACCATTCGTCGGCGAGAATTCTGTACTGGTGATGAATGCGATCCTAAATGAGCAGCCAGTCGCCGCGAGTAAGGTGAATCCGTCCGTACCCGCCGCTCTGGACCGCATCATTGCGAGGGCACTGGAAAAAGATTGCGCGCAACGCTTCCAGCAAGCCGCCGATATTTGCTCGGACTTGATGGGACTCAAGGCGAAAGCGCAAGCAGCGCCGATAGCTGCGGTTACCGCCCCGCCTGCGGGGACGAGTGCCCATCCCGCGGGCTACGGCTTTGACCGAAGTCACGCGCGAGAATTTGCAGCGATAGGCGACCGCTTCTCAGAGAAAGCAGTTGAGCCGGTGGAGACTCGCCCGACAAATCTCCCTTCGCAGCGGACAGGGTTCGTGGGACGGGAGAAGGAAATAAGCGCCGCCAAAGAACTACTGCTGCGTGAAGATGTGCGTCTGGTCACAGTGACCGGTCCAGGAGGGATCGGAAAAACGCGCCTCGCGCTTCAGGTGGCGAGTGGCCTGGTCGAGAGCTTTCCCGGAGGTACTCACTTTGTTTCCCTCTCGACGCTAAGCGATCCGGACTTGATCGCTTCCATGATTGTTCAAACGCTGGGGATCCGTGCGGAAGGAGGACAGTCGCCGATCGAAATACTCAAAAGGAATCTAAAAGATTCATTGCGGTTACCAATGCTGCTCTTGCTGGACAATTTCGAGCAGCTAATTCAAGCGGCTCCCACCGTGGCGGAGCTCCTGGCCGCGGGTTCCCATCTCAAGGTCCTGGTAACGAGTCGCGCAGCGCTGCATGTGTATGGAGAACATGAATTTCCTGTGCCGCCGTTAGCCACGCCGGATGCGCGGTCCGCACCTTCAGTGGAAGTCCTGTCACAATGCCCCGCGGTCGCGCTATTCGTACAACGAGCCGTCGCCGCCAAGCCAGATTTTGAACTTAATCGGGAAAATGCGTCCGCCGTCACCGAGATTTGCGCCCGGTTGGATGGTATTCCTCTCGCGATCGAGCTCGCAGCCGCCCGCGTCAAAGTCCTTTCGCCTTCTTCCATGCGGACTCGTCTGGCGAGCCGGTTGCAGTTATTGACGGGTGGCGCGCGTGACCTGCCGCAACGGCAGCAAACCCTTCGCGCCGCCATCGATTGGAGCTACGATTTGCTGAGCGCTGCCGAGCAGAAGCTCTTCCGAAGATTATCGGCGTTCGCCGGCGGGTGCGATTTGGAGGGAGCGGAAGCCGTCTGTGACACCAGAGGCGACCTCGATCTGGATCTGCTCACCGGTATGGGATCGATGGTAGACAAAAGCCTGGTACAGCAGGTCGAGCGAGCGCAGGGCGAATCCCGGTTTGCGATGCTGGAAACGATTCGCGAATACGCTGCCGAAAAACTGCAGGCCAGCGGAGAGGAGGCCTCGACGAAGCGCGCCCACGCCGCCTATTCCCTGGTACTGGCGGAAGAAGAGGCTAAGGAGCAGAGAGGCGCGGAGAGGAAGGAATGGGTGGAACGCTTCGCCTGGGAACATAACAATTTTCGCGCGAGTCTTGAGTGGCTGACAGAAACCGGAGACGCCGAGTGGGGCCTGCGTCTCGGCGCAGCCCTGTTTCGCTTTTGGGAGGCGCGCGAGTATCTCGCCGAAGGCCGGGACAGGCTGGGAAAATTGCTTAAGCTCGCAAGTGCAGCGGCTCCCACAAAGGCGCGAGGCCGGGCTCTTTTTGCAGCTGGCGTGCTTGCGCTCGAGCAGGGAGATTACGCCTCGGCAGATGTGCTCCTCAGGGAAAATCTAGACATCGCGCGTCTTCTCGATGACAAGCAGAGTGTCGCCGTCTCACTAAATGCGCTGGCGGTCATTGCTCGAGATCGGGGTGACGCTCCATTGGCGCACTCTCTATTTGAAGAAAGCCTGGTGCTGTGGAGAGAATTGGGCGACCAGAAGGCCGTCGCTCGTTCTCTCAGTAACCTGGCGAATATCGTTAAATTGCAGGGTGACAATGCGCGTGCGCGCGCTCTATGCGCGGAGAGTCTCTCAATCTTCCGAGAAATCGGAGATTGGACAGGCGTCGCGTGGTCGACGAACTACCAAGGAGATGTGGCTCGCGATCAAGGTGACTCAGCAGCCGCACGGACATTATATGAACAGGGTTTGGCGATGTTTCAGAAACTCGATGACCACTGGGGCATCGCTGGCACGCTCGCTGATCTGGGGAGCTTGTCCAGAGAACAAGGGCACTATCCCGCAGCGAACTCACTGTACCGGGAGAGTATAAGAATTTTCCGGGAACTGGACCATAAACGAGGAATCGCGCGCCTGCTCGAGTGTTTCGCGTGCTCAGCGGCCGCTCAGCGCGAAGCAGAGCGTTCGCTGCGGCTGGCAGGTGCAGCGGCCGCGCTGCGCCGAAATATTGGCGCCCCACTCACGGCCGTGGAACAAGCCAAACTAGAAATAAGTTTGCACGCGTCGCGCGAGGCATTGACGAACATAGCATGCTCGGCGGCCTGGTCAGAGGGTTGGGCTTTGCCGATCGAAAAAGCCATTGAGGAGGTAATGCTGCCCGATGCTGTATCTTCCTTTTGTTAGCAACCGGGAACCCGCACGAACTGACGCTGAAGGCGAACATCTGGATGAGCCGCAGGGTTTAAAGGAGTCGGCGCACGGCGGAGACGCGATTGGCAGGGCAAAGCCGACCCCCAGACGCCACTGGACGGCGTTCTGGGGGGAGCGGCTCGCGTGATCCTGTAAGTGAGGCACCCGGGTTCTCGGGTTCGCATCTTCTACGGTCGGACGAACGTGAAGACGTCACCTGAAGCATTGACGCCAAAGACGCCGGCTCCGGATCCGACGGAAATACTCTTGAGAACACCTCCAACCTGGACAAACGATTCGCTGCCGGAGTCAAAGCGCCAGATATTGCTGGATGTGTCGATCAGCCACACACCATCCCCGCCGGCCGAAACTTGAGAAATATTGTTCATGATCACGTTGAACCCGGCGGTGGCGGGATCGTAGCGAAACACCTGATTCGAGCTGTTAACTCCCCAGAAATCGTTCACTCCCACGGCGATCTGTGCCAGGATGCCGCTAACGCCCACGAAAAACTGCTTGGCAAAGTTGAAGTGGGAGATCGTGCCCGAGCTGCTGATTCCCCATACATCGCCGCCACTGGTGGCGACATGAGTCAAAGTACCGCTGATTTGGTCGAAACCCTCTGTGCAGTAGTTGTACCGGAAAATCTCGTCATCCGGGTTGATGCCCCAGACTTCATAGGGATGGCAGTCGTCCTGGTTGCCGACTCCGACCGTGATTTGTGTTAGTTCGCCCGTGATTTGAACGAAAGCTTTGGAGGTGTAGTCGAACCTGAAGACTTCGGTTCCGGCGTTTAATCCCCAGACCTCGTCAAGTTGTGAGAGGGTGCCGCCGCCCACTGCGATGGAGACAAGCGTCGCCTTCTTTACTTTGGCAAACCCGTTCGTTTTGGGATTGAATCGCCAGACCACGGAGTGGCTATCGACGCCAAAGACTTCGTTTCGCACAGCCGAAACGCTGGAGAGAGTGCCTTTAACCTGCTGAAAATGCTGCGCTGACGCTGGGGCGACGAGCGCGGCCAAGCAGACGAGAACCATCAGAACAATCCAAGGCCTCGTTGGACTCTTGTCCGTAGTAACTGCTCGGGGTGAAAGGATGCTCGTCGTTGATGTGTGGATGAGACTCGTGATTCGTGTCGTCATAGCTTTCTCCTCTGAATGTAGGTGTCCGCAAA
>Ga0210383_10002821_pt1 | contig 15635 bp, 23 predicted proteins | sample IncBWC14OmetaG_FD_160072 | JGI IMG/M metagenome (GOLD analysis project Ga0210383, IMG submission 160072) | Forest soil microbial communities from Barre Woods Harvard Forest LTER site, Petersham, Massachusetts, United States - Inc-BW-C-14-O ...
TTTTATAATGACTGGATATATTGAGGAATTATGTAAATATATTTTAGCTATACTTTTTATAAAATTATTTTTATCTAAAAAATCATATATCAATTCCATTTATGTATTCATGTATGTCGCATTTGGATTTAGTATTATTGAAAATTTAGATTATGTACACAGTATAAAATCTGCTATTGTTCGTGGTATTTTACCTGTGTCTGTACATGTACTTCTTGGATTTACACAAGGATACATTATTTATTATATAACAATTTTTCACAGAAGTAAAAAGAAATATAGTGGATTAATAGCAGTTTTAGTAGCATCATTTCTACACGGATTTTATGATCTATTAGCTGGTTCAGATTATACAATATTTTGTATACCTTTAGCATTAATAATTTACAAAGTATTAAAAGATTTAATATCTAATTCAACACCGGATTTATACAGAAATTAATAATTATAACTCAATATAAAATATCATGGCAAATTTTAAAAATCGTGGTTCTGTGAAACTGATTAAAGAAAATTATAAAACATATCATGAATTAATTAAAGATATCAAAATGTTTAACGATATTCGATATAATATTATGTCTATTTTATCTGTTGAACCAATGAGTGATAAACGAATCAACGTACTTAAAAAATTAGAACCTAGAAAGCAACTAGGTGTTATTTTTAAACATATCGTAGGTATTGCTTATAAAGAACGAATTCCTACTGTATATATTAATGAATTTATAAATTCGAGAAGTAAATATGCTGCTAAAACAGATAAATATAGAGAAACTAGAATATTTTTGATAGCTGTTATTCAAGCACATGAATCAAATCGTACACGGAAGCATGTTATTGAAAATATTTTAGAATAGATTTGTAAGAATTTAATTACCAGAAAAGTCACTATAAATAATCGAGTAATAATCTCGTTAAACATATTATAATAGACATATATAAATTAGGCTTTGTATCCTACTGGTAATAATTTTAAAGTAAAAGAGAATCAAAGTTTTATTAGACAATCGAGATCATTTAAAAACACCTCGTTAAATGTTAACCTAGTAATTGAGCTTTAAATCTCAGATTCTTTTTATTAACAATCGGAAAGCTGTTTTAGCAAATCGTGTAATTAAGGTTTCACGTTAAAAAAACATATAGAAATCAGGCTTTACATCCTGCCGATTTATTTTAAAGTGTATTAAGTGCTGCTATCATATCAGGCTGAGGACTTAAATCAAATTTATCTGTCCTGAAATTTGTATGTGTCGCTATACCATTAACATCTCCCATAAATTTATCGTTATATTCAAACCATGATTCATCATAACCACCGTGTTGAATCTCTATTGAATATTTATCACATAAATATTTAACCAACTTTTTCATTGATTCTATTTGTTCTGTGGTATATTTTTCATAGTAAATAAATCCTTTATATGGTTTACTTAATGTAACAACATCATCAGGTGATACCTCACTATTAACATAAGTTAAAAATCTTCCATCTGCTGTTTTAGTAAGAGGCCCGTAATTACATATTTCAATAGCTATCGATTCCTGATTTAAACGATTGTTCTGAACATTTTTGATACCAAGATGATGTGCCCAATATTTATCATCAAATGTTCTATAAATTTTTCCATCATAATCTGTATTATTATGCCCGTCAGAAGATTTTCTGCCTATAATGTAAGCTGTAGCTACTGGAAGCGGTGTGTGACCATCTGCAGCTACACTAGTATTCCACCCATTAATAGAATTTTCTGGATTATATCCACCAGCAGTATGATGTAAAACAATAAATTTTTTCTTTACTACTTGCTGAAAATAGTGACCGGAAGTAATTAATTTATCATGTATTTCAAAGTCTGGGGGTGTAGTATTTACAGTATCGTTTAGTGTATCACTTACAGTATTACCAAAACTGTTCCATGTGGTATTTCCTACAACGCCATCATCAGTTAATCCTTTTGATTTTTGATAAGCTTTTACCGCAGCAGTTGTCAAATCACCAAAATCATCATCAATTGTAGATGAGAAGAATCCAGCATTTTTTAAACGTGTCTGTAATTCTTTTACATCATCACCTTGACATCCTTTTTCTAAAATTCTTGTTAGTACCATGTTTATAAATTCTTTTTTTGTTTTATATACTTTTTTAAGTCTTCATATGATACCGCCCCAGGGTTTGTAAATAATTTATCTGGATTACCGTTAGCATCTAAATCTTCTTCAAGTACAATATCTTTAGCATCTTTTACTTGATCTATATATTTGGTTTCAATTTCCTTAATTATATAACCTAAATAATTATCAACACCTTTGTTTTTTAAAATAACAAGATCGTGTGTAAATACAAATTCTTTTTCTTTATAATAAACCACTATTTGATCATTTTTTAAATAATGATCAGTAAAAAAATTAATACTTCCTATATTACCGACACTTTGAATTATTGTTTTAAATTTTTCATAATAAAATTTAACAAATACATCTGAATCATTTATTGAAAATTTTGTAACATGTCTTTCACCTGATCTATCAGATTCTTTTTGTCTAGTAGTTATCGATCTTCCTAAATTTGTTTTAAATAATGTAGATTGTTTAAAAGTAATTGATATATCAATTCCTGTTACAAAGTTGTACATAGATTTATATATCAATAATTACTCAGTCTCTATCTTAAATTCTTCACCAGATTCTTCATCACTTTTATCTAACTCCAATTTAAGCTTTACTATGAAGTCTTCATCTATATCAGCAATTTTTATATTTCTATTTAATTTATTAATTACTTCTAACATTTTAATATCATATTTTTTAAATTTTATATAGCATTCTTTAATGTCAGATTCTTCCATAGTTTTTGTTTTATCCTCAGGAATAGCCTCTTCAAGTTTTATCATTAAATATAAATCATATAAAAATTGAGAGTCGGTAAATTTAACATCGATTGAATGATATAAAGGTGTGGATTTATCATATTCACTTGATTGTAACTCTAAACCCATATCAGCAAAATTTAATTTAGTTTCACTTTTTTTAACCTTTTCCTCGAAATCTTTATCCCCTATTTTAACTACTCTACGATTATCTACTTCCTCAGCAGGCTTGAAAAATTTTTCAATCTTATGTTTAATCTTTAGAAGTACTGATTCTATAAAAGACTCAGGCGAGTCACTGAAAAATGATTTATCCTCGTTGACATTAGGAACGGTGAAATCTTTGAACTTTTTGATCATATGTGTATATATTAATTTAATAATGTATTATGTATCATTATTCGTAACTATCTGATAATCAATTAGTTATATATTATGTATAATTTTCAATATAATATATTTGTATAAGTCAAAAATAGTTCGTACCTTTGTATAAGATTTAACACTAAAACATAAAGCTATGAAAATGTTAGTCAGATTTTTCGTTTGGTGGTTAGTTTTATATAGTTTTTATCTGGTTTGTACAGGTAGAATTGCCGATCTTTTTATCCTATATAAGTTCTTTGTCGCCTTTTTTATATGGGTGCTTTATCTGGTGGTAAATACTATTTGTCACTACGGGTTTGGGTTCGATATCCATATGCCCGATTTCTTCTGGCATAGTTTGTACGGCCTAAATGATCTGGTTAAACATACCTTTCTACACAAACACTAAATACGATAACAAATCGGACGAGGCTAAAGGCTCAAAGAATATTAGATGTCGGGATAGGAGACTTTATCAGTCGTTGGTACTATCTTATCTAATGTTCGAAACAAGAGGTGGGTAGCGAGCGGATTAAAGTTATCGTAGAATTATAACAACAAACTATATGAAAATCAGAAAACTTAAAAATTACTATTTCTTCTACACTTACATGTTCAATATTGATCTGGTAGGAGCAAAGACTGGCAAAACACTATCGGTGTGGGAGCGTATTATTAACTGGTCTGTAAATTTTACAGTGACACTTTTATACAAATTAATTGTTCTCTGGATTATAGTTTGTTGTATTTTCGCTTTCATTATTGCTAACATTTTTATTCTTAGAAACATCTTGCACATTTTAAAATAAAAACTATGCACACTCTGATCTTTTTAATAATCATCATTCTGCTATTCTCAACCGTAGCATTTAAAATCCTTAAATGGCTTTGTATGCTAGTTGTTAAAGGTATTCTGCTGTGTGCTATCGTTTGTATCGCAATGTATTTTATATCTCACTTCGCATGAACATCAACTACGAACATTATAAAAAATATCGTAGATCTACCGAAGGCACTCCTAGCGGAAAAGGGTATTGTTTTGCTATTCGTTCTTTTTTAGGAAAGAATGGCCTTGTAGAGAATCATCCGCTTGTTGGTAAGAAGGTTATAAACATCGATCCTGACCCGGAATGGATTCATAATTTTGGTAAGGTATCAGTTATTGAATCTGTACATATCCACTGGCATTTTGGCTATTACTATGTGTTATTGATCAGAGATTCTAAAAATTCTCACGGCATAATTGACTACGCTAATATAAACAGCACTGATCCAATTATTTTAGAATGTATTGATCACAGCCTTAAAAGATACGAATTTCTTTAAATTATATGAATAGCCAGCAAATAATTAGAAATTATACTATCTCCAATACTTTAGGTAAACCTTTAACCGGGATAACAAAAGACGTTATTGATTTTCTTAATAGTGAGTTCATAGGTTTAAATTCTTTTTGTCGTAGTGGAAGATCCGTTATGAACTTTTATGGTAAATCAAGATTCAATTTAATTCTTGAATATGATTCTGATGAAAAGGCTTGCTATATTAGTGAGGATAAAATATGGAAAATATTAAGAGTTAATTACACCATTGTAGATTCAGAAGTTCAGAAACTTTTAGCATGGTATATCAAATTGATACCTACTGAATTCAACCCTCCTATTGATCCTTCAATCAATTTTGATCATTTTTTAAAAGGTCGTATACAAATGTAATTTTATATAAATCATATCTAATATATAACAGCAAACCTAATGCTGTTGTATGTTTTTTTCACAGGGTGAAAAAGTTCTTTGTATCGAGGATAAGAATAATAGGCCAGTAATTCAGAAGGATCATGTCTACACTATTTCTGATGTTAAAGAATTTGGTGTATTTCTCGAAGAAATCCACCACGATATTTATTTCTTCCCTCATTATTTTATGAAAATGTCCGAATACAGAAAATCTAATATAAACTATATACTGGATAAATATTAATATAGTGTTAGTATATATCATGATGTTGTATGTTTTTGCAATAATTATAAGACATTTTATTTTGCAATTACCATTTATTTACCATACATTTGCAACATGAAGGAGCAGTATATTATATTCGGTTCAAAGTCATCTCAGGATTATGACGTTCTTGTTTTGGTAGACAAAATAACAACGGATATACGAATTAATAGTTCTCGTTGCAAAAAATATGAAGACCTTCTTAAAGAAATTCTACCCGATAAAAAAATAAATTGTAATTTAGGTATAGCTAAGTCCGGCATAATTACTTGTGTATATAAGGGCACTGCTGATGAAGTAAATAATGTTCTATATTACACATACGATAACCACAAGCAACATTTTCCGAATCCAGTTAAACGAATAATCGAAAGAGATGTTCAACTTAAAATGTTAAGAACCTGCAGAGTTTTGTTGTCCTTTTTGTCCCGTTCAATTATGCGACCAGAGGTTAAATTGGCGTTGCGTAGCGATCTCAAAAAGAAGATAGAAACCCTTCGTAAAATTGATTATACAAAAGCAGATTCTTTCGTCGAAAAAAGACATGTTAAAATAGAAGATTTCTGGAAGGTAATTGCTTTCCAATTAGGACAAACTTTAGCCCTCATGGATGGTATTGAATATTATTCTAAGGAAGAAATTTTAAAAGCATTCCCAGAATTTGAGAATGCTTTAAAACGAAATGTTATAACAGAAGAGGATAAAATAGAAATAGAGAAAAAGAAAACTCTTCTTCTTGACAGAATAGAAAAAATAATATCAGAATTTACATCACTAGTAGAGTATTAACCAAGAATTAAACCGGGCGTTTTATAGCCTTTTTGTTCTTTGAGTTCAGCAAGCTGTTCGTTAGTTAGACTGGTAAGATCCCAGCCTTTTTGTCGAACAAAAGTAACGATAAACTGTTCGCGCAAAAGTGAAATCTCGGTATCTGTTAAACCGGAGTTTTTAATGAAATCTGATTCTTTCATAATAAAATTGTTTATATTTGTAGGATATATATTAAAACTAAAAATTCCTGATAATTTATGCTAGTTTCAATTATTCTTTTAGTAAGCATTAGTTTTTTATCTGCTTCAAATTTTTATATTAACAAACTTAATGTTGAATATTTTAAACCTCAAATAAAGCACTACATATACGTTATTTTATTTTTTTGTGCAGGCATTTCAGGGCTATTTAGTTTAGCGTACTTAATATCTTAACGTATGGAAATTATTTCGGTATCTTTTAAAGAAGCAAAGGAATATTCTAATGGTGGTGGCTCTGGAATAGGTGGATATCACAATGTTCAATTTTTATACGAACACGAGGGTGATTACTATTATTATAAAGATGAAAGCGGACTGGATTATAAATTAATATCGATTATATCAACTGCAAATAAAAACAATATTTGGATGGTACATGAATATATCATGGCTTATTATCATTTTAGTGCTATAAAAGTAATTCCTGAAATTGAATCAAGTCATACATTTTTGTCTAATTTCGACAATATACCTGTGAATATTAAAAGAAAATTTACGATCGGAGGCATTGTAGGATGAATATTTATTATATTGGATACGAGGCTTATGGCGCAGAAAAAGATAGTATCGATAAATCTTATGATAAAAAAGCAAAAATTGTATATTGTTATAATAACAATTATTATTTCAATTGTATAAATGTACCATATGAAATTTTGGAAATTTATCCAGAAGATAGAAGTACTGACATAATTGAAAAAATTATAAACAATAACCGCTCACTGGCAACAAAAATTACTTTTTCTACTATAAGATTTTTAGATATAAGTAAAACCACAAAAACCACTATAATCAGATTGATGAAAATAAAAAGTATACTCAAATGACAATTGATGTTTTATATTGTGATCTTTACATAACAACAGACCTCGGTGCACAGTTTAAATCAGGCAAAGGATATTATATAATATTTTACAAGTATAACGATGAATTCTTTGTAAATAAAGAATGGATCGATATAGGAGATGTTAAAGATTATCAAAGTAAAATTAATGATGATGGTGTTAAATACGTTCTTATTTTTAAACATAAATATGCAAAACAATTAATTAGTGATAATTATAATACCTATATTGGATATAGTATCATACCTGACCTAATGCCAATGTTCAGGAAATTTAAAATAGAAGAAATAACAAAATAATAGAAAACAATATGGCAAAAAGTGATGACAACCAAGTAACTCTATCTTTCAAAAAAGATAAATTTTCAGAATTCGTAGATAAACTATCTGATCTCACTAAGATCAATGAAAGCAGTAAGGATTTTATAAAAATTCGTATTGATTCCGAAAATATTTTTATGTATTCATTATATGGTGCCAGTGCGGTGCTTGCTTTTAAAAGCTATTTACTGGATGCTAAAGAATTCATCAATTTTGGTGATAATGATAATGAATATGAATTAGTAGTAACAAATGCAAAACAATTTGTTAAGAACATATCGTTCTTCGATTCAAGTAAAGATATTGATGTTGAAATGAAAGTTAAAAAGAGCGATGAGAATTTTCATGTCCGGGCAATCACCTTTAAAGATAAGCGACTTACCATAAAATGTATTGGTGGAGAAATGCACAAAATGTTAGCGGATATTAGAAAAGAACAACTCAGTGGAATGCTCGATCCAGATAATATTGTTTGGAAATTCAAAATGGATAAAAAAGTATTTGATGATATTAAGAAACTTAGCTCTATCAATTCCGATAATAAAGTTATTAATATTGGAGTTGATACAGGTAAAATATACTTTTCGGAAGATTCAAGATGGAATTTAAATATAGACGAGGAGGAATACAAGCATAAAAATTGTAATCTCACTTTTGGTAAAAAATATCTTAGTAGCATATCCATCGAAAATGATTTTGAAGTACAAGTTTTCGAAAATTTTATTCTGTTTAAAAATGATGATTCTAATTTGATGGTTTCCTTTGAACAGTCGTGGGATGACGAAATTAAATAATAAACACTATGATCAATTTTAATCTTATACCTAAAACTAAAACATACGAAGAATCTCGTGATCATTTTATTATTCGCTTAAAAGAACGCTATGATATAGAATTGTCAAATAACGAGTATGACGAATTAATTAATAACTTTATTAAAATATATTCTAAAAATGTCCATCATATGTACAAAATTACATATAGCAGAAGCCTTTGCTGTATTAAAATAAAAGATGCGTGGGTATATTGTATTTGGCAAAAAAGTCATAGAGAATCATGTGGGTTTAATGTAACAAAATCTTGCTTCAAAACGGCACTTAAAATAACTGACGATGTCACACTACCTGTACCCAGACCTTTAAAAAGAAAAGGATACACACCAAAAAAATTTGAAGCTGACATTAATGATCTTATAAAAGATGCATACAACGCTAGAAAAATTTTAGAAGAAATAGGTGAAAAGAAATTTTTCACAGAAACTAATTATAATAACGCAACAAAAGGACTAGCAAAAAATTTAAATAGATGGGACAAAATTAAAATTTGTTATATTGTTAATCACTTAATACGTAAAAATAATTTAAAAATATTATAAAAAATGAATCAACCTAAAGATATTAAAGAATTTTGTAAATTATTCGACCTCTATATTCCTACATATGAGTACTTCGATTATTATATCGATTTGCTTTCTAAATACCCGAAGCATTCAGATATAAAAAATAATCTGGAAGAATTCATTCGTATCGAACAATCTTTACATAAAGAGGGTAAAGAAATTTTCAAATACAAAATGGCATGTGTAGACCAGATTGTAAATAATCTTAAAGCATCAGAAGCATATGCTAAACTGAATGAACTAATATACACACCTATTACACCACAGAGAGAATTTAAAGCTATTGACGGTGATTATACGTCTATTGACTTATCATCGGCAAATTTTCACGCCTTATCATTTTTTGATAAAACAGGTCAAATGAAAACATATGAGGATATTCTAAGACCAGCTTTTGGTGATAATACATCTTTTTACGCTAAACCGAAATCACTCAGACAATTTATATTTGGTAATACAAATCCAAAAAGACTGCAGCTTGTCCAAAAAATGGTTATAGATGAAATGATGCAGTACTTTGATTACGAAACAAAAACTAAATTAGTATCAGTTAAATCAGACGAACTTATATTTTCAGGTAATGTTGATATTAATTTACCAACAGATAATACTCTTATTAATCACTTTCCAACAAAAATTAAAAAATATAAATTAGAGGTAATTAATGATGGTGTTACTATTAAAACTTTCTCCAACGGAGAGAAACAATTTTACGGAATTAATGGTAATAGATTCTTTATGTATTTTAAAAAATATTTTCTTAATGAATCTTTAAATTATAAAGACTTGATTTTTAAAATAGATAATCGTACTGCTTTATGGACAGATGGTGTCGAATTAGATACTTTAAAAATAAATTAACCAATATTAGGATAAACATTAATAACCACTCCTGTATTTATTAATATACTATCAGAAGGTGTACTAAATGTAGATGGTACATTAGGATTTAAATTTAGCGTAACAATTTGAACTGTGTTAGAATTTAATACATAAAATTCTATTTTTAAGGCAGTAGCAGTCACGGTAGTATTACCAGAATTAGTATTTTGTGTCCACATTACAACCCTAGCACCATTACCGGGTGAAAAAGCTCCTGTCAACACACCATTATAAACTCCTGTTGATATACGAGACCATATTATAGTTCCGCCTAATGTGTTTTCTAGCACAACAGCAAAAGGGTTATTACTCATATCTAAACTTATACTAGCTACATATGTTTTATATGGTAATTTTAAAGGGCTACCACTCGTACCATTACCAGCAAATGTAGCATCAGTGCTTATTGTAGATAAACCTCCACTAACTACTGTCCCAGCGATGTTCCATACACCCGATGCTAGATCAAGTATGGTAACTACAATTGTAGTTCCACTTACGTTTGTATTAACACCTCCATAAATTATACCTCCACTCCCACCACCAAGAGCTGCCTGTTGTTGTTGCTGTTGTTGAGCCTTTTTCTGTATTATACCAGCAAATCCACTACCACTTCCAGTTATAATAGCATCAAAAGGATCAGATACAATAGTTATATTATTTATTCCTGCAAAATTACCTGTATCATTTATCGTTAAAGTGAATGTTGCAAAATTACCCAACGAGGCAATTCTAGGCAATTCTATAACAATTTGTCCATTGACAGTATTACAGTTCAATATAACATTTTGTTTCTGTGCTGTAAATTGAGGATCACTTAACAATGAATATCTTCCAGCTGTTATAGTTTTTATCATAAATTAGTTCGTGTTTTTCATATTCTATATATTATAAATTAAAAATTGTTTTCTATACATTTTTAAAGTATATTTGTTAGATGACTACAATCACAAGTAATAGAAAAGCTAAATTCAATTATACTTTCCTCGAAACATATACTGCAGGAATCGTATTATTAGGAACAGAAGTAAAACCAGCTAGATTATCAAAAGTATCTATTGATGCTGCTTTTATTTTTATTAATAACAATGAACTTTTTGTTAAAAATATGTCTATTGATAAACATAAAGAATCCTCGTATCAAAATCATGAAGAATTAAGAGATAGAAAATTACTTCTTAAAAAATCTGAGATTAGAAAAATTTCTGATCATATGAAAAATAAAGGATTAGTATTAATCCCCATTGAATTATTTTTAAACGATAAAGGAATTTTTAAAATAAAAATTGCTGTATGCAAAAGTAAAAAAATGTTTGATAAGCGAAATGATCTTAAAAAGAAAACAATAGAACGTGAATTACATAAAATTTAATTATGGATAGATTTGAAGTTTTTAAACGACATAAACAATTATTAGAACCTATTTTTACCAAAATAAAAAAGAATAATACATATTTTAGATATGGATTTCGCGATACTTATAATAAAAATAATACAAAAATAGATATCGAAATTGGTTATGAATTAGATATAATGATTGAATATCATGAAAATTGTATAAGTGTATTGGGAAAAAACGGTATATCTGGTAATTATCGTAACGGTAAAGTAGTAAATAGTAACCAATATCATGCTTTTGTTAAATATTTGATAAATTTCGTCACTGAACATTCTGCTAATATCAAAAAATGTCAAGATTATAAACAACAATTTTTAAAATTAGAAGGTATCGATAAATACCAAAGATCTTACTGTATAAAAGAAATTTTAAGATAAAATATTTATCATTTTTTCGCAAATTTTTATCATCCTCTTTACTAAATATATAGGTAATATATAGCTTAAAAATACACTTTTTAGTGTCCAAAAAATAATATATACCTCCAAACAGAAGGGGAGATAGTCATGATAGAGAATTTACTTAATTTGTTTGCCACTCACGGAGTGATAGCTACGACAATTTCCCTAGTATGCGTTAGTTTAATATGGGTTTTTAAAAAATTTGGTGGTAAAATTGTCAACACATTGTTTGACAAAATTTTGCAAAAACATTTTTCAAAAGATACCACAGAATCTGTTAAAATATCGGAATCAGATGTACTTAATCACGAATTTTTAAATTACCTTGATTTTTGGACTTTCTCTAAAGTACCTACATTAATATTTAAAACTGAATATCGTACAGCTGTATTTAGACGTTATTTAACATGTTTATTAAAAGCTTATAAAAGTAATGTACAAACATTTGTAGTGGATCAATCCTACAAAAAAATGGATGAGGCACAATTAAATCGAGCTTTATTAAGACTTATCAACGATATTATTTATAAATATGAAGAGGATGCCAGAACATCTGGTATTCCCGAGGTGGTTATTAATAAAATGAAGATTAGAAATTCTGACACTCTTAATCTTTTACTCGATTTGATAGATAATATTTCAAATAGTCCATTCTATGACTCAGAGGATAATCTCCTTAAAGTATTTAGTTTTCAAAGTATATTAATGTCAATAGTAGAAAACATACTTATTAATAGTGAGCCAGTATGTTCATCAATTAATGGTGAATTGAAAGGATTGAGTTTTGAAGGGAAAACTGAGAAGTAATAGTTTTATCTACCATTCAAAATATTTTATTATACTATTTTTATGCTCTATATAAAAATCTTTCTTTAATATATTAGTAATCTTTTCTAATGGCTGTATGTTAGTATAATGATTTAGCGCAACGATTTCTCCGTAATTTCTCCCTCTACTTAACGGCTCTATATGATCCAAAACCCAATATGTACCATAATTATCCCAATTCATATTAGCATCAAATAAATTTTGAATGTATATTTTAAAATCATCGAATGCACATCCTAATATATTAACAGTTTTGCTTGTTTTTCTAAATTTTCTTTTTCTAAATGAACTACCTATCGAATTCCTTATAGCCTTTTTTAATTTAAATAATGGTTCGTTTTTATATCTTTTGTTATTTCTCTTTCTAATTTTTTCTTTATTATTAGACTGATATATCTTACTCTTTTCTATTACTTTCTTTTTATTTTTACAATATGATTTATGTTGCAATATTTTTATTCTTTCTCTATTATTCTTCCTGTATATACGCATTTTTGTGTTTATCTCCTTTCTATTTTTAGTTGTTGTTAATCTACGTTTAATTTTTATCTTCTCTTTGTTTTTCTTCCTATATTCTTTGTTATTTGTTGACAATTTTTCTTTATTATTGTTCCTATACTTAGTCTGATATTTTTTATACTTAGGATTATGTTTTCGTTCGTAAGCTTTATACTTTTTATTATATCCCTTAGTACATTTTTTACAGTAAGATCTTAAACCATCTCTATTTCTTATATCTTTACTAAATTCTTCAATCGATTTATCTTTTGTGCATTTTACACATTTCTTAGTTTTAAACATATTGTATAATTATGTATTAATAAATGAACCTGCTTGTGCATCAATTAATAGTGAGTTTATATTTTGGATTCTTTTTCATTATAACACTATATATTATAGTAAAATTCATAAAAAAGTTTAAATTATATCAATTTCATCAACAGATAATTAATATTTAATATATACAACAAAACGTACTTTAAACAAATGAACGCAATGTTGACTACACAAATTCGCGAAAATATCAATCGAATTGACTATTTATTAAAAGAGTCTTTTACGAGCGTTAAATTATCTTCCAGAAAAGAAAAATTTGATGATCTATATGTATTTGAAGTAACTGGTATTAAAGAGAACTATAAATTCAAAGAATATAAAGTTATTCTAGAATTTAATGCTAATGTCCTTGATTCTAATAGGGCTGTAATTGAATGGGATTATTATACTGATCCGTCTAAGCCTTCATATAAAATCACAAGACAGTCTAGTATCGATAAAATTAGTGAATCAGTTTCTAATATTGTCCTAAGTAAAATGTATGACACTCTTTATCTTGAACAAATGACTGCTGTTGATGATACACTATATGAAATCAAAGATGACACTATGTTTATTGATAAAAATAAATTATCTGATTATTTAGAAAATTTAGGGGTACATCTAGCAGATATTAATTTGGAGGACAATTCACCTAAAAACAATGTTAAAAAATTTGGATTCCTCGATAAAGACGTTCGATATAATTTACACGTCAGTTTGACCGTAAATAAATATAATGAATCTATTAGTCCAGAAACACAAATGACTATCGAATCTAATCTAACAAAAAAATTTAGTCCTTATACAGATAATGTATTCATGGATTTGAAATCTAGCTCTATAAATTTAACATTTTCATTAGATAGTTCAACACCAATATCAAAAATACAACTTGTATAAATAAAAAATGGCTAATAATCCAACATTTACAGAGATTACGTTTAGCAATTTATCGAGTCAGATAGGAATCTATTTGAGTCAACTTTATAATAAAGCTCAAATACTTTTTAGTCCAGCAAGTCCCTACGGACAGATCGTCCAAGTTATAACAGAACTCTTTCAGTTATCAATGTTGTATCAAAAAAATTCTATTAATCAATTTGATCTATCACAAGCAACATCTCTTAACACAAAAATAGTTAGAACTAATGCGATAATAGCTGGACATTTAGTAACTAGATCAATATCAAGCACAGGTACACTACGTTTTGTTTTAAAATCATCTACTGATATTCAACAAGATATACCAGGAGCAAGAATAACACTTTCTAACGATTGTCCGATACGCAACAAAACTAATTCATTAGATTATATAATTGATTTAGGCGGTACCGATAATATTTCATATCAATTAACACCCGGTTTTCAATTTTTTGTTAATATAATTCAAGGGAAAAATGCTTCTACACAAATAACAGGATCAGGAGTTCCGAATTCTTCTTATAGTATACAAATACCAGGAGGGCAAGATATAGAAAATTTTAATGTACAAGTTTTAGTTGATTCACAACAATGGACTGTTGTGAATGGTTTATTAGATATGCTACCGGGAGATACATCAGTAGTTGTAAGAACTGGATTCGAAGGTGGAATAGATGTCATTTTTGGAAGTAGTTTAAATGGTACGGACGGAGCTTTTGGTTTAGTGCCTCCACTTGGAGCTAACATCGATGTAAATTACATATTAACAGACGGTGCCGCTGGAAATATTTTTCGTAGAACTGTTAATGATTGGATATTGACAGATACATCTAAAATTGTAGACGGATTTGGCAATTCAATTGATATATCACAGTATTTCGATATATATATTTATACTGACATCAACTTTGGAGCTGATGGAGAAAGCACCGATTTTACCCGTAATTTATTACCCATCGTCTCGTCTAACTTTGTACTTGGACTTCCTAGCCAATATGCTTATGCTATAAAAAAACTTGGAGTTTTCAGTCATGTAAATGCTTACGAAGATTCAGGAATTGTATATGTTGTATTGACACCAAATATTACTCTGTTTAAAAATGCGAATCAATCCTACTTCAATGTTCCAACAGGAGCGTTTCAATTAGATGACTATGAAAAATCAAAAGTTAGTACTTATTTACGCAGTTCAGGAAATATTCAGTTAACAACTCCAGTTGTTTTAACAGCTCCTACATTAGCATACTTTATAACTAATATTTTCTATGTTTTATTCAATGATGCTGATGAAACAACAGTACAATCGTCTATCATAGATTCTATATCTACTTTTATGCTAACTTTTAATAGAATTGATAGACTTCCTAAACAAGATATATTAACATTGTTAGCAGCTATTGATGGTGTAGATTCCATAGATATACAATTTGTTAGTCAGAATAATGAGAACTATCATATACAATATCAACAAGCTAATACTAATAGACGTAATCAATTTAGTACGGTTATAGATAACACAAAACCAAAACCGTTTAGTAATTATAATCCTAACT
>Ga0210383_10002822_pt1 | contig 15633 bp, 21 predicted proteins | sample IncBWC14OmetaG_FD_160072 | JGI IMG/M metagenome (GOLD analysis project Ga0210383, IMG submission 160072) | Forest soil microbial communities from Barre Woods Harvard Forest LTER site, Petersham, Massachusetts, United States - Inc-BW-C-14-O ...
ATAACTTGTGAATGACCACAAACAATGTTGATACCAATGGCAATTCGGAAACTCAGTACTCGATGTAGATGTAGTGTTGAGGTTGAGTCAAGTTCGATTTTGGTCATCAATATACAAATTTTAGTATATCACTGGGAGACGGATAATCATCGTTACTATTACAGACTTATTACCAACAGTTCATTTATGCAGCCATTGACCTGTGCGTAGCCAATCAGGTCAGGAATGTTTTCAGTGGTCGACGTCCTGACCTCAACCCTAATTTGGGTGTACCGTTTCCTGCCGGAGTTTAAAAAAAATTAAGACTCGATAAAGAGGACAATGACCGTCACGGTTTGGTCACAGTTGAAGCCATACGTCGTGAAGCGGCAAGAACAATGGACTCCACAGTATTGTCTTTCCCCCAACCATATAAAGACCTGAGGATCCGTACCATGCCCAGTTTTGTACTCGCCGCCAGTCGACCACCCTCTTCCCCTCTCTTTTTCTCTTCTCTTCAACTTGCAGCGAGCCAGGTGCTCACATTGTCCAAACGACTCTACGCTCTCTCATCACATTGCATATCATCCATTTCCACGCACAACTCTACATTCACATCATGGCTCCTCGTGTATTTACTACCATTATTTTTCTTGCTGCCCTGGCTCTGTTCGCCCCTACCAATGCTGCACCGACGCTGGCCATAATGGCCCGTCGTAATGACACGACCTCTGCTTCTGGCTTCCAAAAACAAAACGGTCTCGATGCTCAGAAGCTGAATGCGCAATTTGCTACCCTGAAGGAATCTGACTCCTGCCAAGGTGTGTGACCTCCTCACCAATGCATGAATTTCATTGACCACTGCCATATAGACGGCGAAGTGGCTTGTATATCTTCTTCGTTCGCGCAATGTGTGTCAGGCAATTGGACTCTGACCCCTTGTGCAACTGGAACTTCATGCGTCGCCCTGCCACTCGTGAACAAGGCTGGAACGAGTGTCGCGTGCGACTCCGGAAAAGATGCCTCAAGTCGATTCGCGGCCGCGGGTGTGCAAGGTGGTGTCACTGGTGATGGACAGGTTGCTGATAACAGTAACAACACTACCACAGGAACTGGTACTGGTGACGGAGAGCTGAAATATAACGATGGTTCTCAGGACGGATTGACGGGCGGGGCTGCCTCGGTGTCTTCGGCTGCAACGGTAGAATCCACATCTACTGCTAAGCCGAAAGACAAAGCCAAAGACAAAGGTATGGGGAAAGGGAAGATGGGGAAAGGGAAGGAGAAATCTGCCTCCACCTCGTCCTCCGCTGCCACAGCGTCCGATCCCCCTTCGATCATCGACCTCGACACTGCGACGGGGTCCGCGTCCGGTTCATACCCAGCAGCAGGGACTACCATCTTCCTCAACTCCCCTGTCATTACGTCCGCACCTGCCGCTGCGACTGAAACTAGTGTCGAAGCAAATGCTCAGCCCGCCACCACGATCAAGCTCAACAAGCGCCAGCTTGCAGTCCCCCCATCGTCCACCGTGGCTGTCTCATCCCCTGCTATTCCCGTCATCCCTGTTATTCCCGCCATCGCCACCGGATCTTCCGCTGTCGCCACTACCGCCACAGTCTCCGGCGTCTCCTCTGCTTCCCTCCCGAACACAGGAGTTGCCTCGCAGCCTGTCGGCACTATCCCCACCTCAGTTGTTTCCCCCATCCCTGTATCTGGATCTGCTCAGGTTGGATCTTCCAACATCCCAGCTGCTTCTGCAGCCAGTACCGTCACCGTCACATCCACCCTTACCGTCACTACCACAATCGTCGTTGCGTCCACCCCTGCTCTCCCAACTAACGCTAGCAGTGCCCTTCCCACCGCAGCCGATTCTGGACATCTGACCTCTGTTTCGGTGTCATCGTCGGCTTCCAATGTAGCCACGGCCGTGTCATCGCCGTCGTCCGCACCGGCGGCGAGCGTGATCCCCCTGACCACTGCCGCCAACCAGGGCGCCGTATCCTCTTCCTCCTCCGCAACCCCATCCACCCCTACCACGTCTGCTACCGCTTTTGGCGGCTTCTCATTCAGTTCTCAGCCGACGACCACAGCCATTCCTAACAACAACGTCAATATTGGCAACACCGCGGATATTGCGAGCTTGTTGACCGCTACGATCTAGTATGAAGAGATGCCAGACTTCATTGTTTACTTCCACATAGACATTATAGTGTGCATTGTAGCATTTATATATTGTATACATGGATTAAAATTGTAAAGGATCGATCCTGGAATATTCGGATTCAGGTCTACCCGCACTTGAAACGAATAATCTCCACAATTTTTTGTGTAAGTATATGGATGACAAGTCAACCTGCACGTTCCATTTTTGTGCTCCGATTGGGGGGAGTACAACACTGCCAACGAGGTAATAATAATGGCCGAAGCAGCACAGATCGTGTCAATCGTTCATAATATGTCTAGAATAAATGAGTTTACCGAATATGATACTAGATATCCATGCTGTGAAAGAACGATGAAGATGAAAAAAAACCTACATCAAGTCAGTACCTGAAAGGTTTCCCAATACGTTCCAGAAATTTTTGTCGAATCAACGAAGAAAAAGAAAGCCAGAAAATTGGTTTACTCTCTGCTGAGCGGCGGACCCCTGCTAAGCTCCTTGCCAACCTTTTGCACAAGCTCCATGCCCAATGGCTCCAACGCTTCCTTCCACACTGCTCTCCTCCTCCTCCCCTCAAAGATAGAACTAGACCGCTCACCCGTCTCACCTTCAGGTCCAAACACAAATACCTTGTCTTCACTCCACGGCGCCTCTCCGTACGCGAACGCTATCCACCGATCCTGTATCGAATCTCGCACCCGAGCGTAACTCCATTCGTCCACAGCAGGTATCGGACGCCTATCCGCCTCACTAACCCCAAACATCGACTGAAATTTCAGATCAACCACCTCGTCATCATCGAAGGCGTCATACGGTCCGTCACAGAACGTTTCTACCACTGCGGATGACGAGGACGAAGGAGCAGAAGAAGGTAAAGGCATATTATCGAACAGGTAAATCAAATCTGCTGCATGGTGAGGGATTCCCCTCGATGGCCCTTCCTGATCAAAGACATACCGCCAAACCCCTCTCCCGCCTCGCTCCCGTTTGGCACTCTGTGCAACGCAGTCCGTCGGCCACGCTATCCTCGCATCATTGATCAATTCCAGCACGCGGTCTACGATCTCCTCTTCGGTCGTGTGGGATGAGATATCGTAGGCGCGTAGGAGCTTGCTTGCCTTGGCTAGAGATTGGCAGACGGCTTTCAGACGCCGGACGACACCATCGGAGGTCCACATGGAAGCTGGACGTAGCCAGAGGAGGGAGTCATAAGAACAGTCACCAATTATAAGCGGTTGCAGGTTAGCAGGTAGTTGGAGTGCCGAAGCGGAACGGCAAATCCTGTGATCAGTGTTAAGGAATGAGGATAGTACACGGGGATGATCGTGATGGACAGTTTCAGGCAAGAAGCACTCTTTCCATCCTCTGCGAAAGAAAACTCCGTCATCTGTTGCACGCATTGACTGCCCAAAGGCTACCAGTTTTTCCGGTTCTACTAAACGAAGCTGATCCACCGTGGATACATGCAATGCAGACATGACTCTGGATAGGTGCCAGCCAGCACCTGCAACATCCGGGGGGTTGTGCTCGATGATGGCGCTCTGGATGATGGCACGTTGGAAGAGCGGTCTTGATTCGTTTTCGGACGATAGAAGATGGCAGAATATATCAGCGGCTCCTGAGGATTGACCAAACAGTGTGATATTGGATGGGTTGCCACCGAAGTCGCCGATAAAGCGATGGACCCATTCCATTGCTTTGCGTTGATCGCGTAGACCTGACGGTCGAGGATGAGTACATTTCGCTTCGGAATAGGAATACCTCACCATAATTACCAACACCTTCTTCTCCTGCTAATTCGTTGTCGTCCCGAATCAAGGGGCTCGCAGCGAAACCAAACAATCCAACACGAAAGCTAAACGTCATTGTGAATCATTTGATATTGAACACTTCAAGTTAGAAACGAGTGCGTACTAACTTCAATGTAACCATAATAATCGGTTTGCCCAAAAGCAGACTTTTGCGGACGAGGGCACCCCCATCATACACCCAGTTGGGCCCAGAACCCCTATCCCCACCACTACAGTCGGACATGAGATAATGGCCAGTTCAGATCATGGAAGGAACCTACCCATGCACCCAAAGCATAACAGGCAGACGGGATTTTGGTGTCAATCCGGCTGGAGAGGTGATGTTCAAGTTCAGACATTGGAACTCGTTTTGTTCAAGTATTTGTGTGGGAATATCTTCGTCTGGAAGATCGAATAAATCTTCCTCAAAAGTTTTGGTTGACTCGACCTGAGGACATATGGGTCTTCGAACCAAAGTATCAACAACTTAGTCCCATCCTAAACAAAGAGAGGGAGGGATAACGCACCCGTATTTAGTAGCATCAGCCAGAGGGGGATACGATGTGAATAGTTTGGACTGGAGAAAGCGAGCAGGTATAGATGCATATTTAATCCCGCGAAATTGATGAATTGGGGTCTCCGGGGTGGAGATCGGGTGTTCGATACCAGCGAAGGTAGTATTAAGAATAACGTGATGCAGGTCTACATGCATATCTACGACGGGCATGATGATAAGACCAGGAGAGAAGGTTAATGAGAGGATGGAAGGATATCAGCTGCCCCTATGAATGGCAAGCATTTGTGTGTGCGTGTGCTTGAGCTCGGTCAGGAATTGAGGATCAACAGCAAGGGTCCTAGAAAATTCTGCCACCGTATAGGTTGAAACATGTGACATCTCGATCTTCAATTCAATTTACGAGTCTCGATTGGATCACGGGTGGGACGCCGGTGATGGTCATTGACGTGTTTTGTGACGCGCTATTGGCCCAAGTGAGTTGGATGGCCATAGGCCTGGATTGCCTTGGGGCATTAGGTCCAGACCCCGAGAGTAAGTGCTGGCGGAATAAAAACGGAAGCTCACGATTCCAGGCCTGAAGTGGATGGCATGGATCCGTTACGCATTGTTCGACAACAAGATGGGTACGAGTATAAACCCCAAGTACTCTAACTGTTTCACTGCATGCGATTATCAGTAAGGTTACAAGTAATGAGACGATCCTGCCCACCTTCTCAGACCTTGTATGCAAAACACACACAAATCGCCCAGCAAAAACGCCCATCATATAATGAACTAGCGCAATCCATCGGATCATCTGAGAGCGATCCATTATGTACATAGACCCGCTTGCCCAAGACTGCCCGTAGAACGATCAAGGCATCTGTCAACAGGACGAAGGGAAATCGCTGTCACTAGACAGAAGTTGCTGGTGGATAATCATTTTTGTCACTTAACGATTCACCATAATCTGCACAGCATCAGTTGGTAGATACAGCGTTCTGAATGCACGATTGGAAGAAGCCACAGATGTCAATCTAATCGTCGGCCCATCGAATATCTGGATATCGAAGGTACCAACAGTGGATGGACAGCGGCAAGGCATGCGCCACTTCAAGGAGTAGGAAATAGGTTGCTCAAAACAGAGGGTCGAGCTTCAAGTCAGACATAACATGACAGTTGCAGGAAAGAGGGTGGCCTCGGAGCCTTGGGCGGACGTGATGTAGTATGTCACTTACGTAAATTCATTTATTTAATGCTCAAGGAAATATTCTACTGCTAAGGATACATCGATCATTCAAAGAAAGCCGATGTCGACGAACCTTTCAGCATTCACAAGGGCCGACACATACGGCAAACACAGGAATATTGAGCCAGATGTATTCACAGTACGACTTGTGATGCGGCTCAACCTAAGTCTTGCCTTGGTCTTGCCTAAGTCTTCTACCTCAATATTATCCTCTAACCCTCACAACCTTCCGTTTCCCTTTCTGCGCTCCTCCAGGCACAGCAGGTGCCCCCGGGGCACCCCCTGCGACAGCACTATCCTGTTGTGCATTCATACCCGCTTTCACTGTCTCGATCAGCACTCCTGACGGAACAGCGGGCGAATAGGGTGAGAGGCGGCTGGCAAGTGAAGGGAGCGGATCGGGGGGTATTGGAAGGCGGCGGCCCCCAGTCTGTTTGGGCTGGTGAGTGGAGGGGGTCTTGGATTTAGTAGTTGCCGGCTGTTTCCCTTTGATGGATGTGGATGCGCCCGGCTTTGTTGAAGGTCGGGCAGTGGTGGGTTTGGGAGGGGAAATTGTGTAGGGCGGTCTAGGGATATTGTCGGGTTTAAGATGCTGGATTTGAAGAGAGATCATCTCCAGTAGTTGTTTCTCTGGTTTGCGCCCGGAATCAGATCAAGGATTTGAAAAAAACAGAAGGTGCAATACTCACTGGTTTTGATAGCAGAGTTTATCAGCCTCCCATCTTTCTTCCATTGCACTCTTATGCGTCCAGGATTTTCCCAATCCCGTGGATGAGCCTTGTCAACTTCATGCAGTGTCCGCAAACCGAGTTGGTTGGTCGCATTCGCAATATCGGCGCTAAGTGGCCACCAGACACTCTTCGTTCTTTCCACCCTTCGTTGGCCCGTCCCGTACGGGCGTTTCGCATCAATGTATATGGGGTAGATACATGTCCATCTGCATTCAATTTAATGACCATAAATCAAACACACATTTTGAAATAAAGCAACACACGTCTTGTAGGGTGTGATATCCGTCACCGTATTCTTCGAGTTTAGCTTAACATTGCTATTAGAAGGCGCAGACCTGGCTTGCGACCGTGATGAAGGCTGAGACGCAGAGCCTGCTCGCTGTGTTGGTTCAAATTCGTCATCGAAGATGTGCATTTCCTCTAATAAGGGTCCCCTTGAGCCGGTATTTGGAAGCGGATGAGAGGGTAGCGGGAGGTCTGTGTCATCGTCAAATTCTTCGACTATGGTTGCTTTGCGGGACATTCTTGAAACAATCGAGCGGTCAAATTGAGAGTGAAAGTGCAGGAAGTATTGTGGTTCCCACGCCAGCACTTTGAACTTAACTTTCATGCTGCTCAAATGCAGTCACGCTCGCCAACGCTGGCAACATCAACGACCACGATATGCTTGTGCGTATGTCATTCCACTGACAATCACAAGACAACTTCATTCACGAAACGATACAGAATATTGTTGACATGGCTTTCACAACTCACATTTGCACTGGCTGATAATAACTTGGATTCACCTTCTCACATTGGCAACGAGACAAAAGCAGACCTTATTTGTAGACCCTTTGGATCATGTGAACCATGTCCAGACGATTCAGTGCGTTCAGTTCACATATTGTTCCGAATTACCAGAATATTTAGGTCATAACAGCTCCAAGAACCGTTTTGTCAACCATTCGGCAACCGCCGTCTAATGCACTGCGTCAACGATACCTCTATGACTCCCTTACCATCCTCACAAAAGCTCCATAACTCACGTCCACATTCACGCCCATCACACCCGCTAAGCAGCCTCGATGACCATCACACCACACACCCAAAAGGCGAAACCCTAGCCTGGGAATCCTGCGGTCGCATTGTCGGTCAGGAACGCGCTGATTTTTATGAATTCGTCGCGTGCAATATATTGTTTGCGGTTATCTCGTTGTTTGTGGTGTTTGCCAGGTCCAGGAGGTTGAGGGCGATGCAAGCGAGGCAGCTGGCTGCCAGAATTGGGCTAATTAGGGGTGGGGGACGTATACAGGGGAGGGGATGATGTGGGGGTTTAGAGCGTAATGCATCAACTGTGAGAGCAATAGTTTTCTTCATCGAATGAACGTTTTTGACGGTAATTGTAGCTCAGTATGTATTTCAGTTGGACGCTCTGCGTTATAGATCGCGACGCTTGGATTTTCTTTGACATTTCATCCTTGGCTGGCATATGTCGACCTTGGAACTCCCTTGTACAATCTTTTCCCTCTGCACGCTCTCATAATGAAACAATCACTCAACACAACTGTATCTCGTAACACCGCCATAAATAAGCCTTAGCGCCATTGCTAGGTTTGGGTTTACTAGTTCTCATAGGAATCCCTATCCTTGGGGAAGCGCCCACACCGTATCACAATCAAATCTCTTCCCGAATTATCTTCAGCACCATCGGGATGCCCGCCATCAGCATTATCGACAAATAAGTCGCGATCCGAGGGCTCAAATCATCACCAAGACTTCGGCGAGCTAATTTGCCGCCAGGATCTATGGCGTCCTCACACGCACTGAGGGTTATTCTCGGTTCACCTCGACTCGAGCTCATGTCGTGCCCATTGTTGCCCGGTCCGGTACCGTATTGTGAAATCTGTTTTCTATCTGAACGGACGAGAGCAAGGTGCCAGAGCAATATCATTCAAAGTCGACGAAAATTTGATAGTACACATCCATCAGTTGTACCCCCACTGCTTGGCTGAGTTAAGGCAACCTCCTGCTCCAGTCAAGTCTAGTGTGGGACTGTTCGTTCTTGGAGACCCTAATACGCCGTTGATGGGTTGGAATGCTCAAAAAGAAAGACAGACAAAACGCAGGTATCCTTGGCTTCTTCCAATTTGCGAAGTATTACGGCATCGGACACGATGGTGGCAGCCTTGTGGTGGGGCATGAGTCAGGACGATCTCGATGGTGATTAAATAAAAACTTTGGGGTTACTAGTACTCGCAATCATCAGATTAGCTAGTGGTATGGCCTTGCTAGGAAATTTGGCCGCAAATACTCCGTTATTAGGGAGATATGGGTACAAGGAATGGTTGGAATACTACTGAATAATACTACCGGGATCATGCCAGTGATCATCGTGCAAGTGCAGTGTCACACGGTCATGATGTCGTCACAGTCACCGTGCACGTGTTGTTAGCGAGGACCTGGCTTGCTTCAAGTTCTGGCCTGCAGTCTACCTCTAGTTGTTCAAATGAAACTGTCTCTTGCGTGGCTTTATCGCTTGTTGCCATGTTGACAAGCTTAGCTAGACCCTCGTGGCGCGGATATCTCGGGATCTGTACACCGTTCAACTTGCTCTCAATCTGCATGCAATGGCCAATAGCCTGCCAATAGCCATCCCATGATTACATGAACCTGAACCACATGTTACTCATTAGTCCCGGACTGATTCAGATCACCTAACAAGCTTGCGCAAGCATTCAGCTGTGGACCATGTACGATTACCGCGTTGCCACATTCAGGATGTATAAAGGTCTGACATCTTGCTTGCTTCCATTCGTCCTCCCGACTGTGAACGTAACTGCCCTGTAACATTACCCCCTTACCTTCATCGAATTAGCATGCGCCATACACTGTTATTCTTAGCATTACTAATAGTGTTGCCTTCCGTCTCTGGATCGCAATACTGTGGCCTGACACCCCAGGATGCCAATGTAGCAAGGCAAATCCAAGGTGGCGATAATACCAATAACACTTCCGACGAAGTCTTGGCTACGGCCTGGTACCCCGGATGGCTCGGTAATCAGTTTCCGCCCTCCAGCATCTCCTGGACGAAATACAACGCAATGACTTTCGCTTTCGGGTTCGTGACTTCCCATTTTCTCCTTGTGAACATTTGTCCAACTTAATTGACATTAGTGAAACCACACCTGATGTATCTGTGATTTCTTTAGATCCTGTCAGCCAACAGGTTATCTCAAACTTCGTGACCACCGCTAAGAGCAACGTGAGGATTCCGTTCGTGTTGCGTGTAGGGTGAAAAAATAATCCCCAGTTCTGACACAAAATCTAGGACGTTAGCGCCCTGTTGTCAATCGGCGGCTGGACGGGCTCCCAATATTTTTCGACAGCTGTTGCCACTGCGGAAAATCGAACCGCATTTGTCAAATCCGTCGTTGGCCTGGCTTCTAAATATGAGCTCGATGGTATCGAATTTGAGTGCGTCATCTTTCCCATTCGTTCTAATATAACTCGCTTAATTCTGTTCCTCAGCTGGGAATATCCCAATCGCCAGGGAGTCGGTTGCAACACTATATCTCCAAATGATTCCACGAATTTCCTGTCCTTCTTGCAAGAGCTTCGAACGGACCCCACTGGAGCGCAGCTCATCCTCTCAGCTGCGGTTGGAATCACTCCTTTCATGGATTCCGGTGGGACTCCAATGAAAGATGTTGCAGCCTTCGCGCAAGTCTTGGATCATATTGGTAAATTATCTTTTTAGGCTGTGTTCCGAAATGTATATCGCTAATCAACCCCGTCGCTAGCGATCATGGCCTACGATATCTGGGGTTCGTGGTCTACAACCGGCGTAGGACCCAACGCCCCACTCAACGACACTTGCGCCACAATTAAAGCCGGCTCAGCAGTATCCGCCGTCCAAGCATGGACAGCTGCGAACTTCCCAGCAAACAAGATTGCTCTTGGAGTTGCAGCTTACGGCCACAGCTTTTACGTTGACAAGACCGCCGCTGTGGATAGCTCTGGGAATCTTGCATCGTATCCTCCGTTTGACAATGCACAACAGCCACACGGTGACAGTGAGGACGGCAATGCTGGGGTCGACCAGTGTGGGGCGCAAGTCCCTATTGGTGGAATTTTCAATTTCTGGGGCTTGGTTGACGGAGGGTTTCTGGATGCCAATGGGACGGCTGCGAGCGGTATCAACTATAGATATGACAATTGCAGTCAGACTGTTAGTTTTTATTACTCGGCATTCAAATTAGGCACGCCTCATTCCAACTATTCTCCTTTCAGCCATATGTGTATAACTCAACCTCACAAGTCATGGTGTCGTATGACGATGCTACTTCCTTTGGTAAGCCACCCAGTTTCCATATTTCATCTGACTTGCTGAGATTCGTTTAACCAGCCGCCAAGGGCCAGTTCATCAATAATAAGGGCTTGAAGGGTTTCGCGATGTGGCATGCCCTTGGTGATTATAAGGACATTTTGATCGGGTCGATCAGCGACGCTATGGGCATCGTACAGGAATGCTCGTAGATGGTTATTCTGCAGTGGTATCGTTATTGCGCTGGCGTACTTGTCTATCCAAGGTCTTGCATATTAGCACCGCAGGCAGTACTGTGATTGTATTAGCCAGGATCTTGTAGGCCCATTCTTGTCATGCCGCCTTCTTTTGACCGGTGGAAACTCCTATTTGAGGAAGGAGCGGAGCCCGCCTGCAATCGTGTTTTGAATGCAATTCGCACATTGGCGAATAGAAGACTGGTATTTGAAGATATTAACTGTTGTATTGTACGAGTAGGACTCCCGCATCAGTATTTTTATCCTTTTCAGGTTGTATTATTGTTCGAGCTATGGAATCGTAACCATTGATTCACTGGCATGCGTCTTTACTTTCACCTATCAAAAATGGCCCTTTGGCGATGCAGCTCAACCTCTCTAGCCCACTCTAGCCCGTTAGGCACTCCTATATCACTAAGCCCTTCCTTCTGAAGCAGCTGGATACTTTAGCATAGCAAGCCATCAATTTCTTTAATTATTTAATTATTTACGTAATCACACCTAAATATCAAAGTGCCAAAAATATTTTTTGTTTGAAAACATGAATTTCGAGTTGACTTTTTCGGCGAGGCAGTGCAGCACCCCAGTCTGCGCGCATGCGCTCGTTCACTACCCTTCTCACCACGAGCAAAACCACCTGTCACTTCCAGTGAGTCTCGTGGTATCGTTCTTCACGAAGGTACCCCTGAATTCATCTCTTGGCTCGTCACCAAGATGCAACCACTAATTTACCTTCTGGTGGTCTTCGCTGCGCTACCATCTTTCGCTGTTCCCACACCGCCGACCGCAATACAACGAATGTCACCGTTCATCACAAGATTCACCCAGCGAGTTCCCAGCAGCATTCTGAAGAAAGCAAAGGGATTTGTTTCCAAAGTACCTATTTTGTTTGAGAAGAGACCCGTTGAAACACCCGTTGAACGGTATGTGGATTCCCATGAAGAACTTCTTCATCCTAACCAATGGTGGAAGAGAGGACATCTTTCTCGCACGTGCTCTCGAAGATCCGATTTTCATATCAGTCAAAGGGAAACCTCCTACTCTCGCTGTCAGAGACCTAATGACGCGTGAACAGTCCGGGTTGGGCAGCTACGGTGCTCAAAATTTGGACATCGCTAATAGTATGATCCTCGAAGGCGACGAGTGCGTATGTTCATGTTTCTTCATATAACTCTTACCAAAACATTGTCGAAAGACCTTCCATAGACCATGTAGAGAGTATGTATGTCACGCGAGCTCCAAAGTGGGTTTAATGTCGTCCTGCGTCTGCTGTTGGACTGAAGCTTTGCCATCGGCGAATGGTCGAAGACCTGGGCGTGTTACCTAAAAGTTTGGAAGAACTCGGTTGAGTTCGTGCAGATTGAGACGGGCATGAGGATGAAGGAGCGCTAGGGGGAATATTCGCTTCTAAAGTTCCGCGTGGTGTACCAACGGACTGAGCTGCATTACATTTCACAAACAAGCAAAAGGCGGGGAATAGACAGTACATGCAAAATTAATTGGTTTATAAGTGTCAAAAGAGTCAACTGAGAATGCAGAGGGCGCTTCGGGGTGCAAGTTTCGTAGGTTCCGTAGGTTCCGCGGCCACAATGGGTTCGTCGCAGAGGTACGATCTGTTATCAAAATTTCAAACAAGGATATCGAGATTTTGGCCCAAAGGGAGTGGCCAGTGCCTCAGGAAGTCAGGAAACAAATTTTTATAAGGGCCAGATCGGCTCCCCGCCAACTCGAAGCGTACTAACTTGAACGCCCAAAGAAAAACGTCCCAGGCGGACGCTAAAATTTTCAAATCCAGGTATGCGCTCCGATTTTGCTTGCTGCCGGCGGATTTAGCCTTCACAAATACAAGATAGCCAGTCTTGGCTTTCAGGCTAGTCTCGCTTTCAGTGAGTGTAAGTTTACCATATATTTGGTGTTATTGTTCAGTGACCTCAGGCTGTTTGTTGACCTCAACAACGGAGTCTGTAAATTACTACCATGTCCGCACTGATACAAAGGAACGACTCTGACTCTGAAGACGACGATTATATTCCTCCGGCTGAAGGTGGTTGGTACAATTAGCTCTGTTGACAAAGTCATGACTGAGGAGTCCATTAAAAGATCCCGAGTCGTCCGAAGAAGAACCGGAAACGAAACGTCGACGAACGGTAACCAGCTCCCCGAAGCTCACTGAGGAAGATAAGGCATCAAATAAACAGTACGTTTGAGAAATTGATAATTATTCCTTGGTTTATCTATTACTTCAGGGACCGAGATGCGTTGTGGGAAAGCTTTCAGACATCTGTGTCTAGCTCCACACCACCTAAGCCGGAACCTCCGAAGAGCATGATCAAGATCGAAAAACGTTACCGCTTTGCTGGCGAAGACGTGATGTATGTCACTATTTGCATTTCTCCGATTTATAGCTCACATTTCCGTGTCAGAGAGGTAGTAGAAGTTCCGGAAGACTCTATGGAAGCAGAAAAATGGCCATTGTGGCGACCACCAGAAACAACAGATTCTACGTCTGCACTTCCATCCGAATGTGAACCATCGAATTCGTCATCAAAGGCAGGTAATGAAAGTATCAGTCACACTGCATCGAGCTCCTCTGGAGGCCAATCTGTCGCCCCAACGAAGCCTGCTGGTAAACGGCCTGGCCCTCGCAAGCCAAGAACTTCGTTGGCTGCTTTGCCAATTTCTTCCTCCCAAAGGCCAAAGAAACTGTCAACTCTCGATAAATCGGCCATGGATTGGCGGGCACACATCAATGCGGAGCAAGACTCGGGGCTGAAAGATGAGCTGGATGCTAATAGACGAGGTGGGGGTTATCTCGAGAAAGTAGAATTTTTGAAAAGAGTGGAGGAACGGAAGGAAGGCGCGATAGACGCAATAAAAAGTAGTAAACGTCGGAGAGCATAGTTACGTCAATATCATTTTATCCTTTGGTGGTTGCGCCGCTGATCACAATTGTATGGGTCAGAAATTCGGCCCTACGTGCTAGTGCATACTGTTGCGGGGTGGCATTGTACCGCACAGTCAGACACGGCCGAGACTTCGCGTGGAAAGCTTGGAAGATCACCCGTGGACTTTACACTTTGTTGCCACATCTAAGTATACTGGTAGCTATAGGGGTTGCGAGATATGTTTAAAGTCTTTCAGTGTATTGGGAGACTCTAAATCTTATTATTAAAGTAATAAATATTGCACTCCTCCAGTGTTTACTAAAACCCTCCAAATAAAATAACGAAATGTGTGGGTTTTGACACTGCCAGTGATTGTTACATAAATAAACTCAGACGAACTTGAATGTCATCCAACACAAATGTCCCAATCCATGGAAATTATCATGGGTTAGGATATATCTACCCATTACCCGTAACAGTCTAACATTGCAACAGATATTACGCAAAACGCCCTTCCATCAAGGACCCTCGACTTTCCTTATTATCGCCCACCTTTTTCATCGGTAGACGTGTCTTAGACATTGGGTGTAACGAAGGTTGGGTTACTTGTGAAATTGGTTAGTTCTCAATCATTACTTCTCAAAATGAAACTGAGATGCAGGAGTCAGCACAATCATGGGGCGCTCAGAAAGTCATCGGGGTAGACATCGATGACAGTCTCATTCGTGCAGCTTGGCGAAGGAGACGCACAGTCTGGTCTCTTCAAGAACCTTCTGAACCTCCCGCTGAGGCCGCCGCAGATGACAGCCACGCTCCCGCTAAATCAAAGAAACGCAAGCGAGAATCACCTGCAGTTGTCGGGCCTATGAAACCAGAATACTTCCCAATATCATGCGAACACACCTTCGGTCCTCTTCCCATCCCCCCCTCTCAAAATCGCGGAAAACACGTCTTTCCACATAACTTGTCATTTCGAACGGCCGATTGGATCAAGAACGAAATTCCAGAGGACACGGAGGGCTATGATGTGGTAATTGCGTGAGTTATATTATTGATCGGGAGAATTCAACTTTTATTTCACCTTATTCTTTCTCGCAGGTTCTCCATCTCAAAATGGATACATCTAAATGGAGGTGACGAGGCGCTGATAACATTCTTCCGCCGTGTTCACACTGTTCTGAAGGAGGGCGGGAAATTCATTCTGGAGCCTCAAGCATGGGATACCTATGGGAAGGCCAAGCGAATGGATGAGGTCTGTACTATATTTATATCTTGTTTTATTCCCAACAGCCTCACCAAGGGATCCGTCAATACCATAGAGATTGAAAGAAAATGCCAAAAATCTGAAATTACGACCAGAAGAGTTTGAGGCTGTACTCGTAACTATAGGATTTGGTCCTGCTCAGCACTTGGGAGCGGTTGGCGATGGTGGTAAGTCTTAAACCTCCGCCCATAATTGTACGTCTCATGATGCTGTAGGATTCCGTCGTTCGGTGGACTTGTATGTGAAACTTTGATCGTTGGTCTGCGAACTGGAACTGTAGTGATCTAATTAACTCCGCATCCGGGGAATGAAACCATCTCGTTATTCCAGACGCATTTGATTCCACAACACCGAGGGCAAAGCTCACCAGCAGCGGTCACACTTACTCTCAGACTCTTTGGTCAGGCTTCTCTCCCACTTTCCGGTCCCCAAGTAATCGCATTCCATCTTCATCCACCATAGAAGTGAAGGATTCCTATAATTTTGGTATAAATCAAGCAGGTTTGTTGTTTTGTCGTGAGTCGTGGCGGTAG
>Ga0210383_10002824_pt1 | contig 15626 bp, 20 predicted proteins | sample IncBWC14OmetaG_FD_160072 | JGI IMG/M metagenome (GOLD analysis project Ga0210383, IMG submission 160072) | Forest soil microbial communities from Barre Woods Harvard Forest LTER site, Petersham, Massachusetts, United States - Inc-BW-C-14-O ...
CCATTTTCCCGGCCTGAAAAATGTTAACAAGCCGACCGTTTGGGTCTTTCCTGAGGTTTTGGTATGGCTGGATTGCGGCGTCTCGGAATTTACCGTCCCGGAGACCGAATTGCGTGTACTTGTAACAGGCGAGGCCGAGCAGCGGAAAGAGCCGCCCCCTGGATCATCGGAGCCGCACTCCTAGCCCCGCGAATCGCGAGATAACCGAAATACGGCGACATGGGCGGGCGCGGCGCGGCGTCAGTTGTACCGACCTGCTGGATGATAGGAAGTGAAGATATGCCCCGCCAGCGCCTCGCGAATGGCTGGTACGAGTTCAGTCATCATCCGGGACTTCACAACGTATCCTAAAGCACCCGCAGCAAGGCATTCACGCACGAAATCAGGGTCCGAATGAACCGTCAAGAACACGATCCGCGACTGGCAGCCTGATTCTTTCAATTGATCGGCAGCCTCTATGCCGTTCAGCCGGGGCATAGAGATGTCGCTGACGATAACATCAGGCTTCAATCTCATGGCTTCCTGAAGCAACAGTTGACCATCGAGGACCCTCCCTACAACCTCGAACTCTGGTTCCAGGTGACGTTCTACTGCCTTCGATAAGTCCGGGTGGTCGTCCGCCAAGAGTATTCTTGCTCTGCCCAAGTGGCCTCCTGTTGAATGCGCGTGCGTAAGAGACTACGCCGAGGGAGGTCCCAATTTGTCGCCAGTGTAACGACACGAACCTGGTTGACACAATGGCGACGGGTGTAACCACCAGACTGGTCGCAAGACTTATTAATGCATACTGGCAATACTATCAGTGGTGTCCCCGGTCACGCTTTTCTGTGACCAAGGGCACCTTAACTGGATCCCGAAGGTGGGACAATGCGGACGGAGAGTAGATATGATCATCATCTTCTTCATCATCGGTTTCGGGGTCGCGGCTCTCTTCTTTCTCCAGCTCGCGGAGTCAATCGCCAACTCCACCCAGCACCACTAACGGCAGCGGTCGGCCGCTGGATTTGCGCGCGAAGAACAGCCTGCGTCGATCCCATGGTCGGGGGCGTCGATGCGCTTTGGCGGTTGAAACAACGAAGATGCGTTTGAAGATTTCGAATGAATCACGGTCAACCCGGAAGTAATTCTCAAGTCCTGGTTAACCCGGTTACCCGAGATGTGGAATTCTTACGCTGGGACCCGGCGCAAAAACCGCGCCGCGGGGTGCCTGATTTCGTAGCCCTATTTCGACCACTCAAACTCGCAACATTGCCCTCTCGGCCAGTAGACCGCTAAGGGACGCCTATTTAGACTGGTAGATACATATGTCCGTAACTAAGAGCTTGAAATTGACGGGGACAGCAACGAGCACGGCTGAAATGGACCCAGTTGCGAATTTTAAGCAGGGGATCCGGTTGCTCAAGGAAGGCTACCCCCAAAAGGCCCTCGCACTTTTCCGGCTTTTGTTCGAATGCGAGAAGCACAACCCGTACTATCTGTCGTATTTTGGTTTGTCGATCGCGCGTGCAGAACGTAAGTGGGAGCAAGCGTCGGAGTTGTGCGAATTAGCAATACAACTCAAAAATGAAGAGATCCAGTTCTATCTTAATTTGGCTGAGGTTTTTACATTAGCCAAGCGCCGCGAAAGAGCGTTCGATACCCTGGACGCGGCGCTCGAAATATTCGGAGAAGATGAACGACTACGGCAGGCACGTGGCAAGCTAGAAAAGCGCAGTTCCCCCCTGCTACCTTTTCTTTCCAGGGATCACTTTCTGAACCGGAGGCTAGGCAAATTGCGGCATCGCGCAGTGAAACGCTTGAAGAGTGAGGAGACTTAAGAGGAATCCTGAATCCCTGAGCTTTTTGGGCCTGAGACAACAGTGCTGTCCCGGCACATGCCTGATAAACGCAGCCAGGCATTTATATATATTGCTGGTATATTATTAGCATCTAACCAAATCATGAATACCGGGTTCCTGGACCGATTGGCTCATCAACTGAGAATCGGCAAGACTCCTGGCTGTCGTCGCGCCATCAATCGAATTCTTGAAAAAATGAAAAAGCGCTGCGAAGACGGAGAATATAAGACTCCGATGGCGGCGGAATCCGCGTTCAGGGAATCTGTGGAGAACGAGCCAGCGTGTCGTCACTGAGCTTCGAAGGCTCTCGTCCTCACGAGTCGTCGGGCGGCACGCCTATGACCGACACGCGCCAACGCAGCAACATCCTCTTCTAGCGGCAGCGTCTGTTGGTGCTCATGTCAGGAATCAAGTGTTCCCTGTAGACGTAGAGACAACGGCGGCAAAAATTTCAAGTCAGTTGAAAAATCTTCTTACACACCCAGGGAAAACCCTGTTGACGGTTAACTGAGCCTTCTCGGAAAGAGGCTCGGGGACAGGGCTTTGCGAGATTTAACAATTCAATAGCCTGCACGGACTGCGATGTGCTCGAAGTTACGATCCGCCCAAACCTGTCTAGGAGGTTTTGTAATGATTCGAAAGCTTCTCAGCTGTGTTTCTCTAGCCGCTTTACTGTCACTTGGCGTAGCGGCACGAGCCCATCCGAACTTGATGCAATCGGATTCCGGTAAGCAAGCTGAGCCAACGACGAAAAGTGTCGCTGGTAAAGTAGCATCGATCGGAAATTCAGGCACAACGTTCGCGTTGCAAGTAGATGGGAACGACAAACAGGTGATGAACTTTGTCGTGGGTAAGGACACGCAACTGAAAGGCCACGTCACGACTGGAACCTTGGTGACGGTCGAATATCGGCCCGCCGATGACGGACAGAACGTCGCGTTGACCATAACAGTTCGTAGCTAAACCTGAAGGATCACTGCCGGTCACCCGATGATCGGAGGGGCGGATGAACGTTCCTCGCCAAACATCCGCCCCGACAAAATATCGGTCTCGTCGCCGCAAGTAGTAGTACTGAGGTGGGTCTATTGTCGCTGCGGATTTTAATCGTGGATGACTCCGAGACCACGCGGCGCATTCTCCGTGCCATCATACATTCTCAATACTGGTTCGTTTGCGGCGAGGCTGAGAGCGGTTGGTCGGGTGTCAGGAAATTCGAAGAACTCAAGCCCGACGTTGTGATACTTGATTTGTCCATGCCAGATATTAGCGGTATTGAAGCTGCAAAATGGATGACTGAATCCGACCCTACTGTACCGCTGATCCTATTCACCGTATTGGAGAGTGAAGGAATCGAGAGCGCGGCAAGACAAGCGGGCATTCGCGCAATCGTGCCCAAATCCCAGGTTTGGAAGCTCCTTACGAGTATCGAGACGGCGGTCAGGGAGAACTTGAATTAGCTCCATCAACGTGAAAAGGTACGGCCTCAGCGGCGACTCCTATGGCCGCGCCAAGCGATTCGAGGCTTTGAATCTCCGTATATCGAATCGTTCGTTGCTGCCATCAAGACTAATATGATCGCTGAATGTAATCGTATCGCCAATCAGTTGGCTTGCACGATCAATGGAGAAGCGTGGTATGGAGATTCGCTTCAGGAAATTCTTAAGAACGTGACCGCAAGACAAGCGCAGGCACATCCCGTTCCGAGTGCCCATTCGATTTGGGAATTGCTTTGCCATATAAATTCATGGGTTATGTTCGCCCTCGGTGCAGTCGAAGGAGTTCCTATCCCTCCGTGGCCAGGGATGCCCGTGGAACTGGATTGGCCCGTGGTCACTGACACCAGTGAGCCTGCCTGGAAAGAAGGTGTGGACTCATTTTTCTCCCATCATTTGGGATTGGTTGAAACCATCAAAGCCTTCACTGACGAGCGGCTGGAGGCCATTGTTCCGGGCAGGACCTACAATTTCTATCGATTGTTCCAGAGTACAATCCAGCATGCGGTCTATCACGCGGGCCAGATCGCGTTGTTGAAGAAGATACGCGCGAATGATATTGACCAGATCACTGAGTAAGGCAGCTTCAGCGCATTTGTTGCAATAGCACACTGATTATCGATCCGCTCAATCCGGTTCGTAAATCTCACCGATTGAATATGAAAGAAGGCCCGATTTGTATAGTCGGGCCTTCCGGTTTCTTTGAGGAAGTTGGGACGGCTATCTTGAGGCGGTTGCCATGGTTTTGGCGAGTTCAGGGACGACGCCGAGCTGCTGCATAAGGCTCAGAGCGTCCCAATTGACGAAGCCTTCGGACATTTTGCCGTTCGTAAAGCGGGCAATGCTTATGCCCGTGATGTTGATGCGCTTCCCTGTTGGTGCAATCCCATTGAGATCGCCCTTATGGGTACCCCGGCAAGACCAGCGGGCCACGACGGTTTCGCCTTCGGCAATAATGTCCTCGACCGTCAACCGAAGGTCGGGGAAGGCAGTGCGGTAGAGAGTCGCTCTCTTCTTCTCACCCTCGGGGCCTCGCCCAAGATCGGGTGTCGAAGCGTCATGGTGAGCGTAGTTGGGGGTAAAGAGATCGTCTGTCACCTGCAAATTGCCTTTGTTCCAAACTTCTTCGAACAAACGACGGACTATATTCTTGTTTCCTTCGGACATGGTTAGTTCCCCTTTTTGCGAAATTCGATATTTCTCGTCGCATGAAGCGAATCGGACCTGAGTGGTGTGGTCCGGAACCGCTGGCGTCTTGAGCGTGCGCCCCGAGCGAGGAAAGGAAAGGAGGAGGGTTCTGCCCTCTTAGCGCTCTATGCGGAGCTTACCGTCAAAGTAACCGCGTTCGGGCTAGGAAGCGGAGTTTCGCCTCAAACGAGATGATGTTGTTCCACGCGGAGTGTGAGTGTCAAGGACAATCGAAAGATTCAAGTATGAGGAAGCTACGCGGCACACTCACTCTTCATCATGCAATTTTCGTATAATTTTTCTGCCATGAAAGCGTTCTGACGTCCAATTGTCCAATACTGAACAGGCTACAGGGATTGCTGTATTGCCCGACGCGGCCAACACAATCCAGACTTTTCATCCTGTGTCCAAGAGACTGCTCATTGCTGATGACGACCCTACCGTTCGCGGGGTCATCCGGACATTTGTGGAAGCCGATGGCTATGAGGTTTGCGGGGAAGCGGCTGACGGCGTAGAAGCAATTGATCGAGCAGCCAAACTTAAACCTGATTTGATTCTGCTCGACTTGGCAATGCCGCGTTTAAACGGTGCTGAAGCGGCCAGCATTCTAAGGCAAGCGATGCCGAAAGTACCAATTCTTTTATTCACCTTGTATGCGGACGATTTCGGCGAAAGACTCGCTTCTGCCGTTGGTGTAAATGTTGTGCTGTCAAAGCCTGAGGGCCTGAGCAAACTCGGTAAGCACCTGAAAGCCCTGCTGAATCCAAAAGACGAGCCGCCTACCTCAGCGAGTAGTCGCGCCTGAACTGCCCTCTCTTTCTGCAAACTAAACAGAATGAACATCCATGACCTATACATAGATGACGGTAGGCCGGCTTGTTAACATAGCCATTACGAATCTGGGATTGATTTTCTCTGTACGTGGTCGTACATTTCCCGATATTCGTCCCTGGTCGGGGAAGCGAGGTACTATGAGCGTTCCAGAGGCAGTTTACCTTTGGCAACAGCCCTACCTAGCTGCTGTCTGCGAAACAGACAACGGACTAATGATGATTCGAATTTACGAAGCACTGGCGGCCATTGAACAGCGAAGGCTGACTCCTGTGGAACCTGATGGTGATGAAGATCGTGCGCTAGTAGCGGCTGAAGTGGGGCTTAAGGCTTTGATTGCGGAACGAATCGGCGAAGTGAATGGATAGTCCGTCGCTGTTAAGCGCGATATAACAGGTCGGTACGTTGGTAGACTGCGCTGTGTTTGCAACTCGGGCAGACGCACGGATTCCCAGCTGGCGTGAAAGCCGGCTTTAAAGGAATCATCAGGAAGGACATTCCTACATCCCTAATCTGGGAGTGTTCAAATTCGGTTTTGCACTTCGGACAAATGAGAATCCATTTTGACATTCTGTCACCTCGGTACGGGTGACAGCCGAAACGCTGGAGAGCACCGCGAACACGGCACCGTGCCAAGAGAAACCATCGGCCTAGCCTTCACGAAGTTTCAGTAGCGTTCGCGTCTGTTTGACGAGCGGCGCGACGTTATCTTTTGCAAAGACCCCCAGTACGCCCGCATTCTTTGCTGCTTCGTCGGCGGTCCCAGCGTGGGCACTCAGCATGAGAACTGGCACTTCCGGCATAATTTGATTGAAAACTTTTGCAGCTTCGACGCCATTCATCACGGGCATTGAAAAATCGAGGATGACCAGGTCTGGCTTCGTTTGCTGAGCCTTTTGCAACGCATCGAGACCGTTCTCGGCCTCGCTGCAGTCCAATTTCAATTCTTCAAAATACCCACGCAAACACTTTCGGATGTTTGGTTGGTCATCAACGATGAGTATTTGGGACATCTGTCACCTCGCACGGGTGACAGCCAAAAAGCTGGAGAGCACCGATACGTGCGCTACCGTACCAAGAGAAAATTGAAAAGACAATCGGGTCCTTCCGGTAGCGGTCCCGATGTCCCTCACTGAACAGACAACACTAGGCGAATGTGTTAAATACTCCTTCGGGGTGGGACCCATGCAAGGTGCAAATAAAGAACGCTGGAAGATGCTGTGCGAACAAGCTGCCGTTGAGCAAGATTCAGAGAAATTACACGAACTCATTAAAGAAATTAACCGTCTACTTGAGGAGAAAGATGCACGGCTTAAGGGCCGTCCGCCTAAGTCGTAACGTATTATCCTGCCCTCGGTTTCCATTCCCCGCGAGGACACATGATTCAAACCGAGCCGGAAGAGCTAGAAAGAATCCGCGAACGCCTGCGTAAAATGTCCGATCTGGAGTTGCGCAAGTACGGTCGCGCTGCCAGAGATCTGCTGATCCAAAGAAGAACCTCGGGAAGCCAAATCCCTCGTTCTAGGTTCAATCAGACGAGGCGAGAGCAGAGTGGCGGAGGCGGCATCCTTGAGGTTCTGTAGAGGTCTAGCGCGTCGGCCACGAGTTCAATTCACACCGCCGCCATTGAACCGGTTCCGAAGCTACTGATCGCCTCCGCTTGGGTCTCGTAGACGCTGAAAACGGTCAGCAACCTCGTTAATTGCATCACATCGTGGAACTTCTTGCCCAAATTGCACAAACGCAGCGCAGCGCCTTGCTTGTTGGCGCTAACGTGCGCGGCCACCAGAATGCCTAAACCAGCGCTATCGACATATTCCACATTTGCCATATTCAGGATAATCTTCTTCTTCCCGTCACCAAGCACGCCCTTGACCCTCTCGCGGAACCAATTGCTTTCCTCGCCCAAAACAATGCGACCGTTCAAAGCAAGCACCGAAATCCCGTCGATTTCATTCGTCGTTATATTTAAGCCCATAGAGTGAACCTCTGTGAGTCAATATACGCTCTTGCAGGCGGGAGAGTGCTGTGGCGATGCGGAACGAAAGACGACGCCAGTCTAAACCCGATGCAGCAGACGGTCGTATGTTCAATTTCGAACACTCAGCCAGACCGCACGCCGGAATCACGCTGGTTGACGGACGCTTTGCTTTCCATGCGGAAATTATCAAAGCTGGAGTCCAGTATTTTGGCATTACAGACTCCGGTAAGATTTAACGTTAGCTTCTCAAAGTCGGCTTCCATGCCCTCAGCCGAACAGACGCGGTCCACTTCGTGGCCCTTGACGTCACAGGCCACCACTCCACAGTACGTTTCCGGCTTGAACGGCATGTAATCAACCGTGAGAAAGAGTGTTTTGTAGACCATAACCACGCTTCACGCATTCAAAAGTCCATGCGGACAAATTTGGCCTCGGAGGATTGGGCAGGCAACACCCTGCAGGGCTGCCTTCGTGCGTTACCGTACCAAACTGGGGATGAAATCACAATCAGGTCTTCGGGGTAGACGGGTCAGAAGGCCGCTCAGAATAAGTCATAGTGAAGGAGGCATGCTAAGAAGAGCGCGTCATGAATTCAGCCTCTTGCAGATCAAGTCAGTCGTTGCCGTAGCGAAAAAGGTAGAAGCACGCAACGATCGCTGCAGCCCCAAAGAACACGTAGAACCTGAGCGCATCGTGACGAGCGAAACGGTAATACAGAGCCGCGACAAAAAGCACTACTGGACCGACTTGAGAGAACAGTCTCACTGAGACAGCCTAGACCGCGCTGTGTTATTAACGTACCTTTCGCAAGGCACGCCTAATAAGGTTCCACCGAAGTTGCCGCCCACGAAAGAAAAACCCCGACCAGCTCGGTCTGGCGGACTCACGCGCGGATATGCCTGTCGCATTGACTCGGAAATCTCTAATTAGCTGTTCTTCGTATTGGCGGTTCAGGGATTCATAACGATGCCGTAAACCAGTCATGATCTGGATCAAAAGAAGGTCAGAGGGATTCGCGGTGTCGAGCATAGCAGCCCTCGAACACGATAACGCGATTTCTGCCTATCGGTCAGTGAATTATCCCCGACATTTATCGCTAGTAACTAAGGCAGTGCGGTCAATCAAATACCAAGACTACCTGGACGCTGCCTGCGAGGCGGTGTGTCCCTTGCAACCAGCATGCGGGCACTTGCACGCAATGTCTGGAGTCTTTTCCATCGCTTCGCATTCGGTGCTGCAATACTTTGCGGAGGTTACATTGCAGGAACAGACGGGATGGGCGCATTTTTTACTGTCAGCCATTGGGTCTCCTTTTCGTCAACCCTAAGCAGTGATTAGATGTCCAAAGGATCAGTAAGGGTGGCATCGCGGGCAAGTCGGGGGAAAAGCTCAATGGCCGGGTAGCGAGCGTGTGGGGATGTAATCGGCGGGAAACTGGACAGGCTGTGCCGACGGGAGACGTGTGTATGTCCTCCACACCCAATAGAGAAGGAGAGCGAGAATGATGAGCCCCGCAATCTTGTAGGCGATGATTGGAATGCGAGGAATCGCCCTTCTAGCAGGAAGTTCAGGCGGCTCGTAGGGTAGCGGGGTCATAGACAATCTTCGGGCCGATACTATCGCAACCGCGGTTCCGCGAACACAAAAAAGCCCCGCCTACGCGGGGGGCGGCCCTGCAATCCTCGATTCAAAAAATGAACTCAGTCTGCGCCCTCGCCCCCATCTGAAGGCCAGATTACAGTCTGAGAGAGCGGGGAGTCGGAGAAGTGCTAGCTAGTCCCGCCCCGCGCATCACAGCGCGATTGCTTTAAGTCTATAATTTGGTAGCAAAAAGGAAAGTGCATGGAACCCCGAGCGCCCGACCCTATTACTGCCGCAGAGAATCTCAGGAAGATCCCGGATCACGTAGAGAGATTGTCAAGCGTCTTCCTAAAGGCGAACCAAGAGGCAAAGCTACTCCCTCACTGGCGGCAGCATCAGATTCTCGCCTTCCTGCGGTATGTCGGCCTATATGCTGATGATCTGACTGATGGGTATAAGAAAGGGCTCATCCACCTGATCGCACAACCCATGCGCAACCTAATGGAATTGAGCGTCTGGATTCAGTATTGCGGAGCCGATGAGAAAGATGCGAAGGAGTTCTTCGACGACGCGGCACGGGATATACGCGACATGATGACCGCGGTTCAGACGCTCTATACGTCCGTGAATAAAGAACCGGAAAAGAAACTCGAATTCATGCTGGACCATTTGAGGACGAATGCCGAGTGCCGCAAAACACTTCACCTGTCTTTATAATGAACACTTATGTAAAAACTAGGAGGGGGAGCCCGCAGTAGCACAGGCACACTCCTGCCTGTGCCCTCGTAAACCGGGGTAGAAGCTGTCAAATCGAACACGATCGAAAAAGGACGGACATCTGTCACTCATCTAGTGGTGCTTTAGGGATTCTAGTTCGTCGAGGGTGCGAGGCCAGTCGGAGCCCAGGAGGCGGGAGAGGGCCCGGTCAGCCAGGAGTTTGCCGTTGGTTTGGCAGCGGGGGCAGTAGTTGGTTTCGTTGTCGGCGTAGCGGATACGCTGGACTTTTTCGCCGCAGCGGGGGCAGGGCTGGTTGTAGCGGCCGTGGACGGCCATGCCTTCGCGGAAGGCGGTGACTTTTTCGGGGAAGCTGGTCAAGGCTTCCGCTTGCAGGCGATCGATCCAGAGCTGAAGGGTTCGTTGGGTCGCGGAGTAGAGACGGTCCCATTCTTCAGGTTTGAGCTTGTGGGTTAGCGTGATGGGGGAGAGTTGGGCGGCGTGCAGGATTTCGTCGGAATAGGCGTTCCCGATGCCACTGAGGAGGCGGGGGTCGGTCAGGGCGCGCTTCAGGGTGCGATTTTCGGCGGTTAGCGCGGCGCGGAACGCGTTTAGATCGGACGCGAAGATGTCGATGCCGCCGGGGTCGATCGAACGCAGCTCTTCCTCGCCTCTCAAGACATGCAGGGAGGCTCGGCGTTTCGCGCCAGCTTCGGTTAAGAGGAGTGAAGCGTTGGGAAAATCGAAGGCGGCTAGAGCGTTGTGGCCGGCGAGTTTGGCTTGCGGCGGGCGCCAGTGGAGACGGCCCGCGATCATCAGGTGGAGAACCAGCCAGAGGTTGTTGTCCATGCCCACGGCGATGCGTTTGCCGATGCGGAGGAGTTCGCGGACGACGTGGCCCTCGGCGTCGGTTAGCGGGGGTTGCGCAGTGCGGAGGAGGAATGGGCTCGCCATGCGGATGCGCTGGAGTGGATGGCCGATGATTCGGGGAGCCAGGGCGGTGAGATAGGCTGCGATGTCGGGGAGTTCTGGCATGGAGATAGATTAGAGGGATTGCGGAGAAAAGCAAAAATCGAACGGTTGAGAATTCGGGCGAAGGGCTGGCTTTGACTTCGCATGACGCAACCCTTAACATCGCTGGCGGATATGATTGGCGAAATCGTTTCTCACTATCGAATTGTTGGAAAACTTGGGGGCGGCGGTATGGGCGTGGTTTACAATGCCCAAGACACGCGGCTGGGCCGCAATGTCGCTCTGAAATTCCTGCCTTCCGAAACCGTGGGCGACCGTCAGGCTTTGGATCGCTTTCAGCGGGAAGCGCGAGCTTCCTCGGCGTTGAACCATCCGAACATCTGCACGGTGTATGACGTGGGTGAGGTCGATGGTAAGCCGTTTATCGCCATGGAACTGCTGGAGGGGCAAACGCTGAAGCATCGCATAGCGGGCAAGCCCATGGCTGCGGCTCAGGTGATCGAGTTCGGGATTCAAATCGCCGATGCGCTGGACGCCGCGCATCGCAAAGGCATCGTGCATCGGGACATCAAACCCGCAAACATTTTTGTCACCGAACGGGGTCAGGCGAAAATTCTGGATTTCGGCCTGGCTAAGCTGGAGACCAAACGAGGGGCGGCTGACGAGACGCTGAACAGGTCCGCTATGCGGACCGTGGCGCACGACATCACCGAGGAGAACTTGACCAGTCCGGGGAGTTCCATCGGTACGGTCGCTTACATGAGTCCGGAGCAGGCGCGCGGCGAGGATTTGGACAGCCGCACGGATTTGTTTTCCCTGGGCGTGGTTCTTTTCGAGATGGCGACAGGGGAACTGCCTTTCAGTGGCGGGACCGCGGCGATCATTTTCAATGGCATCTTGAACGACACGCCGAAGCCGATGTCCAGCATAAACGCCAAGATGCCCGCTGAAATGGACCGCATCATTGCCAAGGCGCTGGAGAAAGATCGGGACCTGCGCTGTCAGACGGCGACCGAATTGCGCGCGGATCTCAAGCGGCTGAAGCGCGACCTGGATTCCTCGGTTCGCAGCGATTCCGACACGCGTATTTCCTCGACCGGCTCACCAACAGCAGCCGTCGTCACACGTCCGGTCGCGCCGGCAAAAAAGAGCATTGCGGTGCTGTATTTCGAAAACCTCAGCGGCGCGAAGGAAGATGAATATTTCCGCGACGGAATGACCGAGGACATCATCACCGAACTTTCAAAAATTGCGCGGATCGAGATTTTTCCACGATCGGAAATGCTGGCCTTCCGCGACAAGCCGGTAACCGCCCCGCAAGTCGGCGAAAAGCTTAACGCTATGTACGTGCTCGAAGGATCCATCCGTCGCGCGGGGAACCGTTTGCGCATCACCACGCAACTGGTAGAGAGCGCCACCCGGCATTCAGTCTGGGGCGAGCGCTACGACCGGCAGATGGAAGACGTGTTCGCGATTCAGGAAGAAATCTCGTTAAGCATCGCCAAGGCCCTGGAGATCAAACTTTCGCCACAAGAAGAAAAGGTGATCGCCAAGAAGCCCACCGCGAATCCTGTGGCTTACGATTTCTATCTGCGTGGCCGCAGTTATCTGCGGCAGCGTCAGTTCGAATACGCCCTGGCGATGTATGAGGAGGCGGTGAAGCTGGACCCGAATTTCGCGCTGTCCTATGCGGGAATCGCGCACGTCTGGGGCGGAATGCACGAATTCCGCAGCCCGAATCCGGAGTTCGTCGAGAAGGGCCTGGCCGCTTGCGCAAAAGCGGAGTGGCTGGCGGCGGATCTTCCCGAAGTGCTGTCTGCGAGAGCGCGCATCCAATACGCTCAACACCACTATGACGAGAGCATACGTTTGGCGCGGCGAGCCATCGAACTGCGCTCCGAGTGCGAAGGAGCGCACGATGTGTTGGGGCGTTCTTACTTTGCCTCCCGGCGGTATGAAGAAGCCGTCCAACTCGCGGCGAGCGCCCTGGAAATCGTGAGTAATGACTACAATGCGCTGATTCCGCTGATCAATTCTTTCGAGCTTCTCGGGCGCATGGCCGATGCGGAGCGCTTGCGCCGGCGTGAAAAAGAAGTGCTGGAACTCCAGCTGCGACAGTTTCCCGACGATGTCCGCGCACGCATCCTCTTGGCCGCGGACCTGGCGAACCTCGGTCAACCCGAGGAAGCCGTGCTACACGTACGCATCGCCGTAGCCATGCGTCCCACCGACTCCAATGTGCTCTACAACGCCGCGTGCACGTACGGGTCTCTTGCGATGAAGGCCGACGCACTGGAAATGTTTAAGCGTTCGGTCAAATCAGGCTACTCCAACTCTGCTTGGGCCATAAATGACCCTGATCTGAAAATCCTGCACGACGACCCCGAATTCAAGAAGCTGGTTGAGGCGAATAGCGGTACGGCATCTTAGGACGAGGGTGGCGACGTCCGGTACCCCGCGTTCGTACGATGGTTACTCAACGAAGTGCGGTCCCGTGGGGTCGCGGAGAAACGGGCGGCCGTGCGTTTCAATCTTGCTGAACGTAGATCGGGGACACAGACCCTTCGAGACTCAGGGTAAAGAGGAGTGTCTGTGCTACGGGGAGTCGGGGCGGCGCTTTAGGACTGGGCGGTTGTCGGGTTGAGCTGCGGCAGGTTGCGTGCCGGACGGGCCTGTGCCGCCGGGGACTGCCGCGCTGACTGCTCCTTCGGAGTACGGCTTCTTTAGGAAGGACTCGGCGACTTGTTGGGCGTTTCCGGTGTCATCGTTGGTTTGTTTGGCTTTGCTGTATTCGTTGACGGCGCGTTCGCGCTGCCCTAAGAGATCGAAAATCTTGCCGAGGTAGATGTGGCTCCAGACTTCGGTCCACTTTTCCGACGGCTCCGGGACGGTTTGGAGATCTTCGCGGAAGGCGTTAGCCGCAGCCTGGTAGTTCTTCTGGTAAAAAAAAGCTTCGCCCATGCGGAAGTTGGCCAGCGGGCGATTGGGTTGAATCGAGAGAGCACGCTGATATTGGGAAATGGCGTCGTAGTATCGGCCTTGTTCGGCAAGTTCTTCGCCGCGGGCAATGGCGGCGCGAGCGCGCAACGAGGTGCTGCCTTTGAGGACGACGTTGTTGGGATCAATCTTGATGCCGCCGGGCTTGGGACGTCCGAAAGTCTCTACCGTGAAGGATGACTCGGTGCCGATAACATCGACGGTTTTCGTTTCCGGATTGCCTTCGGTCTCGATGCGAATGTCGACGGGCATGCTGAAAGTGTCGAGCGGCTGCTTGACCTTCCCGACTACGCGGAAGCCTTGCTTGGTGCGGTAAACGACGTATTCAATGGCGAAGTCAGGAACGCCGGTGGAATTGAGCCACTGCGCGAAGAAGCCGCGAAGTTGAGGTATGGCATCGCCTGGCTTGCCGGAGGCTTCGACACGTTGCTGTGCGAGGTTTACGAAATCGTCGATGGTGGTGGTCTTGCCGTTGTACTTGGCGTAGAAGTCGTGGAGCAGGGATTTGAAGGCGACGTCGCCCATCTGGGCGCGCAGCATGTGGAAGATCATCGCGCCTTTGTTCATGACCACCGAGCGGTAGTCGCTTGAGTAGGGAGCCAGGCGCGCGGCTTGTGCTACCGGAGCGGCATCTTCGCCCATGAGCGCGCCGACGGCGAATTCATCGACGGCTTTGAGGCCCGCTTCGCGGCCGGCGTTTTGCTCGGCGTACAGGGCTTCGGAGTATCGCGCCAGGCCATCACTGATCCATACATCACCGGGCGTCGCCGGTATCACGGCAATGCCCCACCACTGCGACGCGACCAACCGAGCAATGGTGCGGTCGGCACCCCTGGGATCCCAGATGCGCTTGCTCAGCAACAGAAGGCCGGGCGCCGCAAAATCACGCAGGGTGCCGTCCGGGAGTTGCGCGATTGTTACATCGGCGTTGCTCAGCGGACCAAACATGTCCGAGAACATGGTGTACGAACGCGCGACATCGGCAGCAAAATCAGACGGTTTGCCGGGAGCAGAGCGCGAGGCATAAACCGAGACATTCACGCCTTCGGCTTGCTCGGGGCTCAGCTGCAGTTCGCCGGCTACGAAAGTGCCGTTTGGCGCGGGGGTGTCGCACTGAAAGGTGTACAGCAGCCGGCCACCTTCGACGGCATTCTTGCCGGCCAACGGCGTGGGAGCCGAGGCCTTGCCGGTGCCCGCGACCGCGAAAGAGTCCGGGACATCGAGTCGGAAAGTCCCGGTGTACCGGTTGGAAGGGTAATTGGTCAGCGGAAACCAGCGCGCGGGCAGAAGCAAGTACGCGCCCTCTTTGCTGATGACGGCGGTTTTGATTCCCGGGATCGGGCTGTTTTCTTCATTAGCGAGCAGGCCGCTGTACGTAAAGGTGAGCGTGACCTTGGCGCCGGTAGCGACGGCTGCGGGCAACAACACCGTGAGGAACAGGGGATTGCCACTGTCGCGCTCGAAGCTAAGAGATTTGCCGTCGGCGGATTTCACCTCTCGCACATCGAGGTTCTGGTGCAGCTCGACGCGCACGCCACCGGAAACTTCCTGCGCTTTGAATTCGACCTTGGCGACCGCGGAGATCGATTGCGCGATGGGATTGAGCGAAGCGATAACGTCGTAATGATCGGCGAGAAACGAGGGGGAGCGCGGCGTCTGCGCGAGCACTGGCGCCGTAGCGCCAGCGAGCACCATTAGCGTCGCGAGCAGAAATGTGAGCGTAAACACTGGGCGAAATTTTCGCGGACGGGTCATCGGACCCCTTTCAGGCAACAGTTCATACAGGCTGCATAGACCGGGTTCTGTCCACCGGGGCTGTATATAGGATAGCAGACACCTCACTTAGCGTTGCCAGTGGTCCTGCGGATCTGATCGTCTCGAACAAGGTCAAGGATGGCGTCGGCGGCGCGGTCGACGGCTCCGGGGGGACCGAGACGGTTGCGGACTTCCGCCATACTCTCTCGCATTGTGGCTCTCGCCGACGGATCGCGCAACAGTTGCAGCACTTCCATTGAGACGCGCTCCGCCGTG
>Ga0210383_10002826_pt1 | contig 15618 bp, 11 predicted proteins | sample IncBWC14OmetaG_FD_160072 | JGI IMG/M metagenome (GOLD analysis project Ga0210383, IMG submission 160072) | Forest soil microbial communities from Barre Woods Harvard Forest LTER site, Petersham, Massachusetts, United States - Inc-BW-C-14-O ...
GCCGTCTGGAAGACGATTGGTGCGCCGATCACAAATGTCAGTTCGCGCTACTCATCGATCGATTGGGAGGGCCGGCGAATGATGGGGTTCAATAACATTGAACTCATCTCAGACCGGCCGACAGAGGTCAACCTGCAGGAGATCGCTGAGGTGAAGCGGCGGTATCCGAAACACGTCGTCATCGCTTCACTGATGGTGGAGAGCAAACGCGATACGTGGCACGAGATGGTGCAACGTGCGGAGGACGCCGGTGCAGACGGGCTTGAACTCAACTTTGGATGCCCTCATGGTATGAGCGAGCGTGGCATGGGATCAGCTGTAGGCCAGGTGCCTGAGTACTGCGAGCAGATCACGACGTGGGTCAAGGAGAAGGCGCGGACGCCGGTCATTGTTAAAATGACACCGAATATCTCCGATATACGGATACCTGCGCGGGCCGCGAAGCGCGGGGGGGCCGACGCACTCTCCGCCATCAATACCATCAATTCGATTACAGGTATTGACCTCGACACATTGCAGCCGAGCCCGAACGTCGATGGCAAGAGTTCGCATGGCGGATACTGTGGGCCTGCAGTAAAGCCAATTGCGCTCAACATGGTCCAGCAGATAATGTCAGACGCTTCGAGCGAGCTTCCGCTCTCCGGTATTGGTGGCATCGGAAGTTGGCGCGACGCTGCTGAGTTCATCCTGCTCGGGTGCGGCACCGTCCAGGTGTGTACTGCGGCGATGCATTACGGCTATCGCATCGTTGAGGACATGCAGGACGGTCTGCTTGGGTGGATGGCGGAGAAGGGCTTCGCCACGATCGATGATTTCCGCGGGTTGTCGCTCCCCAATGTGCGCGAATGGAAGCAGCTCAATCTGAACTATCAGATCGTAGCTCGGATCCACGAAGATCTGTGCATAGGGTGCCAGCTCTGCTACACCGCATGCTGGGACGGCGCGCATCAATGTATCCACCTGGATCGGACATCGCCGAAACCCGACACCACGCGCACGCCGGCGATGGTCGAAGCCGAAGCTGCGCGATCCATCTCGACTACGCCGATTCCTAAACTTGACGCAGGCGGCCTGGGTCGAACCAGCGCGGTTACGCCTCTCGAACGCATTCCGCGGGTGGATGAACACCATTGTGTAGGCTGTAATCTCTGCTCGCTCGTCTGTCCGGTTGAGAACTGCATCACGATGGAGCGTGTCGATAATGGCTTGCCGTTCGAAAGCTGGGAGGAGCGTACCGCCAAGGGGCTGGTCCCACCGGGAGCGCAAGAGGTAATGAGTACGAATACCTGACTCCCGCACGCATTTCCTGAATGGCATCGATTGCCTTTGTGCCGTGCAACTCCAGCGTCAAACAGTTCGGAGCGAAGTATGGGAACCCTGATTCAGAATGGCACCGTCGTCACTGCAGATCGCCTTGAAAAGGCGGACGTGCTCATGGAAGGAAGCACAATACGTGAGGTGCGCGCGGGTATTGATCCCAAAGGGCACACGGTTGTGGATGCGACGGGTCTTTTCGTCTTGCCCGGTGGCATCGATGCGCACACCCATATGGATATGCCCTTCGGAGGGACTGTGTCCGCCGATGATTTTCTCACCGGCACGCGGGCCGCTGCCATCGGCGGTACGACAACCATCGTCGACTTCGCCATTCAGGCAAAGGGAACGCGCATGCGGGACGCGCTCGATATCTGGCGGGCGAAGGCAGAAGGTAAGGCCTGCATCGACTATGGTCTGCACATGATTGTGACTGATCTTGGCTCCGATCATGGCAAGCAAGGCCTGAACGATATGGATGACATGGTGCGCGAGGGCGTTGCAAGTTTCAAGCTCTTCATGGCCTATCCGAATGTCTTGATGGTGGATGACGGTACGATCTTCAAGGCCCTGCAACGGACCTCGAAGAACGGTGCGCTGGTGTGCATGCATGCCGAAAATGGGAGCGCCATCGACGTGATTGTGCAACAGGCGCTTGCCGAGGGAAAGACAGCTCCGATTTACCATGCGTTGACGCGCCCGACAAAGGCCGAAGCGGAGGCCGTGCACCGCTCGATCGCGCTCGCAGAAATTGCTGGTGTTCCTGTGTACATCGTCCACCTATCCAGCGAGGACGCGCTCAATCAGGTCCGTGAAGCACGTGACCGGGGGCTCCCTGCATTTGCCGAGACTTGTCCGCAATATCTTCTTCTCTCCATCGAAGACCAGATGCCGGGTAAGAGTTTTGAGGAAGCGAAGTATGTTTTTACTCCTCCGCTGCGAGAGAAAAAGAACCAGCCCAAGCTTTGGGACGGACTCGCCAGCGACAATTTGCAGGTGGTTTCGACCGACCATTGCCCGTTCTGCTTTGCCGACCAGAAGCAGCTTGGCAAGGACGACTTCAGCAAGATCCCCAATGGCGGCCCCGGTGTAGAGAACCGCCTGCAGCTGCTCTATCACTTTGGGGTGAATGCCGGAAAGATTTCATTGCAACGATTTGTTGAGATCACCTCTACTGCGCCGGCACGGATCTTCGGCATGTATCCGAAGAAGGGAACGATTGCTGTGGGGTCCGATGCCGACATTGTGCTCTGGGACCCCGAGGCTGAACATCTGATCTCCGCTGCAACACACCATATGCGCTGCGATTTTTCGATGTTCGAAGGTTGGAAGGTGAGGGGCAATGCTCGCCGGGTCTATTCGCGCGGAGAACTCGTCGCAGACGGCGGTAATTACGTCGCCTCCACAGGGCGAGGCGAGTATCTACGACGAGAGGCGCGCGGAGGAGCATGGCAGTGAACTCAACGACCTCCAGCGTGCTCGATCAGTCTGCGGCAACGCTTGCGGCGCAGCACGATACACGCCTCTACAACGATGACCTCGCTCCAACCACGGCGGCGCAGCGCACCTGGGGGACCTATAACTACGTCGCGCTTTGGTTCTCCATGTCGATGGAGGTGACCACGTACATGCTTGCTTCCTCGTTGATCGCGGGTGGCATGAATTGGAAGCAGGCGATCCTTACGATTCTGCTAGGGAACCTGATTGTGCTGGTCCCGATGCTTCTGAACGCGCACGCCGGAGCGAAGTACGGAATTCCGTTCCCGGTATTTGTTCGCGCCAGCTTTGGAACGCGCGGAGCGAACCTGCCAGCTATGCTACGCGCCTTTGTGGCCTGCGGATGGTTTGGGATTCAATCGTGGCTTGGCGGGCAGGCGATTGCCGCAATGCTTGCCGTCCTGTGGCCCGCGACGGCCCATATGCCGTCCGTACTATGGGCGAGTTTTCTTGGATTCTGGCTCCTTAATATGTACGTAGTGTGGCGCGGCGTGGAATCGATCCGGTTTCTGCAGAGCTTTTCGGCGCCTTTCATGCTTGTCATGTCACTGGTCCTACTGTTTTGGATGCTGCACAAGGCGGGCGGTTTTGGGCCGATGCTTTCGGCGCAGAGTCGCTTTCACACGACCGGCAGCTTTCTTCGCTTCTTCTTTCCGTCGCTGACAGCGATGGTCGGTTATTGGGCGACGCTTTCCCTGAACATCCCGGACTTTACGCGTTATGCCAAGTCGCAGGATTCGCAGATCGTAGGTCAGGCGTTCGGCTTGCCGGTTGCGATGGTGCTGTACTCGTTTATCGGAATCGCCTGCACGTCGGCATCGGTCACTATCTTTGGCGAACCGGTGTGGTCGCCGATCACGCTGCTCGGGCGATTTCATCAGCCGTTGGCGGCCCTGCTGGCACTTGTCGCTTTGCTGATAGCGACACTCAACGTGAACATCGGGGCGAACGTCGTCTCTCCGTCGAATGACTTCTCGAACCTGGCCCCGGGGCTGATCAGCTTCCGCACCGGCGGCCTCATTACTGGCTTCTTGGGGCTTGCGATGATGCCATGGAAGCTGATGAGCAGCTTTGGGAGCTATATCTTTGGTTGGCTGATCGGCTACTCGGGACTGCTGGGCCCGGTCGCGGGCATCATGGTTGCGGACTACTTCCTGATTCGCAGGACCCGCCTGGACACCGTTTCTTTGTATCGTCGAGGGGGCCCGTACGAGTACACGCGCGGCATCAATCCTCGGGCGATCATTGCGCTTGTCGCTGGTGTGGTTGTCGCACTGATTGGACTTGCAGTGCCTGCCCTTCGATTCCTCTACGACTATGCGTGGTTCGTTGGCTTCTTTGTAGCGGCGGCCAGCTACTATCTCCTGATGCTGAGATATAAGACAAACTTATTTGCTCCGCCCAGCGCCGTGACATACGCGACCACCAACGAATAGGATGGCAATCATGGACTCTACTGACGTCGTCGAGATACAGACACTCACCAGCCAGCAGGTCGTCGATCTGACTCGGCAATATAACTACGGGACATGGCGGTTCCAGAAGAATTGGAATCCAATGCATATCGTTGACGCCGAAGGTTGCTACATCATCGACGGAGTAGGGAAGCGCTACTTGGACTTTTCGTCGCAGCTGATGTGCTCAAATCTTGGCCATAAGAACCAGGCCGTCATTGATGCCATTGCGGCGCAGGCCCAACAGTTGAGCTATGCTATGCCGGGCTATGCGACGACGGCGCGTGCTGAACTGTCTCAGCTCTTGGTGGAGATACTTCCGAAGGGGATCAACAAATTTTTCTTTACGACCTCTGGCACCGAGGCCAACGAGGCCGCCTTCAAGATCGCGCGCATGTACACCGGCAAGACGAAGATCATCGCAAGATATCGCTCCTACCACGGTTCCACGTCTGGATCTATAGCGGCCACGGGAGATCCGCGTCGATGGGCCATGGAGCCGGGCGGCAAAGGCCCGGGCGTGCTCTTTGCACCTGAGGTCCACTGTTACAAATGCCCCATCCGGCACACCTATCCCGGATGTGGCATTGCGTGTGCGGATTACATCGAGCACATGATTCGCAACGAATCCGATGTCGCTGCTGTTCTCGTCGAACCGATCGTTGGCACAAATGGTGTGATCGTCCCACCTGACGAGTACATGCCGAAGCTTCGTCGGATATGTGACCAATACGGCGTCCTGCTAATTGCCGACGAGGTGATGACGGGATGGGGGCGAACCGGCGAGTGGTTTGCAATGAACCACTGGGGAGTAGTTCCCGACATTCTGGTCACAGCGAAGGGCATCACCTCCGCTTACGTTCCCCTCGGGCTCTGCGCCACGAGCGAAAAGATAGCGGAGTTCTTTCAAGACCATTACTTCTCTCATGGCCACACCTACGAAGCGCATCCGCTCACGCTCGCACCGGCTGTCGCGACAATCCACGAGATGCAGCGTCTGGGACTTGTAGAGCGGGCGCGGGAACTAGCGCCCTATGTTGAAGGGAAGCTCAACGAGCTCAAGGCGAAGCATCCCAGTGTCGGTGATGTTCGCGGCAAGGGACTCTTCTGGGCGGTCGATCTCGTCAAAAATCGCGCGTCGAAGGATCCCTTCAATACATATGAGGACAAGGTCTCAGGCAAATCTCTACTTGTCGATCAGATTGCCGCAAAGATACTTGGCGAAGGTGTCACGATTCAGGCGTGGGTCTCACACTTCGTCATCGCCCCACCGTTGATTGTGACGAAACCGGAGATCGATCGCGGCATAGCAGCGCTCGACAAGCATCTCGTCATAGCCGACTCAGCTGTTGAGTGAGTGTCTACCCTAGAGTCGGCATCGATGTGTCCACGCCAGTGCGAATGCCTGTTGGCCACCGCGATGTCACCGTCTTGAGGCGAGTATAGAAGCGGACTCCCTCCGGCCCGTAGACCGAGTGATCACCAAACAGAGAACGCTTCCATCCGCCGAAGCTGTGGAACGCCATCGGAACCGGGATCGGCACATTGACGCCAACCATGCCGACCTGTACGCGGTGGACAAAGTCGCGCGCTGTGTCGCCATCGCGTGTGAAGATGGATGTTCCGTTTCCGTACTCGTGTTCGTTGATCATTTTCAGGGCGGTCTCGAAGTTGTTCACTCGCACGACTCCCAGCACGGGCCCAAAGATCTCTTCGCGGTAGATCCTCATCTCGGGCTTCACATGGTCGAACAGGCAAGCGCCGAGGAAAAATCCCTGTCCTTTGGTCAGCGCGTTTTCACGCCCATCGACCACCAGTTGAGCGCCCTCCTCTTTTCCGAGCTGGACATACCCAGTGACTTTCTCCAGGTGCGTCTTTGTGACCAAAGGCCCCAACTCCGCGCCCTCCTTCATCCCATCGTCCATCTGTAGTCCCTTGATGCGTTGTTCGAGCTTGCCCAACAGAGCGTCTGCTGTCGCATTCCCGACTGTCACAGCTACGGAGATTGCCATGCATCGTTCGCCCGCCGACCCGTACGCTGCACCGACAAGAGCGTCGGCGGCCTGGTCGAGGTCCGCATCCGGCATTACGATCATGTGGTTCTTTGCACCGCCCAGGGCCTGTACGCGTTTGCCGTGCTTCGTCCCTTCGCGGTAGACGTACTCGGCAATCGGCGTCGATCCCACGAAGCTGATCGCCTGTACTGTGGGATGGGCCAGGAGTGCGTCCACGGCGACCTTGTCTCCATGCACGACGTTGAAGACGCCGTCCGGCAGACCTGCTTCCTTAAGCATGTCGGCAAGCAGCAGTGATGCGCTCGGATCGCGTTCGCTCGGCTTAAGAACGAAGGTATTGCCACATGCCAGGGCGATGGGGAACATCCACATCGGCACCATGGCCGGGAAGTTGAACGGGGTGATCCCCGCGACGACGCCAAGGGGCTGCCGGACGGACCAGCTGTCAATGCCTGGCCCCACCTGCTCGGTAAATTCGCCCTTCAGTAGTTGCGGGATGCCTGTGGCGAACTCCACCACCTCGAGTCCACGTGTCGCTTCGCCTCTCGCATCGGAGAAGACTTTCCCGTGCTCACTGGTCAGGAGCGCTGCAACCTCATCGAGCCGCTGTTCAAAAATCTCGCGAAACCGGAAGAGCACGCGAGCTCTCCTGAGAGGCGGTTGCGCGGACCACGTGGGGAACGCCGCAGCCGCGGCGGCAACGGCAGTGTCCACTTCGGCAGGAGTCGCCAATGCGACCTTCGCCTGCAACATCCCGCTGGCAGGGTTGAATACGTCGCCAAAGCGACCTGAGCTTCCGGTCAACGTCTGGCCATTGACCCAATGGTGGACTTCGCGCAGCTTTTGGTCCGTAGGAAGGGAAGTGGCAATAGTAGATGTAACGGACATGATCGTTCTCCTGTCGAGAGGACTATGCTACCAGCCGCAGGCCTGGATTTCGAATCTTGTTGCCTCGCGCTAATGGCCCGGGGCCTTCGGCCAAATACTGCAAGCGGTGTCCCGAAGCGGTCAGTTCTTGCCTAAAAACACCAGCGTAACGCCGATCGCAACCAGTGCGACTCCGAGCCATCGTTGAAGGCTTACATGTTCGCGCAGAAAAACGACCCCTCCAAAGGCGCCCGCGACATAGCTCAGCGCGGTTACAGGAACGACGAAACTCACGTCGTAGATTGACAAGGCCCCCAGTAGAGCAAAAAACGCCACCGCCATCATTCCGCCCCCAAGCCACATCCAGGGGACCCGCAGCGCTCTCAGAACCACCTTAGCGACCTCTGTCGGACGCAAACTCGGGGCTTCGCCAACGACCTTCATCGCGCGGGAGACGCATAACTCACCGCCCGTTCCAGCGACAACGATCAGGGTGAACAGAATGATATGAGGCAATCTAAACCTGACCCGTCGTTCGAGGATTGGTGCGACCGACCACAAAAACGCCTAAGCAAATAACTGCTATACCGGTCCATCGCAAAGGAGAGACCCTTTCACCCAGCATTAGGTACCCGAGTAGCGCAACGATGCCGTAGGCAAGGGAGGATGCAGGCTGCACGAAGCTGTAATCTGCCCACGACAGCACCAGCATATAGGCTACGAAGAACGTGACCAGCGAAGCGATTCCCGACCAAATCGACACTGACGTAAAGATATTCAGACCGGTGTGAAGCAATTGCAAGGGAGGCCAGATTGGCAGTTCACCAACATGCTTCATCCCCTTGCCAAGCAGGACGTTGCCCAGCGGGCCGGCGATCACCATCACTGCAATCAGCAAGTAAGTTTTAAGATGCGGCGGCTTCTTTGTTGTCATCAGCTTAGTTCGTGACCCGCCACTTTGCAGGCATGTTGTCATTTTATAGGCAATATCGGTCAGATCGCTGCTGTATACAAGAAAGCGCTCTTCCTCCCTTTTTTGATTCACGTACGTCGCGTCTGCTTCGGCGCGCTGCTAAAATCCGCAAAACGGACCTCCGCATATTCGTGAAATTGGCTCGATAAAAGATGGTGGTAGCATGAATGGTGGTTATGGGTTCTCGAAACAAGCCTTACGGTTACGAGTCCAATCATCAAACCATTCAGCATGTCGGGACTTTCGGCGTGCCTGGAAGAGGCATAGACACTTGTGCGGCATTGTTGGATTCACAACGAAGGACTGGCACGCTGATCCAGAGCGCATAAGGGACGCAACGGACACCCTTGTTCATCGCGGACCGGACCAGCAGGGGGTATTTCGATCGAGGACCTGCTCTCTCGGTGCGACCCGGCTCAAGATTGTTGACCTTGCGTCCGGTGACCAGCCTATTTATTCAGAAGATGGCGACTCCGTGATCGTTTTCAACGGTGAAATTTATAATCATCTTGAGGTCCGCCGCGAACTTGAATCGCTCGGCCACCGCTTTCAGACCCACTGCGATACGGAGACCGTTCTTCAGGCATTTCTTGAGTGGGACACCAACTGCTTCGAGCGGTTACGCGGCATGTTTGCGGTTGCCATCTGGACCAATTCCACGCAGCGTTTAGTGCTCGCGCGCGACCGCATCGGCATCAAGCCGCTTTATATCGCCGAGCGAGGCGAGGACCTTTTCTTTGCTTCGGAGCTGAAGGGAATTCTCGTCCACCCCGAAATCGAACGCCGGCTCAGTCTCGAGGGTCTGGACTGTTATCTGTCCCTGAACTACGTTCCATGCCCCTGGACCCTGGTGGATGGGATTGAAAAGCTGCCCCCGGGCCACTGGCTCGAATGGCGGGACGGCCGCACGAGCAAGCATGCATACTGGCGCATCCCGGATATCGCATCCACACCGAAGTCGCTCGAAGATGCAAAAGCGGAGCTCGACTATCTCCTGGACCAGTCGGTTCGCGAGCATCTTATGTCCGATGTGCCGCTCGGGGTCTGGCTCAGCGGAGGGGTTGATTCTTCAACCGTCCTTCACTATGCCGCACAAGCATCCAGTTCCCGGCTTCGGACCTTTTCGATCGGCTTTGCCGGCCGAAGTTTCGATGAATCGCACTACATCCGACAAGTAGTCGAACACTATGGAACCGATCATGAGCAGCTAAACCTGGGCCCCGACGACGACTTAGAGGGAGCCATCCAAGATATTGCCTACTATTCCGATGAGCCAAGCGCGGATTCCGGGGCATTGCCGGTCTGGTTTCTCTCCAAACTCTGCAAGAAGCGATGTACGGTGGCCTTTAGTGGAGAGGGCGCCGACGAAATCTTCGGTGGCTACCTCACCTATAAGGCAAACCGCATTGCCACCCCTTTGAGAAATTTGCCGCCCGCGGCAATTGATTTCTCACTTCGCGCCTTACGCCTTTTCCCGGTTTCTAACGAAAAAATCAGCTTTGAATACAAGCTGAAACGCCTCCTCCAAGGTAGCCTCATGCCACCGGAACGGGCCCATGTGTATTGGAACGGGACCTTTTCCGAAGCGGAAAAAGCTACTCTGCTGCGGAATCCCGTGCCCGGGGCCCTTACCGATGTCCTCGCGCGTCTGAGAGCGAGCCTTCCGGGAGACGGAGTCGCGCCGTTCCTTGAGTTCGACCAGCAATACTACCTTCCGGATGACATCCTGGTGAAATCGGACCGCGTGAGCATGGCCCACGCCGTCGAGGTGCGGCCTCCGTTCCTTGACCACCGCATCATAGAGTTTGCCGCTGGTTTGCCCTTAGACCTCAAAATCCGCGGTACGCGCCAGAAATATCTTCTCAAGGAAGTGATGAGATCGAAGCTGCCCCCCGCTATCGTCCAGCGCGGGAAGATAGGCTTCGACATTCCAGCGCACGATTGGTTTCGCGGACCACTTCGCGCGCTGTTGATGGAGACGCTCGCAACAGCGGAAGCGGAACACTCTGAGCTGTTTCACTTCGAAACGATTCGGACTTACACCCAACTACACTTGAACAGGCGCATAAACATCGGCTATCACTTGTGGGGGCTGATCATGTTATTTCTGTGGATGAAACGATGGAATATTCAGTCAACACCGTCACTGACCTTCAGGAGACAGGTGCTCACGGCCGAGTTGTAAGCCGTAACCAGTTCTTTTGGATAGTTATACTTTTTGCAGCGGCGGTCTATCTCGGCTGCATCCTGTCTCCGCCGTCGCTAATGGACGACGTCGATGCGGTGCAGGCGCAGATCGCTAGAAATATGCTCAGTTCCGGTGATTGGGTCACGGCGCGCCTGGATGGAGTGGCCTATCTCGAAAAACCTCCGCTCATCTACTGGATGATTGCGATCTCCTACAAGATATTCGGCGTCCATGATTGGGCCGCCCGCATTCCCATCGCACTCTCTGCTATCGGTCTTTGCTTCACTACTGCGGCATTTGGAGCATGGGCTTTTGGTCGTCGCGCCGGTTTTTATGCCGGTCTTTGCATGTCGACCTGCATCGGGCTCTTTCTCTTCACGCGTATCCTCGTGCCGGACGTGATGCTCACTCTAGTGATCACCCTCGCCTTGTGGGCGTTTCTTCGAGTCCTTGAGGAGGAGGAACCGCATCCGCGGACATGGGCGTCCGTCTTCGCTGCAAGCCTCGGGGTCGGGTTGCTTCTGAAAAGCCTAATAGCGGTTGTCTTCCCGGTTGCGGCAGTCGTGATCTATTTGTCGTGTACCCGACAGATATTCTCCGCTCGAGTGTGGAAACGACTTCGACCGCTCAGTGGCCTCGCCATCATTCTGTTGATTGCCGCACCCTGGCATATTCTCGCCACGCTTCGGAACCCACCTTATTTCAGCTTTACGATGAGGAGCGTTCCGGGCGAATACCATGGCTTTTTCTGGTTTTTCTTTATCAATGAACAGCTCCTTCGATTTCTCAACCTTCGTTACCCGCGCGACTACAACACCGTGCCGCGCCTCTATTTTTGGCTGCTCAATTTGGCCTGGCTCTTCCCCTGGAGCGTATACCTGCCAGCGGCGACGAAGCTCTCCTATCGACCCGTTGACCGCGCTGGAAGAACAAGGCTCCTTGCCCTCAGCTGGATCGGTTTCGTACTCGTTTTTTTTACGTTTTCAACGACGCAAGAGTATTATTCGATGCCGTGCTATCCGGCGTTCGCCCTTCTAATCGGTTCGGCGATCGCAATAAACGGTAGAACCATTCAGTATGGAACACGGTTCCTGACTGTGTTCTGTTCGATTGCAGCGGTGGCCGCAATCGCTATCCTCTTTGCGGTTCGCCATGTTCCAACCCCTGGGGACATCTCGCAGGCCCTCAGCTCCAATCCGGCGGCATATACGTTGTCGCTGGGCCACATGGAGGACCTGACTCTCAAGTCATTTGCCTACCTCCGGCTGCCTCTTGCTCTTGCCGCGGGCTCATTTCTCATCGGAGCCATCGGCACGATTCGAACGGCAAGCAAGAAGGTATATGTGATGGTGGCCATAATGATGGTCGTCTTCTTCCACGCTGCCCGTCTAGCGATGATCGATTTCGACCCCTACCTCTCATCCAGACCCTTGGTCATAAGCCTGGAGCAGGCCCCCCCAGGAAATTTAATTGTCGACCACCACTACTATTGGTTCTCATCGGTGTTTTATTACGCGGATAGGACTGCGTTGCTCCTGAACGGTAGATTTAACAATCTTGTTTACGGTTCATACGCTCCAAATGCGCCAAATGTCTTTCTGGATGACAGCCAATTCCGGGAGATCTGGCTACGACCTGAAAGGTACTACATCTTCGCGAAAGAGACAGCCGTCAGTCATCTGGAGGCTCTGGTAGGGAGTAATCAACTGAAGGTGATTGAGAAGAGCGGAGGTAAGGTTTTGCTGACCAATCATCCGGTCGAGCAGATCGGAAAACCTTAGAGACTATTAAGGACTTTTAGGTTGCCTAGCGGGGCCCCTAATGACAGATCGATAGGAATATAGAAAGTTTGTGAAACCCAAGGGTTCGATCGCGCGTCGATATACGTACGTAGAGAAACCCGCTGATCGATTGGAGTAAATATGCGGATTGCTGTTCTCGGTGGTGATGGCTATTGTGGCTGGGCTACCGCTTTATATCTTGCAAGCAAAGGTCATTCCATTGCGATTATCGACAACTTTGTGCGTCGGCAATGGGACTATGAACTAGGCGTCCAGACTCTCACCCCGATACGCCCTCTCTCCGAGCGCTTGGCGGTCTGGAACCAGTTGACAGGGATTCCAATTGAGCTCTTCGTCGGCGATGTTTCAGACTACGAATTCCTCTCCTCGACGATCAAGACCTTCGAACCCGAAGCAGTCGTCCACTTCGCCGAGCAGAGGTCGGCGCCCTACTCGATGATCGATCGTAAGCACGCGGTTTATACCCAGACAAATAATGTTGTCGGGACTTTGAACCTGCTCTTCGCCATCCGTGAACTGCAACCGGACTGTCATATCGTCAAATTGGGCACGATGGGGGAATACGGCACACCAAATATCGACATTGAGGAAGGGTTCATCACCATCGAGCACAACGGGCGCAATGATACGCTCCCGTTTCCCAAACAGCCCGGCTCCTTCTATCACCTCTCGAAAGTACACGACAGTCACAATATTATGTTCACCTGTAAGGCCTGGGGGCTGCGCGCGACGGACCTTAACCAGGGTGTCGTCTACGGTACCGTCACCGATGAAGTATCGATGGATGAGGCCTTAATCAACCGTTTTGATTACGATGAGGTGTTTGGGACGGTCCTTAACCGTTTCTGCGCTCAGGCGGCAATCGGCTATCCACTCACGGTTTACGGAAAAGGCGGCCAGACACGCGGATTTCTCGACATTCGCGATACCGTCCGCTGCGTCGAGCTGGCTTGCCTGAGTCCTGCCAAGTCAGGTGAATTCCGTGTCTTCAATCAGTTCACAGAGCAGTTCTCTGTCCTCGATCTGGCGGAGACCGTCCAGACAGTAGCTGGTCAGATGGGCCTCAAAGTGGAAATCGATCATCTTCCCGACCCTCGCGTCGAAGCGGAATCGCACTATTACAATGCAAAACATTCCAAGCTGGCCGATCTCGGGCTCAAGCCGCACGTGCTTTCAGATTCGCTCGTCGATTCACTGATCAACATCGCGCTGCGTTATCGCGATCGTATCGACCCGTCGTTGTTTGCGCCGCAAATCAATTGGCGGAGCACGCAGAACGACCGGCGCATGGGAAGCGAAATTAACAAACAGCCGCTGCTGGTAAGAGACTCTGTCTAAGCAGCAGCTCGTTCGGTAGTCTACGCTGCCCCATTCACAAAGGCGGGACAAGCTTGCCATTACGCATTAGATAATCCTGCCCTCGCCACCGGATGGTCTTCCGCGTAAAGCTCGTTAGCCAAATCAGGCTGGCCATTCCGTCCCACACTGGTATCAGGGCAAGCTTCTTCCAGATGCCAGGCTGCCGAAGCCCCCACGAGCCGACCAGTAAGGTCAGCAAAGCACGAACGATCAGATAGCCGCCAATATAACTCGCTGCAATGGTGGGCGTGGGCAAGAGTAAGACTGCCAACACGGCCCATGGCAGCCCCAGCGTAAAGATGAGGCCGAGATGCCCCCAGGGGCGCAGCTGCCGCATAACGGTGATCCAGCGCAGGCGCTTATAAAACAGTTCATTGAGAGACTGGAAGTCCGCAACCGTGGAGATTGTGTAAGGAAGAAGCTCAACTTCGTAACCTTGCTCAGCGATCAACCTCCCAACAAGCAAATCGTCCGCCGGTCGGTCCTCGATTGAAGCATAGCCGCCAAAAGCCTGAAGCCGCGTGCGAGTTGTTGCAATGGTCGGACCCAGGGCAAATTTCACCCCATCCAATTGCTTAGCCACAAGAATTCCGGGATAGAAGTCTGAAACCATCCCAATATCCTGCAGGCGCTGCACCCAGGTCAATTCATCGGTGGGCACATAAAAACAGGTGACCGCCCCTGTCTTAGGATTCGCCAGCGGCGCAATCACCCTGCGCAAATAGTCCGGCTCAACGCGCACATCGCTGTCGCTGATCACGAGGTGTTCATGTGAGGCCTCTTCTACAAGTCGTGCCAGCTTGGCTACTTTGTCGTTGACTGCGACGCGACCCGACCCAATCACAATTCGGATCTGACGTTCCGGAAAGTCGCGTATCAGTCGCTGCAGCACCGGGTAGGCGGGGTCATTCTCGTCTCCGATGCAGAACAAAATTTCGTAGTCGGGATAATCCTGTCGGCAGAAGCTTGCGAAGTTTTCGTAAGCCTCCGGATCAAGTCCACGCACCGGCTTCAGGTTGCTTACCGGTGGCACAAATCCAGCCGCCTTATCCGTTTTAGCCCGCGTTGTCAGAAAGAACCGCAAGGAGCTAAAAATCGCGATAGCATAGTAGATAAAAGGGATCGCGGCAATCCCGAGGAACACATCTCGTACTAGGACGGTTGTCAATAGGCACCAGAAGACTCCTATTTAGTTTAGCGTAGCCCGAGCTGAGGCCGTGCCTATTCGGTGGGATGGTCGAGTTCGTTTTGCATGGGGACCCTCGTGAGGGCCATCGAACCACAAAGGGTACACCTGTGTCCAATATTTTATTTATTGACGAATGTTGCTAATCACTTATAAAAAAGTATCTACTGTGCGGAAGTATGCCGTTTTTGCTAGGTCTAAAGAGTTGATTTTGGGGATCGGATGAATGTATCAGCCCGGCCGCGGGATTACAGCGAAGCGGGCCGCAGAAGGGGGTTGAAATATTTTTTGCCTGGACGGTCTTACGATGGATGAGACGTTGGCTGCCCGTTTGAGATTTGGTCGATTCTAAGTTAGAGGTTTTGGCACGATGCAGTCTTCGAGGATGCGGTTGATCTGTTTTTTGGTGGCGTTGCTGTTTGTCGTTTCGCCATGCACTGTGTTGGCACAAAAATATGCGCTCGCGGCGCTCCCTCCTATGGGGTGGAACAGCTGGAACCACTTCAAGGACAAGGTTGACGATGCTTCGGTGAGGGCCGCGGCGGAGGCGATGGTCTCGAGCGGGATGCGCGACGCGGGCTACGTGTATGTGAACATCGACGACACGTGGGAGGGTGAGCGGGACGCGCAGGGACGGATCCAATCGAACAGCAAGTTTCCGGACATGAAGGCGCTGGCGGACTTTGTACATAGCAAGGGGCTGAAGCTCGGAATTTATTCTTCGCCGGGCGCTTTGACGTGCGCGAAGTATGCGGGCAGTTTGGGGCATGAAATACAGGACGCTCGGACGTATGCTGCCTGGGGGATCGATTATCTGAAGTACGATCTTTGCGGGTTGAGGGTAGAGATGAAAGCGGCTCCCACGCCTGAAGCGGCGCACAAGATGATGGTGGACGCGTATGTGAAGATGCGGGACGCGCTACGAAGCACCGGACGTCCGATTGTGTATAGCCTCTGTCAGTA